>Ga0126342_10012833_pt1 | contig 14904 bp, 11 predicted proteins | sample Cyp1metagenome_FD_92528 | JGI IMG/M metagenome (GOLD analysis project Ga0126342, IMG submission 92528) | Coral microbial communities from Lord Howe Island, Old Settlement Bay, Australia - Cyphastrea 1 metagenome | ecosystem: Host-associated > Invertebrates > Cnidaria > Coral ...
AGTTTATGTATATTATATATATGTCATGTTTATATATATATTATTATATATAATAAATTATATATATATATGTATATTTTATATTCTATATTGTATATATATATAAATATATATTTTATATTATATATAATATATTATATATAATATTATATATATTTTATATTATATATATTATATTATATTATATTATATGATATTATATTATATTATATATATATATATATATTATATTATTTATATATTTTGTATATTATATATATTCATGTCTATATTTTACATATGTATTTATTTAATTATGATAATATCATTGCATGTATGTGATCACACACACATATATATATTGCATAATTACCCACATTCCATAAATCCATGGGTAAATCATCATCTTGGTCGGCTCCAAGCCGCCCTGGCCTTTTTTTCAGGCCGAAAAAAAACGGGCAGCGCAGGAGGCTGAGAGGGAGAAGCAGCGGGTCTGGAGAACCCGGTCGTGGATCCAGAAGTGGAAAGAACATCCAAAAAACTGGGTTACCCACTGGTAAACTAAGAGTTTGCTATGGAAAATCACTATTTTTGGGTAAATTAACGAACGAAATGGCTATGTTCAATCGCTATGTAACAAATTACCAGGTATAAATGATGGTTGATATCAATGGATTGGGTCGAAAATCGATGGTTTCCGGCTGGATTTTCCCGCCGATCCATTGAACATATATAGTGGGTTTTTCACCACACCTATGGCCAATAAAATCCCATAGTTAACATATAAATGTTAATCACCTACTGAAAACGGTGTGTGTCTATAATATCAGCATGATTTAATATAAACATATATATATATATATTTATATATATATTTATATATATATATTATATATATATATCAACATATTTATTTCATTAACTATGATTCTTTTCATAAATAACACATGTCTATTCTACTGAGATTTCTAAGTTTTCACAAAGTCCATGGCGGTGCACTTTGTGGAGAAGCTTCATGGCTTGACCAAGAGCGGAAGTGATGAGAGTTCAGCGCAAAACTTGTGATTTCATGGGAATTTGATGGGAATTTTGGGAATTCCTACGGAATTTGTTGTGATTTGATGGGACTTTACTTGTGATTTCTTGTGATTTGATGGGAATTTGTTGTGATTTGATGGGAAATTGTTGTGGGAATTGACCGGATTGAGGTTCATATGGTTTTTTTTTTTGCCTCCTTTCTTTGAGTTTGTGAATGCAACAAATTTCATAGACTTAAGGATTATATCATAATATGACCAGCAATAAAATTGGAAGCCACCAGCAAACGTTTGATTTGCAGCCAGGAAAATGTGGTTTTTCAACCAGAAAAATGAGATATAGTCCAGCAACAACCAGCAACGACGTTTCAACATTTCAGGGATTGACCTACCAGGAAACATGAACATTTTTGAACTGACTGGTGAAGGATATTTGACTGATTGTAATGTGAGATGTCGGGGATGTCAACCACCCATAGTCAACAGAGCTCCGGGATATATATATATAGTGCTGATTGGTGGTTTGGAACATGTTTTATTTTTCCATTCAATTGGGAATTTCATCATCCCAACTGACGAAGCCATATTTTTCAGAGGGGTTGAAACCACCAATCAGTACAGTGAAGAGTATGTGAATAGCAGCCACAAACAAATGATATTTCTAGGAATGTCTAGGGTATCTGACTGGATGGGTGGTTTGATACTTGAAGAATATGTTGCCATCAAAAATGCAAATGCGCATACGGTGTTTTACACATGATTCAATTTTTGATATATAATTATATATACTATATATATAAATATACTATCTATATATATATATATTATATGATCAGATAATAATATTACTTAATTTAATACAATTTCAATACTGTAAATACCAGCTAAAGGATTTTTTTGCAGGGTATCTAAGATCCAGGTTTCATGCTTAGTGGCGAAGCTTATCTGTTGATGGGAGCCTTCAAAAAGGTGGAGATAGTAGCAGCAGAACTGTCACCGTTGTGAGTCATTTGCCCAAGAAACATGGGACAGTTTCATTCGCAAAGATGGAAAGTTGAACCAGCTGAAAACATGGATTTCATCAATATGCTTTGGATAACACACATGGAAATTTCATCCGCAAGATGCGACAAACATGAAGCATATGCTGCTTTAATATGATCAAACGAAGCGTGTAGATAGATTTTGAACATGTAACCATCAATTACATGCTGATCATTTGTGGAGAGATGAGGGATGCTTCAATTTGTGCCCAGTATCGGCCAGTAATGCTTTTGTTTGTTGTATTGTGTCCTAATGTTTTTTTCCTTCCCCGTTTCTGTTATACATACCTTGAATCAGCCTTGTATGAAACAAGCACCCTTTGCCCCAAAATGTTGGTATGCTAAACATCTTCAACCCAGTCTTAACATATGATATCGGCACCAACATCTCAGTATTTTAGATGTTTTACCCGTTTGTACCAAATGTAAAAAAAAAACACAATCTCTGCCCCAACATGTTTTCCGCAACATGTTTTCACCCAGGCTGAAGCCTGGGTCGCTCGCATGAACGCGGAGGCCGACGCGAAGGCGGCCACGGCAGTGTCGGCCAAGAATTTGCATCAAGGGTGACTCCCCTTAGGGCGAATCGTAAGCACACATAATATATAATAATTATAATAGACAATCACTATATATATATATATATATCGTTTATTCATATCTATCTATTGGTCATCTATTGTTGGTGATATAATGTTGGTGATATTGATTGGGTTTATTGAAGGGTGGATGTTGATCCTCCTTAGGAAAGGGTCACTGAAATGGGCGGTACACCGTTCAAGTCCTGTGAAACCAACCAACGTATCAGACCCCTATTCGATCGGAAACAAATATGTTGGTTTGTGGGTACAATGACTTGATCTATAAACCACTACCCTCTGGTAATTTAACATAGCTATTGAACATGGCCATTTATAGTGGATTTTCCCATTAAAAATGGTGATTTTCCATAGTGATGTGAAAGTTTACCAGAGGGTAAGTTTTGACAAGTAAAAACTATGGTTTATCTATAACTAAGACTTCTGGTGGCTTTGAATCTAGCGTTTTTCATCGATGATGTATAAGCGTCGGCCAGAACTGGGGGCCTGAAAAACCTCGCATGTCTGAAGCTGCCAAGATGGGGGATATTCTAAGGTTGTGGGGTTTCCATCAATAAATTGGGTTAATATAAACGCCATAATCATTGTAAATCGGGTATCATCATGATATCATGGGAATATTTTATGGTGATATATGATTTAGTACCTTAAATTAAGCATCAATAAATCGGGCAAAAATGTCCATGGATTTCCAAAATCTAGCCATATGTTTTGGTTCACAGATCTGGAAATGAACTGATCCTTCTTGGGATGATTCCCCTTGCTAACCCCTGCTAAGTAGGGTAACCATCACGTAAAATGGGCCCCCTTAAGAAAGGAACAGAAGTGTAAGTGAATAAATATGAATACCACAACTGATGGATTGTGGTGGATCAGTTTCGTCAAACGCGCGAAAATAGACCAACCATGACCAATGCGGGGGCTCAACTGTGCAGCTCAACATATCCACCGTGATCAGGTGAAATTGGTGAAATACCAATTTTCTTGATAGGAATAACTTGATGCAACAGGAACAATGGATTGGTTTATGGGAAAATCTACAAGAAACCATGGATTTTCCCATGAAATATGGGGGTTTCCTGTATTTTTCCCTCAAACCAATCCGTTGAACAGGAACATGACTATATGTTGAGGGTTGACTTGCACCGGCAGATCCCGGGCCCATGGGCTATGGCCAAATTTATGGTTGGTGCCAAGAATTGGCTGCCAAGAAAAACCAGCAAATGCTTGGTGGTTGTTACCCTCTGGTAAACTTTCACATAACTATGGAAAATCACCATTTTTAATGGGAAAACTCACTATAATTAGGGTATTTTCGATAGCTATGTTAAATTACCAGAGGGTAGTAGTAAACCACCCAAGTCGGTGGTGAAGAATTTTGAGACATATCCAGAAATGATGCTTCATTCTGCGAAGATTTCAGGTTCACATGGTTCACATGTGTATATTGCAAGGAAGGAAATGTGTTTGGAGCCAAGCGCCGTTTGTTCCTGGTTCATCATTATGGTTGGTTAGTCAAATCCAATTTGTCGTTGCACTCAGGCCGAAGAGAAGCAAAAAAAGGAGGTCCCCATGGGGAGCGAGAGTTTCCCAAGCGCATAGCTAAAGGCGGAGGATACCCCCTGTCTGAGGATCAGAGTCCATTTTTTTATTTATTCTCGAATTACATTCCGAAGAAAAAAACATAACAGACACAATTGGGCGAATTGAGGCCACACCTTTGATGATTTGAACACCAGAATTGTGCCAGCAGTTGGTTGGTGCTAAACCTTGGAATTCAACCATATATCTAGCCAATGACAGTTACATACAGTTACCAAGTCATGGCATGTCTTTTTATGCAAATGATACGAATCTACCTACCGCTAGAAAGCCGTTTGAGGACCTGACGGAAACCACCCAAAAACATGGCAAAACAAGATTTGTTAAATGGAATTGATATCTCCAACAGGATGGATAAATGATGGGCATGTGTTTGCCATTACTGTAGATTTGGGCTTACATCAAGGCTTACATCCGCCAGATCCGATGGGGAGTGCACCAAAGCCAGCAGCAACATTTGTTGGTTTTGCAAAGATCTTGCCATCAATTTTGGGAACAGTAGTTCAGCCAAATGTTATCATTAACCTTGCAGGACCATTGACTTCCAGCCTTCTTTTTCTGGTGAGCAAAAAATTGTGCCTCCGACAAATCGCATCTATATAGCATTGTATAGGAACTATATACCCTCTGGTAAACTAACATAATTATGGAAAATCATCATTTTCAATGGGTAAATCCACTATTTCTATGGCAATTTTCAATAGCTATTTTGACATAACCAGAGGGTAGGCGGAAAATCATCGGATCTTGATGGATTTCGGATGTTTTTTTTTTTACCACAGGAGGAGGAGGTGGCCAAGAAGAAGGCGGCCGAGGAGGTCGCTGGAGAGCTGGAGAGCTGAAGAATGAAGCAGGATATGAATGGAGATAATATATACTGTGTATATATATATATATTATATTTAACCAGATATAGTTAAGTTTATTAATGATATATATATATATATATATATCATATCATATAAGACGATATATATATATATACCTACTATATCAAGGGTATGTATCATGAATATTATTTGTATATTGATGTATATCATATTGTTGGGATGCAATGTTTATATTGTTGTTGTTGGTTTACAGTATCAGAACAAAATATGTATAATTTATATGTTATATATATGTATATATATATATATATATACAGGAAAAAAAACAAACATACATAAATAATTCGGGATATGATAATGGTGACTTGAATGGGATCGGATATCATAGAACTAATCAACAATGTATGGTGTTTGGATGTTGATTTGAACATTCAATATATCTGGGTGAATGCCCTCTGGTAACCTAGCAGTTTGCCGTGGAATCCATGACCCGTTTGAAGATGCTCTCTATTCTATTGACTATTGATTTATCTTGAAACTATATAAACATGACATGTTGTTCTCCAACAAACTGTTAAATTACTAGAGGTCAACCACTAAAAATCGAGTGTTTCACCACAAAAAAGCAGGATGTTAGTGGGATTTATGTGGGGAAACGCAACAATCGTTTGGTTTTTTTTGTGGATGAATGAATGGGTTTTAGGGGAAAATCTACAGGACACCTCCTATGATGGGAAGAACACATATTTTTTCCTGTTTTGGGACAACCCCGCTTTGATATATATATATATATACATAATGATATATATATATGACATGGGGAAAGTATCAGATTTGTTTTGATATCATGCTGCATACCTAGTAATACATGTGTATATATATATGCGTACTATGTATGCTCCTCATCATGTTATGTCTAGATCTGAGGGGTCATGTTGCCCAAGGAGTGACTTTGATGGAAATCAGGAAGAACAATCCAAATTCGTTCAGGGTGTGGCTCCCCCAAAGGATAGCTAAGCTGGTGCATAACTATTAATAAGAACTATGGTTGATTATATTGCGCACATCACGAATTATAGTGTTCTATGGCTTTATAATAGTAACAACCATAAAAAATATTAAATGGTTGTTCTAACATCACCATGTTGTTGGTTTTCATGTTTTTCATTTTTTTTTAAACCAACGATGGCCTTATCGGGGTTATCGGGCTCACAGGCCGCGGCTGAGCGCAAGAAACTCTTCCGGACGAAGTCGCAAGTCATGGCGGAGGAAGAGGAACAGCGACGGCAGGTGCCCCGTGGGAACCGTGGGTCGAGAGTGGCAGTGGTGTTTACACCGGATCTGTCGTACAAAAATAATGTGGGTGAAACAAAAATAAACCACTGATTTGGGAAGGGCTTATACCACCTATTCATGGTGATTTGGGGGATACTTTATTATTGTTTTACCCACATTATACAGTATAATTTCTATAAGTATGTCTATTGCATGTTATGGATAGATATGAATGGATATATGATTGCAAATATGTATAGAATGTGTATATATATATATACATGACTGGATGAATGTACAAATTCTATGACAATTGGCTGATTCCTACAACATATACATACATATACCATTGTTTGCTGGACTAACAAGTGTGAAGCAAAATAAATATTGGTGGCTTCCTGGTGCGTCATCACGATCAGTTTTCGCCCTACCACACAAAACATGTGCAACTTGGGCAGTTAGCTGACTAAAACACCGTGTCTTTGTCTCACCAGTCTCACCAGTGGCAATGTAGGATTCGTTGTGCCCTAATCTTGTACTTAACCGATTAACCGAGCATCAGCCGTCCCTGTCTGATCTTGTTTCATTTCTTGTGTCAATCTGAACGTGTCCCAGTCATTGACCCTTCTGTATCCTTTTCTACTGTTTGGAGGAGTACACAGTTTGCTTCCACATGCTTCCACAAAGCTTCAAGCCACGCATGATGCACCCCACTTCCCCACGGCATAGGAACGTGCGCGCAGACAAGAGGAGGAGTTTGGCTGTGCCATTGCCGGAGGCTTTGAGAAGGCGGCCAACAGCTATGGAAAATCGCCGTCAATAGGTAAATCATCTGTAGGTGGGCCATGGCATATAGCTATGTGAAATGACCATTTTTGGGGTACTTTTGGGATCGACATGTAGGGAGTTTTGCAGGAGTGTGATTAGGGCGAGCATACAGTATAGCATCCTGAAGCGCTAGTGAAATGACGTTGTCGTGTTTGCGCTCAATGTCGTTGTTGCTGGATCAATATTCGCTGGTTGCGTCGGCGCAGGGTGATTACGTCATTGCACAGAATAACATGCTACTTGGACTGGAAGGTGTCGGAGGATGAAGATTGAACACCCAAATATGGCCCAAACGCGACTAGAGAAACAATGAAAAAGCTTTGAGAAACAATCATTACCTCAGAAATAATGTTCTAAACAAAAAGTAATTAGCGTATTTTCTGTTGTGCCAGGGAGTATTGGCAACAAAGGCTAAAACCATGAGTCAGGGTGGTTTACAACGGTTTCAATTTGAACGAGAAATAAGGTACTCAGATACTCAACATTTGGCTCACGCCGTTGCAAAGCCAACAATAGTTGAACACGAGTTTTTTGCAGATCTTCTCGACCAATCAGTGGGTCAAGTTTACTTTGCTTGGCTTTGTCATTGAGATTGATTGCATAGAGATCCAATGGTGATTTATTTTCTGTCGGTACATCTGGCTCATGCTTACAGTGGTTTAGGTTGCTCTAAGTCAATTCATCTAGTCTATAACCAACATGACATGTTTACAATGATATATATATATATATTATTATATACATATATATTATCAAACATATATAATGTGTGATAATTCTTGCTATACTTCGTGCTTAATGGTGTGATACCATAGCCGATCGCACTGCGAATCTCAGGTCCGTTCAAGGCGAAATCATCGTGAAGAAGGGCACCCGCGGCGTGGTGAGGCGGCGTGTTTTGTGGCCATTTTTCGATGCGAAAACTTGGTAAACTAACATAGCCATGGAAAGATCCACCATTTTCAATGGGAAAAATCCACTATTTCTATGGCAATTTTCAATAGCTATGTTAGTTTACCGGAGGGTAAACTCTTGGGTGTATGGATGTGTACATGGTAGATATGTATCAACTTAATATATGCTTTATAAACAGCATAAACATAGCCAAACATAGCTGGGGCTTCGTGATGATTTGGGCGGCAGATCTTGTTCTGTGCGTTTTACACACTGGTGAACATCTACCAATATATCCATGGCCACCACTATCGGAATCTACGTATCGGAATCCACCAGCGTTTCTTATTTCAAATATTTTCAAATCATTACTATTCCAAATCATACAGTACTAGTTTAGATCCATTTAGATATTTTTTTCGTAAAGTTTTTTATACGTCTATATAATATATAATATTATATAATTATATATGTACTGTATATATCTATATATTTTAGCCATAAACTTTTAATGTACTTTCTACGCGCCCCAGGGGACCCAGCGAGACAGATCCTCAGAACCGGGTCTCGGTGGCCTTTGACAAAAGGGAGAAGGCGGGTCCCGTGGCGTCCGCCACGGCGTCTCGGGTGAACTCTGGAAGTTATGGCCCAATTTTTACACTTCCCATATTATCCGTGGTGCTGATATATTTACCTACAAAACTGGGTGATTTTGGACAAGGGTAAATCTTGGTACTGTAAATATGCCAGCACCATGGAGCCTGCATGGGATTTTATGGCACTCTGGGAAGAAATGACTCCTGCAACCAGTTGGTGAAACATATCACTCAAATGATGTTCAAGATTTTCTTTTGATTACATATAGAAAACCACCCTGGGGGAAACTAGCGATGCTGAGCATCCACTACTTAAGTCTAGGTTTTTGTGCTATGGTGTCCTGATAGGAAACCATGGGTTTTCCACATCCGTTTTGGTAGAAACGACCTCCCCGGGATGCTTCTCGAGGCCAGTATTTTTTCAGCTTCAGCAACAAACGATGACCAGATTGCTGGTAGAACCCCCGGATCTGATGGATAGATACTCCACATCGATTCGTCCAGATCAACGGATCGGAACTAAAACACCCCTGGTGTTTTTGTTGTCCCCGATTCCTGGATTCTCCCGGGGAAACTATAGGCCCACTTAGCGAAAAAGATCCTGTGATGATCCTCGAAGTAAAAAAACTAGGCGGTTCCTCAGATCCTGACAGTTAGCGAATGGTTTTTGTGGTTTGGCAGCTTGTTTTTGACCACATATATACCCTCGTAATCTATAAATGGTGGGGTTTCCATATTTATGTCAAGAGGGAAACTGCTATAGTAGAAAGACATAGTAAGATTAGTTCAGTGGCTGGGGCATAACCACTCCACTAATCTCACTGTATACATATGCATATACAAATATAATCATATATGTATCTATATTCAAATATATATAATATATATATATACATGTACGACCACTAATTCATTGGGGTATCATAGACTATATATGGCTAGCCAGTTGCCAATGTTTTACCCGCCGTAGTGATGATGCCAGGCCGGTTACGCTCAGATCAACGTGGTGCACTTTGAGATTAAGGTGCTGGGCTAGGTGGATTTCTGGTGAATTTGGGAATTTCAATGGGATTTACCAGAGAGAAGTTGATCAGCAAATTTGATCACCCAATATCCATTTAATCCATTTAAATACTCTGGATCATTTAATCACAAATGGTGATTTGAAATGCTTTAACTAACAAATATGGGTTTGACAAGAGGAACTTAATGGGGATTTACCCACCAACTATGCTTAGCTAAGTGGCTTTACAATTCCGTTAACAAGGGCTTAACAAACGTGGTCTTTTTAAATCTTGTTTACAGAGTTTTATGGTAAGTTAGTGATATGTTTTTTAGACCAGGACTTAAGTGTTGATTGCTTCCAGGTGACTCAAAAATTTACAGCTGTACTTCTTGTTCTTGTGATTTCTGCTCTGAACAAGCATGTTGTCTCATAATGTTGAATCTTTATTGGGATTTCTTTAGACACACATATATATAATATATATATATATATACACATATTGTTTGTCTTGCCATTTGGTTTTCTGTGGTTTTCTTTCCACACACACCTGTTTCTGTTTTAGATCATCCCATGGATCTTTAACAAGCATCATTTCAGCATGGTTTTTATAAGTCCATATTAAAGTCCTTAAAAATATCCCATTGACTGCGCAACAAAACTCCACTGTTCCAACTCGCCAATTGCCGTTTCGGAGCGCAGGTGACGGACGCGCCGTTGCAAAAGGACCCCAATGTCTCGGAGCTGATTGAGAAGCAGCTGGGCAGCCATCCTTGGATCTGGTACCATGGGAAAACATTTTGGAAAGAAAGGGACAAAAGAATATGGGATATAATATGATACAATGATTGATGACTGGCACCATGATGGGAAAAGAATTGGATATCAATTCATTGATCCGACATGAATCGGATATGTATATTAATGATACATATTCATATTCATTACTGTAGATATTCTTTAAATGTCTTTTTTTGGCCCATGTGAAAACCCTGTTCTTCACCTCGGCGCGGTTTTGGAAGAAAAGGAGTGGTTGGTTCATCCCAACTGGTGACCCATGAAACAACTGCTAAATTTGGAGCTCAAAACCCTGGTGAAACCCGGTGGAAATCCACGTTTTTTTTTATGTTTCAGTCGCCGAAATCACTGTTCGTTGTATAAAAAAACATATTCCAACATGCTTCAGGACACATTCGGATACAATTCCTTGACATATGTAACATTACATGCCAATGACATCACACATCTTAAGATTTTAAGGCATTGGATCGGTGTAAAAACCAACGTTGGACTGTTGCGTTCCTGAGGATCATGACGCCCAGGGATGCGCGCAGCAAACAAGTGGTGCCCCTCGGTAGCACCATATCCCCATGGTATAACTGACTCTTTCTTTCCCTATAGACCACCCTTAGTTTTGACATATCATATTTGTGATATGATATAATATATTGAATATGGTATATTGTAATATATTGTATATATATATTATATATATATGTTGTGTATATATATAATTATTGTATATATATATATATTAATCATAACCACGGTACTTAGTTGGTTTTACCCACTTTGTATTTTAACAACCGGGGTGTTGCTTAAAAGGACGATCAAAACATCGATCCCAGCACATTCACCAGTTCGCCAAAAAGGCATGAGACACAGGAGTTCATATAGAAAAGGGATACAGTAAAACATTCATATAGTTCATATATATATATATGAGACACATGTTGCTCATATATTTTCATTGTTTATGGGTTTTAGAACGTTGATGCTCTGGATGTCAACATGTTTCATTCTTTGGAAATACATGGAAATAGATGGAAATAGAACATATCAACATATCGCCAGCATCGTATCGCACTGGGTTAATTCTATCCTCCTCAGAATGACATCACCATAAATGATGAATAGTGGGAATCATCCTTCAAACTGCCCATCCGGAATCCCAAAGTATAGAAAGCACATGAGGAGTGCTATGGAGTGCCCGGTTGGTTGATGATTAATTACAGGGGATTATACTATGCAATAGAATCTGCTTGGTGGTTTGGAACATGAATGGATTATGACGTTCCATTCAGTTGGGAATTTCAGAAAATCCCAACTGACGAACTTCATGATTTTTCAGAGGGGTAGGTTGAAACCACCAACCAGTAATTGATGGTCAAAATCACAATCGAACGGTGGAACCTTGCTACTAACCAGCGAGGGATGACACAGTGCTTCCCGGGACCAACGCATTAGGAACGAACTGGAAGAAGACTGACACGGGTCGCGTTTTCACCACCGGCCAGCGTCGCAAATGGATTGACGGAATGCCCAATTGGAGGTTTCCTAAAGTGGGATGGGACAAGGGTTTTGGGTTCCAGGACACCCCCAATTGGTACAATGAATATGCCGAATATGGATAAGAGTGACCATTTTATGTGGATGAAGAAGGTTGCAATGACAATATAAATGTCAGCGTGAATGTCCGTCATGATACCAATGATTTATTGATGACTGAATATGATGACGATAATACATGTTTGTAAAAACATTCATTGTCGTCGTCGTCGTCATCATCATCATCATTATCATCATCATCATCATCATCATCATCATCATCATAATCAAACAACGTCAATTCATTTGATTGGTGTAGACACATGTCATTCTGTGAGATCATTATCCCTAGGTATGGACTGTTGGCACAATGGGTACCTCACAATTGTTGTTTGTTGTTGATCGATTGGTTCAAGGAGGAAATCAGGTCGGTAGACCACTGAAAATCTATGGGGGCGCCTTCCTCATCACCATTGGTTTCCCCCCTTGATGACCTATAACTTAGATGATTAGGGTTTTCCAGATTGGGAAACTCCATTTTGATATATATATATATATTTATAATTTATATGTATATATATATAATTTGTATGTGTATATACATATATATATAATGTGTATGTGTATATATATACACATTATATACCATGATGATACTTTTAGGTGTCAATGACTCACGCATTTCCCTGAAGCCAGAATTTCACAATCTTGATCCATGGCAGGGTCATTTCAGCCCTGTTAACATCCGTACGCAACACTAAGCAATAGTTTCGTTTTGTTTTTTATAAATATCTATGAGAAAACCATGGGAAAAGCAATAACATGTCTATTAAATATCTATGAAATACCATATTAAGTACTGGTCGCTGGTTTGGAACATTCTTTTCCATTCAGTTGGGAATGTCATGATCCCAACTGACGAACTCAGATTTTTCAAAGGGGTAGTTATACCACCAACCAGATAATGTTTAATATATTACTGAAACCAAAAAGAAATCGAAGCTGTATCCCCACTTATCCACACTTGGAATCTTGACACATCACCAGATGGTTTGAAGGGTGTTGCGTTTCCACTGGTCGGACTGAGGGCATTGCAGTGCCTAAGACTCGGTGACAATGGCCACATGTGGGAGGAATGGGAGATTATCTGAGATGTTTCAGTTTGCAGTCGTTAGACGTCAGAACCTTAACATGCCATAACATGCCCAGAATTTTCTCTCCTACATGATGTTTTGAGATGTTTTTGAGAGGTTTAAGCCATTTTGGGGGTGTTTGTTCCGGCATCTAGATTGCCAGATTCCTCCTTCGCAGTGCATGCCATGAGAAAAACCCTGAGAAAATGAAGCGTGCCAACGTGCCATGGGCAAAAAGGAGTGCCGTGCATGTGAGGATGGCTCAAATGATTGGCCAACATGTTGAGAGATATTGATATGCCTGATATGCTTGTGTGTAATTATATATTTGCTATAATTACTACTCAATGCTACGCAATGTACGTACATATAACATCATATAACATGGTTTAGTATGGTGTGATGTGTTTTCTTATTCTTCAATATTCGATATGAGTTACTGTAATGCGGACAGCTGTGTAGAATATTGAACAAACTGCACAACAGCTTGTTAGCTTGTCATAACTTGTCACGTACACTGTTGGCATGGTCAGAGTCATAGGATGGCATAGGTCAAAATGTAGCAACATGTTAGAAATCCATGAATTTCCCAGGGCTAGACTAAAACTAGCCAATGTAACTAATTCACATACATGCCTCACTGCCACTGCACAGAAATCCGAAAAAAAACACAACGCCTGCACCGCCTGCACCACCATCCTGGCGAAGCCCTGCTGTGCCCGCTGCCTGAACCAGGCTCGCTGGATCGCGCAGAAGTACATTGAGAATCCCCTGATTGTGAACGGCAAGAAGTGCGGATGCTCAGCTGAAAACATGAAGCCTCGAGTAAGTTACAATTGGGAAACCGGACACTTAATATTATCACTATCTTACCATTTTTTCTTGTTGATATGTAGGATTTTATAATTTATATAACATGCGTTTATCTCCAAAAAGCTTCACGTTGGCGTTTCCGTCAGGGTTGGCCTGGGCTAAATGATCTGAGGGCTGGGAGATCGGGATGTGCATTTGCATCCCACCGAAGTTGTTGGTTAAACCACATTTGGGTGTGTCTGAAAATGTTGTGTAGCCCTAAACCCAATGGTTAATGATCATTATCCCCATTAAATGGCTATAATTGGGAATATACCCTATTTTCAGACAAACCCATTTAATTTCCGGATCCATCGCACTGCAACAATCTGAAAAATATTGAAAAATATTCAAGACATTGGAGAATACTCGAACTTAGCTGACTTCATCATAATAAAAATACTCAAACTGAGGGATATGAACAGTACCACAGAACACTTCAACGTACCCGACCTGGTTCAACAAACACTCTTCAGAAGGACAGCGACGATTTTTCAATCTATGGTGACAACATGTGACAACTGGGGATCCCCCATGACTCTCATGAAGCCCCCATGAAAGTGTTGTATACCACCTAAAGGCAGGATAGACAAGGTTTTCTCATGTTTTCTCCAGTTCACAGAAAACGTTCTGTCAATGTTTTGCCCCTCAAACTGATGTTTGACCGTGTGACCAGTGGTGCAGTGTCTGAGGGATCCACTGTGAGTGCAGGATTTCTCAATGCAGGGGTAAACGGGGCCCACGCCAACAGGGCGGCGCCGAGAAGCCGAGAAGCGCCGCGAAGCCGAGAAGCCGAGAAGCCGCGAAGCCGAGAAGCGCCGCGAAGCCGAGAAGCCGAGAAGCGCCGCGAAGCCGCGAAGCCGAGAAGCCGAGAAGCGCCGCGAAGCCGAGAAGCCGAGAAGCGC
>Ga0126342_10012834_pt1 | contig 14904 bp, 10 predicted proteins | sample Cyp1metagenome_FD_92528 | JGI IMG/M metagenome (GOLD analysis project Ga0126342, IMG submission 92528) | Coral microbial communities from Lord Howe Island, Old Settlement Bay, Australia - Cyphastrea 1 metagenome | ecosystem: Host-associated > Invertebrates > Cnidaria > Coral ...
CCATTAAATCCCATTAAATCCCATTAAACCTCATTAAACCCCTTTAAAACCCATTAAACCCCATTAAACCCCATTAAATCCCATTTAACCTCATTAAATCCCATTAAATCCCATTAAATCCCATTAAATCCCATTAAACCTCATTAAACCCTTTAAAACCCATTAAACCCCATTAAACCCCATTAAATCCCATTAAACCTCATTAAATCCCATTAAATCCCATTAAATCCCATTAAACCTCTACCATTAACATATCCGATTTTCATATCCCATGAAAAATCGCAGAATGGCTTGATGTTCATCCCATTTCATCCCGAATTGTTTTCGTCCCACCTAGGAGCCGTTGGGCCGCAACATGGTGGGATCCGCGACACAGCGCGTGGAGCACGGAATTCACAGTAACCACCTCCGGTGGCCCAAGGAATAAATATGCAGAATACATGTGTGTCAACCAAGGTTTAATGGAATTTAATGGGATTTAATGGAATTTAATGGGATTTACCATCTGGTTATTTAACATAGCCATGGAAAATCATCATTTTTAATAGGGACACCATCTATAAATGGGCCATCTACACCATGGCTCTGTTAAATAACCAGAGGGTAATGGGATGTAGTGAAATTGAATGATATCTACCCTCTGGTAATGACTAACAGTTTGTGACATAGAACATGGCCATAGAAAGTTCGTTGATTTACCCACTTAAAACTGGTGATTTTCAACAGCTATGTAAACGTTTACCAAAGGCTAACCATGAACATGAGAATCTAACAGAGGTATAGAGGTATAGAGGTATAGAGGTAGAGGTAGAGGTATAGAGGTAGAGGTGGAGGTATAGAGGTAGAGGTAGAGGTAGAGGTTAGCCTCTGGTAAACGTTTACATAGCTGTTGAAAATCACCATTTTTAGGTGGCTAAATCAACGAACTTTCTATGGCCATGTTCTAGGTCGCAAACTGCTAAATTACCAGAGGGTAACGGCAATCAATGATGATATAATTGGTTTCAACCATGAAAACATGTTATTTAATATTTAACGCAACGAAAACAAAGGGGAAGGATGACTCACCCTTCTACTTTACCCTAATTCATCTACCACGGAGAATTTCAGCAACAGGAACAGCCACCTACGACCAATACCCACTAATCAGACGCACTCGGGATATCATCAACAAACACAAGAACTTATCTCCGAACAAAAGGGATACTTGAAACCGATACTAAACCAAAAAGCGCCCCCCCAAAAAAATATGCCGAAACGCGCTTCCAGGATATAACAGCTGAACAAATGATGTGTCCTCCGTAATGTCCGTTTCAACTTTTTGGCATCTGTTACTATATTTTGTTGGCCGGGGTGTTTGATATGGGGCTAGCGCTCCGGAATTAAGATCAACATGGGTCGCTGATGTTGGCGATTTAGAGGCGATCATGCGATTGCGAATGGTTGTTTTACATTGCCATGCTAGATTGTTATAACTGGTTGGTGGTTTCAACCCCTCTGAAAAATATTAGTCAGTTGGGATTATTGTTCCCAATATATGGAAAACATGTTCCAAACCACCAACCAGCATAAGTATCTTCCTCAAACTAGCTTGGGTTTAAGGGACAATCTATAGTCAGTGATGGGTTTTACATGGTTTTACATGAGTTTCCTGCCAATTTTTCATCCAAGTCTGGGAAAATTGGGGGCCGGACTCCCGGCAAAGATCTTCCGGCTAAAAGTGGGAGCCACGTAGCCATCAAAGCCTGATCCCTTGGAAATTCTGCTGAATCCTCACTGATTGATCACAAAGATACCACCCAAAACGTCAAAAGTGACTGTTGAAACGGAAGCAAAGCAAAAAAACACCACACGATCATTTTCCTCGCTTCTTCGGAATCACATATTATCCCTACGTGATAAAACACCCCAAACAGGTGTTTCTATAAATCCACCCTGGATATCAGCATTTCCCTTCTTTCCCTGGGTGGAAGACTCTGCGCTGCGCACCGTGGGTGTAATCTTCTTCTGCAGCAGGCTTTTAAACACCTGGCAATGGGCCTAACCTGCCCCAGATGTGGACTGTTTCTCAACCAACAAAGATTGGACTTCATCAAGTAGCGGGCTTGAAGTTCAAGCAGTGAAGAGAAAATTTGATGCGTGATTCACATCATAAACAATAACAGCTATCTGATCAACAATGATGGTCCTTGCATCTCAAAGATGCCTGGAACGTCCCCATGTTAGGCAAATCATCTGGGATTTCCCCACCACGCTTACCAGGGAAATGAGACAATATTGACCTAGGAATCACAGCATGGCCAACCCTCCTGCAATACCTTTACTTAGATCAAATCATAAGCAACGCAAATCGCAAACCGCAGCAGATTCTTCCTGTGATAATTGCCACTTTGGATTGTTTCTCAATATAAAGGAAATCTGGTTGGTGGTTTCAATCCCTCTGAAACATATGAGTTCGTCAGATTGGATCATGATCCCAGCTATTGGGGAAAATAACAATCATGTTCCAAACCACCAAGTGGTACATAATGAAATGCTGTTCTCATGTACGCATGTAGACATATATTCTATATCTGTTTTCAGTGGTGAAACCATGGTGAAACCGCACCATGGTCTGCGTATCGAATCATCTCCGGACCATGGCGGATCCGGGAGATCCGGGACCACTGGGGTGCCAGGTTCCTGGCGATGAACGCAGCCCAGTCCTGGGCCTTTCTCGCAGCGATTTTGTCGAAACTTTGTCGAAACCCTGTGCTCCTGATTTTTTTTCTGGTTTTCTCATATGAAGCATCAAATCAGAACTGCCAAGCAATTTTTCCATCGAAATGTCATAACCCCAAGAAATGGGCAAAACATTTGGTCAAACACCAGCGAACCTTGGGATCATTTGAGGAACTCTTCCGGCTTGCTGTTAGGCTGAATTGTGTTGAATTGATTGCATTACCCTCTGGTAAACTAACATATCTATGGAAAATCACAATTTTTCATGGGTAAATCCACTATAAATTGTGATTTTCCATAGTTATGATAGTTATGTTAGTTTACCAGAGGGTATCCTTATTGAATTGGATGGTTCGAAAAATGAGCAATTCATCTGTGGTTCCCCGAGCCTTAGTATTTGACCCATACCCATATGTATGGGTTTACCCTCCGGTAATCAAACATTGGCTTGCTGGAAAATCTCCCATTTGGTTCAATGATTTTCCGCGCTAGCCTCCACTATAGTTCAGGGACCCAAGCCAGCTTTGATTACTGGACATTATATTCATCCATATCATATCATTTTTATGATCCTAGTTTTATTCCATTTTGATGCCTGTTAAGCACTATAAAACCATATATTCAATTGCCATTACTATCCCATGAATTCACCATATTGCTGTTACCCTCTGGTTATGTTTAACAGTTTGCTATTGAAAAATGACAATTTGGTTCGTTGACTTACCTATTAAAAATGGTGATTTTCTATATAGCTATGTTAATTTACCAGAGGGTAACATCCGATTAAATCCCCTTTGTTTGTTGCTTATATCCCCATGAAATATCCCCACAAGAGTTGGTCCTGAAAATATACCTACATGGATTTTCATGCCAATTCCAACATAAATCTAAACTAATATGACAATATGTGTATATTATATTATTTGCTATATATATTTTTTAGTTTGGTTAAACAAGTGGATATTTTTAATAGGATATTAACCATTAATTCCCAATAGCTAAACAATATGTGATTGTAATATAGCCAATGCCTAATGGATTAGCTATATTTGGCAAATATCCTTAATATTCCATTAATGTGATTAGGATTATAATGGAGATATTGGCTAATCCCCATTTGTGGATGATAAGTCCCCTATGAAATCCCTCTATCATTATCCATTATTAACAATCCATCATTGGGATATTGTTGTGACAATAAGATGATTAACCTCTACAAGTAAAACTATATCAATAATATGATTAATAATATTATGTTCCTTATATTCATCATCCTATGACGATTATCCCATCTATCGTTATCCATCATTCACCATATTTCATCGCCTGACTTTCCGACCCCACGGCCACACCTGCACGGACAACTGCCACTGGGACCCTTCGGCTAAAGCTGACAGCAGCGCGTTGTGCGTCACCACACTCGGCCTGCCGGTGGTGGTGGAGAGTAGTAACCAAAAAGTACGAGGATATCATGGGTGAATGGGGATTTAATGCTATATTTGAAATATATTTGATGGTATATTTCATGGATTTGGGGGTTAATCAACAATAATAATGGGTTTATACCGGTTCATATTATTCCAGTAATAATGATTGATAGTGATATAATGGGGATGTAACGGTTTAAGCAACTATATCAACTATAATGCTATATGTGTTTGTAGTAGAGGGAATATACTATAGTTGACTGGTTGTTATAGGGAATTACACCCATAGTTCATGATCTAATCCCTACGTACGGTGAGGACGCCGTTGACGATAGCTAAGTTGACGCACAGTTCACTTGGTGAATTCTATGGTTGAATTCTGCCGGTGAATCGGGTTCCATCTCAATGGTACTGTGTTTTTTTAACCACCGATTCTAAAGGTCTCCTGTAAAGTGTCCCATCTAATTCTGGTACCATCATGGATAAACATCATATCATACGGTGGATGGAAGAAATCCTGCACCACCAAAAGGATGGTTAAAACCCTATAAATAATGGGATAAAGCACCTATGAACTGGTGCATGATTTTTTCCATCCACAGAATGACATGATAATAATTTTGGGGGATGAACATCAACACACCAGCTATTTGGAATTCACCACGCGCCGTTTTGGTGTTCCCATGCCCAATTTTCTTCTTTTGGTATACCCTCTGGTTATTTAACATAGCCATGGTATAGATGGCCCATAGAAATATGGCCCATTTATAGATGGTTTACCTATGAATAGCATGGTGATTTTCCATGGCTATGTTAGTCATAACCAGATGGTACCCTTAGAATATGTTTATTGGGTCTGGACGAAAAACATCCTGGACTCCCATCCTTGAAACTTATCAAAAAACTGTGCGTTAAATCATAGGATTTCATGAAAAATGATGGCTATATTACTATCTAATTAGTGTTACTTAAAAAAAATCTGGTAAGAATCATTTAGTATAATATCATGTTATTAAATCCATGATATATCTTATAACAATGCATTAAACACGTATTATGTGATTATATCATATAACATGCAAAAACCAAACATATCACTATTTTGATGATTGAAGCAACATATGTATATATATATATATACATCCCCGGGACATCCATATAAATGGGTGGAAAGAAACCATCGAACCAATAACAAGTCGTATTATTGGTTGTATACCCAGTATATTCCCATTCTGTATATAAATATTATACATAACATCATATCAAAGAAATAATATCATATCGTTACGGCTGGTAAAACACCATTTTATCCCTGCTATATCCACATAAATGGCTTGGAAACGAAAACATAGCAATGAGATCCCAATTTTCATGGGTCCTTTTTCAAAATAATCGCAATACAATATCATAACAATATAGCATCAGTTAACCAACTAATATCACCGTTCTTATCTATTTTCATTGGATATCCCAGTACAGTTCATATTGTACAGTTGATTGCTACTGGTATCCCAGTCATATCCAAAATGAAGGTTGGGACTTAATCGAAAACATTGGTTATTCATAAATAATAACCAATGACTGTATATCAATATCCAATTGTTGATTCTTTATTCCCATGTCATTTTCAGGACTTAATACGGGATATCAAGCAACTTATCGAACCAGTTATCATTAATGGGAAAACAATAGCAACACCAATAGCAATACCAATAGCAATGGTACTGCCAATATTCAATATCCCATTAAAATATCCAATCATACTCATATCCCAATAATATCAAATTAATATTCAATACTGACTTTAGATATCCCATGAATATCCAATGAGACTACCCATGATATCATGTTCATTAACCCATGACTGTATATTAATATCCAATATGATTGTTTATCCCCATGTCATTTGGACTTATTATTATCCAGTGAATATTATCAACAAATCAACATCATTTAACATTATTTATTTTTTCATAGTATCCCATTTATATTATCCAATATATATTCTCTATTATCATTGTATAATGATTGAATATTTTCATATTATCCAACATATATTATCTATTCTCAATAATATCCCATAAATATGATCTATCAATAAATGTATCTATGAATAATTATCTATTCTCGATATATTGTAGAATATCAATGGAATAATAGCCTGTGAATATCCAATCTTAATATGCATGTGATTTTCATTGGGTATCAACAATTTTCTATAGGTCAATCATCATTTGCTAAAGGTAAATCATGTATATCTATAGGCCATGGCTTTTCTATGTTAGTTTAGCCCACGGTAACTATGGGACTCCAGCCTGTATCAACATGTCCCAATGTCCAATCAATGGGATTAACATTATGATAATTTTCCACTGAATTACTATCTGGTTAGTGGTTGAGCCCTACCCCTCTGAAAAATGATGGACGTCGTCAGTTGGGATGATGACAGTCCCAATATATGGAAAGTCACAAAAGTCCATGGTTCCAGACCACCAACTAGCTATACAGATTGAATCACTATAATTACTATGATTTTCCATTGAATTACTAGAATTTTCCATGCACAAATTCCACTAAAAGACATTAATCCCTCGAGTTACCATGTCCCTCCGGTTTGGTCCCTATTGAATTCCCATCATTTTATCATATCCTATGAACATATCCATACAATGCATGTGATTCTCATTGGGTAACACCAACAGCAATAGCAATAGCAATATTTTGATATTAAGAGCATTAATCTGGGTAAATTATAATATTTCACTAACCTGAATTAAGGCCATTTGGGGATGATTCCGCCTATTAATCATGATTTCCAGTGAGGTCGCAGTGAGGTCGTTATAATTTACCCAGGTTAATATCCCATCATTTTCATTGGGAAATGAACCATGCTATTAAGAAAACCAGGTCAGTATATATTGGATAATGATATCATACTATGCAATATTAACCATATGATTTTCAGAACTAACTGATTGTTATCAACCAATATTAACCAATATTAACCTACGTGTGTTAACTGATGCAACAACTGATTATTAGAGTATATAACCAGTTGTACTATTGTGTATTAATAACCATATTATCAATATACCCATGATATTAATGGTACTAATGCTATTCTGGCTGGTGGTATACCTACCCCATTGAAAAATATATGACTTCGCCAGTTGGGATGATGATTCCCAATATATGGAAAAATAAAATTCATGTTCCAAACCACCAACCAGAAATATTATTGGTGACATCCCTATGATATAGCATCATTAACCATCATTAACAATCATTAACCAGATATATATATGTGTGTATATTCATTTCCAAAGAACCCAATTCCTTTCAATTCCTTTCCAAAGAACCCAAAATCTTCAGCGTCTCCAATTTGATCAACGCTTCTAGAGACCATATATCCCCACCATTAAGCATCACTAAGCATCATTAACCATCATTAACAATCATTAGCCATATGTATATATATATATGTATGTATATTCCTTTCCAAAGAACCCAATTCCTTTCAATTCCTTTCCAAAGAACCCAAAACCTTCAGCGTCTCCAATTTGATCAACGCTTCTAGAGACCATATATCCCCATCATTAAGCATCACTAGGCATCATTAACCATCATTAACCAAATATATATGTATATTTAAAATATTATAAATACACCATTCAATTCATAAATAGTACACCATTATGTGTATATATCCCCATGATATTCCCATGATTTCAGCACCTTTGGATCTCGAAGAGTTGCATGGCCGTGGGCCAGGCGATGCCACGGCCGCAGGCCGTGATGGCAATGTTGGTGCACCGGAGACGCTCCTGGAGGATCTCACTAGGAAAAGCTAGGAAAACCTAGGAAAATGATGGGAAAACTTGGGAAAACCTAGGAAAATGATGGGAAAACTTAGTAGGAAATGATGGGAAAACTTGGGAAAACCTAGGAAAATGATGGGAAAACTTAGGAAAATCTAGGAAAATGATGGGAAAACTTGGACAAACCTAGGAAAATGATGGAAAACCTTGGGAAAAGCTAGGAATTTGATGGGAAAATGATGGGAAAACCTAGGAAAATGATGGGAAAACTTGGGAAAACCTAGGAAAATGATTGAAAATCTTGGGACAAGCTAGGAATTTGATGGGAAAATGATGGGAAAACCTAGGAAAATGATGGTACAAACTAAGAAAAAATCATTTATAGATAGGTAATGGATAATACTGGTCAATGGATTTTGATGGATGGTAATGGATATGTATATATATATATGATGGATAATATTGTGAATGCACTTAGAAAATGCTGACTAAACCATCTTTATAGCGGTTAGTAATGGATAGGTAATGGATAATACTGGTTATATATATATATTTATAAATATATATATATATGGAGGTTGATATGGAGGTTGATATGGAGGTGCACGCATAAATGGGGGTACCCTCTGGTAAACGTTTACAATTTGCGAACTGGAAAACCAGCATTTTTAATAGTGGTAAACCACCTATTTCTATGATATCTATGACCATTTTCAATATCTATGTTAAATTACCAGAGGGTACACCAACTTTCTAGTGGTGAATTAAATTGTTAGTAATGGTTAGTCATGGATAATTAATACTGGTTATTAATGGCTATTGATGGATGATACTTAGAAAGTGGTGAAGAACCATATTTATACTGGTTAGTAATGGATAATATTGCTTGATCACCATTTTATAGTGGTGAAATGTGGTGAGAAATGGTATATAATCAGCAAATGGATCATATTGGTTGTGCATGGCCATTGATGGTTAATAGTGGCTACTAGCCATATTAAACACCCACTTAAAAAAAGGATAACGCAACTTAGGGATGCTTCGGGGAGTTGCTCAACTAGGCTTTTTGTGGGCACTTCCTGTAGCTGAACGGCGGCATGATCTTCCAAGGGGTGCATCCCAGGTGGAAAGCTATTGTAGAGAAGGAAATCGAAAAGCTGTGGTACTCATGGTTAAACAATATAGTTTATTAATGAAATTAGGCTGTAAACAATATATTGGACATATTTCACTAGGTCAGAAATGTAATATTAGATTGTAGGTTAACATATGGTGAAATCAGATGTGGTAGTAATAGTTGTTACTATTTTAATCCAGTCATGTATGAGACAAGCCAGTTGAATATGGGTTATAACCCATGCACTTCCTAAGTGGGATGCACATCCAAGTAAAGTCAAGTAAATAGTTACCCTCTGGTAATTTAACAGTTCGCTATTGAAAATGGCCCATAGTAATAGTTGATTTACCTTTCTAAAAGATTGTGATTTTCCAGTTCGCTTTTTGTATGTTTACCAGAGGGTAACATTACCATTATGGAAACGCCATATAAACCTCCAGTATTATCCATTACCTATCCATTACTAACCACTACTTACCATTACCAAGCACAATAAAGATGGTCAAGTAAATAGTTAACATTACCATTATGGAATATGTTCATAACCATTGGCCACATAGATCTGGCCTGGTGGGGATATATGCCAAACATGGTGGCCCAATGGGAATATTTTCATGAAATCACTTGGGAACAGATATGGCTCAAACATATTTCCAGAAAAAAAACGTGTTTTATCAATCCGGGATTGACAAGGTGGTGTCCCCTCAGCTTTGTTTGTTGCTTTTTATCTAGAGTTTGTTGGGAATATGGCTACGACCATATAGCTCCCAATGGTTCATTATATTCGACAACGGATGGTAAGCACCATTATTGGATGGTTTCTGATTTCACTAGTTCGATGCATCCAGCATAACCCCATCAGTCATATACACTTCTTGGCATTCAATGATCATCTGGTTGGTGGTATACCTACCCCTCTGAAAAATATTAGTCAGTTGGGATGATGATTCCCAATATATGGAATTTCATAATCCAGTCATGTTCCAAACCACCAACCAGTCATTTTGCAGCCATTTTTGCACCATTTTGCAACGCAATTGGGCCATTGAGAAACACCCGGGAGGACCATCGAAAAAAGTTCCCGGGTTCGCATCCATGGCGTGAACCAACTATAGGTGGTAAAAAACATGTTTCTACCCTCTGGTAAACATACAAAAAACGATGGAAAATCACCATGTTTCATGGGTAAATCCATTATTTCGATGGCAATTTTCTATGTCGCAAACTGTTAGTCATTACCAGAGGGTATTCTGGCTAAATCCACCTTAATCCATGAAATATTTCGTGGAGATATGTTTGGAAAGCAAAAAAAAAAGTATGTTTGGAAAGCAAAAAAAAGTGGCGACTAAGTAAAGGTTGTATCCGGTTGTATCCAACTAACCCCCCCGAATTGTGCAAACTAAATAAAAATAATGTACCCCATTCCATCTGCTAGTTAATCATGTTCTGTATTAAACTGCCATTTTTGGCGTTTCCCCAATTCATCCCATTTCCAGACGCACCCATCTATTGTTTTTCCAACTATAGTTCATATTAGTTGATATTCCAGCTGAGTCCATAAAACAAAATGCGAATATGTTGGGACATTTGATGATTCTCAGTTGTGTCCAAACATTTATTTTTTTCCGCACCCTGCAGTCGCCATTTGAATAGGGTACTGTAAGTGAATATAAAGAATAACAATCCATGAAATTTCGGGGTGCCCCGCTTTCAGGCAAACCCAAATGGACAGTGAAAAGTCTATTTGATATGGTTCCGAAGGAAATGAGAAAGAATAGTACATAAGAGCCTTATGGATACCAACAAACATTGACATAATAAACACCTGTTTAGTTGTGCATTCCTTTTTAGTGATAAACTAAGATTATGGATCTTCACATCGACACGTGCAGCTTTCCCAAACCACTGTGCTTTTCCCACTAGTTGGCCGGTGGGGTTTAGAGGGACAACCGCTGGGTAAACTTGCTGGTTTGGTAATCCCCTGCTTAAAGGTTAACTTTTAGTCGATTATGTCATGTCCGTGTAAAATCCGTGTGAAAACATCACTGATCAAAGTGCATGGCTACAATTTATCCAGGAAATGATACCCTCCAGTAAACTAACATAGACCCTGGCAGATAGGGGTTGGAAGACTAGTTTCCATTTACCAGAGGGTAGTTCCTGGTTTGCCAAAACACCCAAACTTATTTCGCCAGAAGGACCATTTTTTTCGGACCTGGAGTGGTGGAAATTTGGTGGAAATTCGCCTGGGTATTCACCAAAAATGGAATCTGGTGCTTTGAGAAGACATACCCACCATATTATGGGGGGTATGTTCCACAATTGTGCATCCGTCCTCAATGTTTTTGGCGATCCTGAATGTCATTCCGAACTGATCAGCTAAATGGGTTTGATGGAGTGATATATATATATACAATATATATATATACAATATATATATATACAATATATATACAATATATATATATATCCAATATAAATATATATACTGTATATATATACAGATATCATATATTTATATCATATATATATAAAACACATATCATTATTATTGTTATTATTATTATTATGATTATGATAATTATTATTGTTATTATTTTTATTATTTGCACTCACAACGGTAAAGGACACTGGAAACCATTGATTTATGATTGGTTTTACCAGCCCAAGTCGGCTTGGCAGTGAAGTCACAGAGGGCATCCTCCAAGGAGTCAAAACTCTGCGTCTGCTGGTGCAACTGCAAGGCTTTCTCCCACCTTCCATGGGACGGGTTTTGTGGCATGCGGAAGCTTCCAACACAGCCAAAATGATGATTTCTGCCTGAAACCCGAATTTGGAAACAAGGAAGCAACTAATTAATTGGCTTTAACCTGCAAAAATGGAGGTGTAAGCAAGACTGCCAGCAACTGAACGTCTTCAACGCAGGGATTACTGTAAGTCACCAAAATATGTCTCTAACCTGCAAAATATTAACTTTGGTCACTACAACTGGCCAAAATGAGAGCAACACCGATTGTGAATTGGTGCTAAATCCTCTTGGTTCTTTATGGGTAAAATGATCAACACCCCCAAGAATTGGATGGTAACAGTAAATCAACCTATGGGAAACCCAGCATTTGTAGATCAATTTCGCACAGCAAACATGGTGTTCAATGTTTATCTTACAGGATCTTAACATTACAGAGAAGCAAGTCCTTGGGATCGTCATGTATCCATGCCATGCACCCTGATCCATCCCACGTCAGTGAAACACACCTCTGATCTTTTACTAAACCAGCTTCAATTCGTCTCCGAGACACGAACTTGGAGTCCGAAAAAAAAACAACTCGTTTCCAATCCCATAGGATCCATGTATGGTATATATGCCAACGTTTGGGGTATATTGATGGTAAATGTTACCATATTTAGCATACATGGATCCTATGGGAATGGTTCCACACTGTTGAAGGAGATGTTCTCTGTCAAAATCCAACCAGCTCAAGGCTGCTGAACTTTCGGCGATGCTTTAAACTTCACGTTCATCGCGGCCCAGCCGAAAAAAACGTTGCTGATGGTCCTCAGTTATCAGATGGGGTTAGATTATATATTACATTCACTATAGATGTTTAAATTATAATCCATCATGAAATTTATACATCTGGATCCCAATGAAATCCACATGAAATCTCATGGATTATCCCAGCATATCCCCATTCAGTAACCAGTTTCCTGGTGAACTCCAACACTTCGCACCTGCTACAGCTGGCACAAGCGGAAAGCAGGGCGATGTACGTCACCTCAGATTTTTTTGGGGCGGAATCAACCATCAGATTGGTGATAAAACAAATATGTTGAAACACCCATAGAATGGTGGCAATATACCAAAAAACTATGTAATATACCCATCGACATCCCATGACCCCAAAACCCCAAAAAATAATCAACCACAGGGTCTATGTTAGTGTAATTGTTGGTTAAAATCCTCGAAAAATGGTTACTGGTTGGTGGTGCAATAACCATCTTGAAAAATATGAGTTCGTCAATGGGAAGGATTCTCCCATATATGACGGAAAATAAAACATGTTTGAAACCACCAGTATATATATATACATACATATGCACATATATACGTATGGGGGATATAAATGATATGAATAGCAAATGTTGGTCCCGGCCGAGTTATATAGTTGGTCAACTATCAGAACATAGCAGTTATTCCAATCCGTCGAACCAATAACAGATTCAACAAATGTCAAGCAAATCCATCTCATCATCAAAGGAACTTGAGGAACAATTTTCCAAGTTACAAACCAGGTAAATTACATTAACCTCAAAAACTAAAGTGAATCTCAATTTACATCAAATACATTTATATGACATACATTAAGTTCCAACTACTCCGCCACTTGCGTTAACTTCGTATTTCAAAAAACGTTGGGTTAACTTGATTCATATTACATTCACGTCATATGACCTTAACTTCAATCTACATCAACATCAAATTCCTTTGCCTTCAAATGACATTTCCAGCAAATGAAGTCATGGCAGTAGTGGCAGAAATAAGGATTTCTGTTGTTCAACTGTCTATTAAGACGTCCCATTCCTGTTGTTCAGAATCCCGTTTCACTGCTTAAATCCCACCTTTGGTAGTCAACATTCCAATTTCGGTGGGTAACAAAAATCATCTTTTGTTGGTTGAGATCTGATTTCCGGTCCAAATAGCCATGGTTGTTGGCTGAAATCCTCTTATCTTTCGGGCCAGATCCGAATTCGAGCTCCTCAAACTCCTAACCCCCAAAAAAAGCGTTGAACAAATCAAAGTGTATGGGTCTAGCAACCCACAAAAAGATATAAAAGTAAAATCCATTCAAACATAGTGGCAAATGAAACCTGTTCTATCTTTGTTGGAAGTATATAATTACAAGGTGAGGCACCCTTCGATATCCAAGTTGACTTGTAACTTGGTGAAAACTAGGGCTTACATGCTAAACAAAACTGTAACATCCATAGTGTTTATAAACCAACAAACATAACTGGAAGGCCTCACCTTGTACCAGAATCCATCCATTTTTCAGTCAGTCCTTATTAGTTGTTGGGACCACGCTTCCATGGATCCCTGGGGCTTCCCAACACCATCCGGCCGCTCGCCTGCCTGCGAATCTTACCCAGAAAAGTGGAAAGTCCATGAACATGCGCCGCTAATCAGAAACTAATTTATCGAAGGAAGTTTTGAAGTCAAACTTCCGACAATATGGACAGATGAAAAGCAGAGATGTGAAGAGTCAGCGAAGAGAAGAGAAGAAGAAAGAAGATCAAAAAAAGAGAAAGCCTCAGAAGAAAGAAGATCTAGGCGCGCGAAAAGGTAGGAACGTCGCGAAACACTGCCTTTTTCCAATATTTGTGACTCCGGAGGGTCGAAAAGTAGGCTCGCTAAAGCGGCGGGTGCAGAGCCAGCTGGCCAGATGAGAGCTCAAAAAATTGCATGCGGTTGTGGCGCGAAGCACATTTCGAAGTCAAAATGTGAAAAACACCACATGCTCGGACCACTTTTGGACGTTCAGATGTCGTTTCGCGTGGCAGGTGCACGGGATTGCGCACCTTGCCAAAAATGAGCAAAACGTGAGGGAGTTGTAGCATTTCCAAAAACGATGGCAGTCGTGGGGCATTTGAGGTCAGGGCGCTGATTTCCTGAGAGGGGTTGCATTTTGAAGCCTCAGATCTTAGTCTTCAGGTTTGCTGAGATGATTTTGCGTGACGCGTGCAGCACTTCGTATGACCTGGCATCACTTTTTCGTGGCAGGCGCAGTACTTTAGACAGGTGGAATGGAAAAATCGCAAAACG
>Ga0126342_10012835_pt1 | contig 14903 bp, 12 predicted proteins | sample Cyp1metagenome_FD_92528 | JGI IMG/M metagenome (GOLD analysis project Ga0126342, IMG submission 92528) | Coral microbial communities from Lord Howe Island, Old Settlement Bay, Australia - Cyphastrea 1 metagenome | ecosystem: Host-associated > Invertebrates > Cnidaria > Coral ...
GGAGTTCGTACGAACGGTTGCGAACGGTTGCGACCACAAACGCAACGTCGAGCGAACACACCCTCAACCCCCAGACCCCCAGAGTGAAACGGGAACCCTTGCTACGCATTCGGGAATGATGGAGTTCGTCCGTTGGGATGATGAAATTCCCAATATATGGGAAAATAAAGTTCATGTTCCAAACCACCAACCAGTGTTATAAATGGAAAATTGTAGGGAGGTTCCTGAAATGGGGGGGACCCCTAAATCATCCATTTTAGATTGGGATTTTCCGTGAAATAAACCATCCAGCTATTGGGGTATCCCCATTTATGGAATTCCCCATATGGACACACACTGAACAATCTTTGACCCATAAGATGGGATAGCAAAGTTTACCCCATTCCCCTATCATGGCTGCGTAGGTCTCCAACTATGTATGAACAAAGACACTTAGCCCTTGCTGAAGTTGTATCAAACACAAATCAAACATTAATATATCAAGCGCAACAACTATACTTGGCGCCACCATCATGGGGATCCGACCAGCCACAAAAATGATGCTTAAGATGAATGACCCCCTATAAGGTTATTGGATAGCTCATGGATTTACTGGTTGGTGGCATACCTACCCCTCTGAAAAATATTAGTCAATGGGAAGGATTATCCCATATATTATGGAAAAATGGAAAATGTTCCAAACCACCAACCAGAATATATCAAGCACAACAACTATACTTCAGGTGAGTAGTCAATCACAACCTGTCAAAACACTTAACAACAAGCAATTCCCTTGTCACTTCCTCTGCTGTGGCAGTCCCTGACTTCGCAGACCTCCCCAAATTTGGGTTCAGGGCTCCAGGGCTCTCATGCTGTTGCACAGTTGGCAAGTTCATGATCACCCCGCAGGCTGCAGGCTGTTTGTAAGCCAACGAATTCTTGCAGACATCAGGACACCTACATAATGCGTCCCAATTTTATTTCGCTCCACTGCACCCAAAAGCGTGTTTTCGCCTGTGCCGACCAGTCGATGGCCTCAAGACACATCTTGAGTTCTGATGCGAGGTCTTCAGAGAACAGTAGATAGCAAGGGTAGTCTCTTGGATCTCTTGGCCAATCAATGGCTTCAAGACGTATCTTGAGTTCTGGTTTGATTTTGTCCCATTGCCGTAAAAATTCAACTTTTCTCGTATGGCTCAACACAAGCTCTGCAGAAATTCTGACTAAGCCAGTGAGTTGTCCCCACAAAAATTTCCGATTTTCTTTCTCTACTATCTCCTCGTACTGGTATGTTGATGGTCTGTGCCTTTCTGACAGCAGCCACCACAGCATCGTCACTCCTTTTCCATCTCTGTTTGGTACTGGTCTTCCTATGATAATTTCGTTTCTTTCCCATCTAGATAAAAGGGCAATCAGGTCATTGGCGCTGCTCAACCCACATGCCTTTTGCAAATCACCGGTACTCAGGCCTTCCGTCGCTCGGCAGAGTATATTCCACAGCTTACCTGCTAAAGGTGATTCATCCGTGATGTCTGACACAAATGTGGAACTTCCGGGAAAGGTCACATTATCGTCGAGCTCAACCAGCTGTCCATCCTCCATTGCACCACAGCATGGACACGGCTTTCGGCAGCACTCCTCGCAAACAACGCAGCGTGGTATGCAGCGACAACGCTCCCATTTCCAGCGGGCGAATCGCGGTAATGGACTATCGGGACTATTGATGCATCGAGAGCAATAGCAAATGGCATCATCCGTCGCGCAGGTCGACATCTGGGTGTGGTTCAAAAAATGGGTCGCCGCAGCTTTTGTGATTTTTTATGTGTTGTGAGATATCTATTCTTTGCTAATGTGCTTCAACAGTTGTGAAGTTCTGAACATGCAGGTTCTTAAATGCACCTGTTCTCAAATCAAGCTGGCGAACCGAAACTGCGGGGAAACAATGAAACAACTTTCATCCCAGCAGGATACTACAAGTATCCGCTGACACAAAACAGAGGTGCCCAGCTTTTTCAAAATCAACTCGCAAGTACATCGAGGCAAGGCTTGAATGACAATGCCGCATGCCAGCAATGTTCATTAATAGAAAACGTCAACACCAAGAAAGGCTGTTAAAATCTGTTAAAGTCTCCAAAAAAATATCCAATCAATCAACCATCCGAGAAATCATCAGATCATTTGGGAATGATTTCCCATCTAAACCAATCACCCAGCTTGACCCCGGCCAGTCGTCAGCTCCTCAGTCATCAACGGTTCCAGTTGTGCGAAGAACGGTAAGGCATCCGGAGACAGCAGGGTGCCCTGGCCCGGCGCGAGGGTGGGGGATTGGTCAATATTCCATAGGGATGATCCTCTTTTCATTACTTAAGGTACATGACCTTAGGAAACAAAGTTCTGCTTTTGGGGACTATCTCATGTACCAGGTTTCATGAAGGTATAATGAAAATATGGTGACATAAAGTGACATAAGTTAACCTCTGAATAATTTTTTGATTTCTCTCTGTGTGCGACGTGTCGCTTTCCAAATCCAGGCCGTTGCGCCAGTTCCGACATGGATTCGTTGCTTCTTTTCTTGATCTGTCAATTCGTGGTATCCTGGTTGGTGGTTGACCTACCCCTCTGAAAAATATGAAAGTCAGTTGGGATGATTCTTCCCAATATATGGAAAATATAAAATGTTCTTTTCATATTGTTGTACCCTCTGGTAAACTCACATAGCACTATTGAAAATGGCCATTTATAGTGAGTTTTCCCATTGAAAATTGTGATTTTCCATAGTTATGTGACAGTTTACCAGAGGGTACATTCTGTTGCATCCCAGTCTTCTGCGTGCCACATCATGCTGGTTGAAGGAGTTTGTTTTCCGCTCGGCAGGCTGTGACTGTCAAGCATATCCCAAACTGGATTGTTTTCTTCACAGGTTCTTGGCTTTATGTCCGCCAAACAGCAATCCAATCATTCTTTACCACTTTTACCCATTCTATGTTCAGAAGGCTTCCCAAGTTATAAGTTGCTTTACAAATCCATCCAACTGTAGATATCCATTATATGCACCCCACTTAGCCAAGTTTTGTCTACACACTTACCTCTCAAACATATTCAAAATCACAAATCCCAGTGTTAGAGTTAAATCCTGATGTGCTTAAGTGGTTATTCTCCAATAACCACACCAGTCCCATTTTCCATAATTTTCCCACATTCCATCATGCCATCCTCCTGACTTCCGACAGCCTCATGCACCACCAGTAGGCTGCTGGCATTGCCATCTTTCAAAGCCGCTGCGATGCCATGCGCCATCTGCCTCGGCGGATGAAAATTTCCAACGGCGAGGGCTTTGGCAACGTAGCATGGTGGTCATCTGTTGTTGATAAAATCCTCAATTTTTTCTAGATTTTGTTGCATGAAGTTGCATGTCTTTGGGGTCGATCTGGTTGTTGCGTATGGCATGGTTCACGATGGAAAAAAAACAAACCATCATCTAGATGATATTTGGGATGATATCCGTCATATTTGAATGATATTCTACAGAATAGGCTGATGTTGGGATGATGGATGAATCCCGCTCGCCATCATCATTCCAGTGACGTTTTCCAGTCATCTAATGCAGCGAGGTCAACGTGTTTCTCTCGTGTACAAGCTATGAAGACACGACGTGAAAATATCAACGCAGTTATGGCCATAAAACCAGTTATAACTGGTTATTTCTATGGGATTATACATTCTATAAATGGGGTTTTGTTAGTACTTATAACTAATAAATGGCCATAACTGCACTTTGCTTCAAAAATGACAGCCTGAAATGATAGAAACAACGATCTATTTCGTGAGTGATCAACTTTTCGTAGCTAGGCACATCATCCAATGGAGCTAAGCCCCTATTTCGAAAGACACATCAATCCTATAAGGGCTCTGGAACCGCGCCAAAGATCTGGATTCCACTAGCCAATATGGGAATTTAGCATCATTTCACTGCGCCAGTATCTCCTGTGCAATCGAACATCCAGCAATGGAACATCCAGCATTGGCAAATTGCAACCTCTGAGAAATATGAAAGTCAGCTGGGATGATGAAATTCCCAATACATTGAAAAATAAGATTCATGTTACAAACCACCAACCAGATATATATAATATATATATATATACTAGATTAGTATGGTTACCATACTTGTACTGTCATAATCAATGGATTAACGTGTTATATATTCCAAACCACCAACCAGCCATTATACCAGTTCGTTCGCATTGCTTTCCCTACTGTGGGTCAGTTCATGATCCCGAATAACCCAGGTAGTATTGCTCCCTAGCTTCAAAACCAACCAACCATCATGTATCATTTGTATCCCCATATCTTTAAGACTTAAACTGCCATAAAAACTACAATTGACCGCAATAACTTTGGGTTAAAAAAGAGTAATCTAGGTAAAACAATAATAAACCATTCCCAAAATCACCATTTTTATAGGTGGTATGTTTACCATTCCCAAATGGGTGGTTTATGACATTGTGGTTTATGACATTGTTTTACCCACATTAACCAATCAACCTGGCTACCCTCTGGTAATTTGACATAGTTATTGAAAATGGCCGATTTAGTTCGTTGATTTACCTATTAAAAATGGTGATTTTCCATAGCAAACTGTTAGTTTTCCAGAAGGTAGTGGTAGTCTTTTAACGGCACAACTTGCCCCCCAACTTACATCGACAGTCACAACTTGACAACTTGGTCCAGCTGCTCAGTGTCACGAGCAGAGTTGGCCAGCAAGCGCGAGCGGCCTGGCGGTGCCAAAGAAAAATATGGCCCACGGAGGTATAATGGTAGTTGAGATGGTTTAATATGGCTTAATTGTGTTTGATATGACTATATATGGTTTAATATGGTTTAATCTTGTTTGATATGGTTTAAGATGATTTAATATTGTTTAATATGAATAACAAAATAATGGGATATGAATGGATTTACCCTCAATCAAAGGTGGTTGCCATATTTGATTGCAAATGAGTGTCAATTTCATAGTGGATAATAGCTATATGGCTATATCTATACATACTTAACCAATGATCATGGCAGTAAGTGGCCTCCGGTTATATTGGTTGGTTTAGGTTACCCCATCCACTGTAATATATATATATATACGTACAATATCTACCAAAAACCATACAGCAGTTATCCTAGTTATGAACCAACCTACTGTAACTATCTAGGGGGTCCCTGCCTTGGGGGGTTGATCGGCCAGACTCTATCCAATTCCTGTATAGTGGTTGTATGAACACAACTAGTCACCACCCAAACCATCCCCTGATATCGGTGTATTAACTCCAGTGAACGCTGACAAATTCACAAAGGATTTCAATCAACATTTGAAACTGTGCATTTGTGTTATCCATGTGCAATAAATAAAATGAATGGAATATCACATTGGCTTTAGGATAAACAACATAAAACAATTATCTTTATCTATAGTGGTAGTATGTATAAAACTATATTAATATATTCGCTATGTGTTGTTTAGCCACCTGTGGTTGTTGATGACATCGTCAATTGATCAAATTCAGGGAAAGTCATATCCCACAAATGGACATGAACACGAAACAGTTTCCCCTAGCTAGCCAGGAAGGTATCCCTGAACAAGTTACCATCTCGATCTGCTTTAGAATGCACCCTGAATTAATCTGCCGGCAGTTTGACAATCCAAGTTAACACTACCCTGCTTTAACGGCGTCCAATGTGACGAACGTTAGCGAACGCAGTTTCTTGCTCTATATTCATGGCCTTGATGATGGAGACACCAGGAACTCCGTGGTGTCGCGCCAACAACTTGGGATTCGGGGTTCAATTCAACCACTGTGTCTTTGTTTTAGTCAAAACCAGATACATCAATACCCAATTCTTTTTTCGACCCATGGCTTTACCACCTTCTATGTCTTTACCAATCTGTGTCTTTGTTTTGGTTACCCTCTGGTAATTTAACATAGCAATTGAAAATCACCATTTTTAATGGGAAAATCCACTATAAATGGCCATTTTCAATAGCTACGTTAAATTACCAGAGGGTAACCAAGGCGTGTTATCGGCTTTACCACCTATGGCTTTTCGCCCCATCCCTCAGCGTCCGTCCGTACCTCGAAGGGCCGATCCACTGGAGGGCACTTCCTGACTCTGACGTTGACGTTGTCGATCTGGGGAGCAACCATACCATGGCATGGAGATGGGTCAAAGAACATTATAGAAAATATATTAAAATGGTGGTTATCTAAACTTTGAAGACCAAGAAATCCTTCTTGGTGTTAATTTATGTTAACTTATTGATTTCTTGTTGGGTTTGTTAACTGAGAAAGTGATCATAAGAGCAATTGCGACGTACCTTATTACGGTCAAGTTTGCAGATATCAACAGCAATGCTTGCTTCAGTGGAAAAGGGCATGCAGGTCTGAATGAATTGATGGAATTCGGAAGTGAGTCATTGGATGTTGTCTAAAATCATCTTGTTACATACTCTCAACCCATCATCTGTGGTGGACTTCAATCTATGGAGGAAAGATAGGGAAAATAAGTACTATCTTTGATTTCATGAAACAAGATCGACCACAACAAAAGTCCCTATGAAGGTACTTTCCAAACAATAAGTGTTTGTTTTTTTGTGACTTTTGTGGCGTGGAAAACATGGGAACATCATTTGTTTAAAAGGGGGATGTTCCAGCCCATGTTTGACTAACGGAGGCTATCCACTTTATATATAAAATATACTATATATATATATGTATGTTTACATACATACATACACACATCATTTCCGTGGGGTTTCACCATGGGATATCACAAAACGGGTCTTTTTTATTTGGGCTTGTCTGCAAATCGGGGCGCCAAAATCCAGTGGCGAACGATAATTGACCAAATTAAACTTGCTATTTGGAGAGTATACCCCTAGATACCCTCTGGTAAACTAACATAACTAAGGAAAATCACCATGCTTCATGGATAAATCAACTGTAAATTTCCATTTCGAATCGCTTTTTGTATGTTTATCAGAGGGTATCCTTTTCTTCATCCGGAATTCGCACCCTTCCCAGCCGTGGGCGCTCCTTCAACTTTGCCAAAAGCTCTGGGAAGTCGACCTGACCAGCGATCGCGAAGGTGACAAGATACTCTGGCTGGTGGTTTTAACCATCTTGAAAAATATGAGTTCGTCAATGGTTGGTGGGTAATCCCATATATGAAATGGAAAATAAAATTCATGTTTGAAACCACCAGCCAGAGTATGTTTGATGTGTATATGTCTTAGTATCATTGGATTGGTTTACGGGACCATTTTACAGGACACCCCCATATTTAATGGTAAAAGAAATGGTTTCCGGTTAAGATTTTCCCTTTAACCTTATAATATTGTGTGATAATTGAGGGCAATAGTAAGCATATATGATAATTCAATCATGTAATATACTTGATGAAAATCATTGTGTTTTATGATTTTTATACTGTTTGATATTAGTTAATATTAGTGACGGATGGTCAGAGATGATATGGACGGAGATATGGATCACACAAGACAAACACATCCTATGTCATATGTACTGGTCTGGTTGGCCGTTTCAACCCCTCTGAAGAATATTAATCAGTTGTTGTTCACCTTATTCCCAATATATGGAAAAAATCTGCCAACCAGCTATGTACTGGTGCATAGATGTAGACGTCTTGCCAGTGGACAAAATGTGGCTAGGAAGACCGAAATGGATGTTGACGGGATCGCAATGGAACGCAGGTGTGGAGAGTAAAGAACCTTCAGAAGCACCAACTAGTTCTTGCCAAGGTTGGCAAATGGACGCTACCATACACAAAGTGAAAGTCGTTGTAAGTTAATGACAATTTCTAGTGACCGTCCTACAGTGATAGCCCTTAACAGCCTTAACAATTATCAATTGGTTTATAATGATATATAACTTATATAACCTGAGTTATAGGAGTTATATTTCCATTTATAACTGTTGGTTGGGCCATAACTGTAGATGTAATCTTTCAACTGGCGGGTCACTGCTTCAGTTGCTGGCCCTGCTGCTGTGTCCAGCATCGTCAATGACCACACCTTCGACCAAGACTCCAGCTTGATTCATAGAAATCACCCTTGCAAATCGAAACCTGTAGTTACCCAGTTTGCGGCAAAGACATACAGAAGGTTGAAGGCAATGCTCAGCGGCAAAAGATCTGACCTTGATTGCCGTATCATCCAGTGTTGGAAAACTCATGGCCCAAGCTGTAGGGGGCACCGCGACCCCCGCAACAGCCACAGCCGACGGGAAGGCTTGGGCCGTCAGTGGCTCTGATGCAGAGGACTTCTACTTCAACCTTCTCACGTATGTCGACCTGGATGTCCTTCTCACTGAACTGTGGTTTGATGGCATTCACAAGGAGGCGAAAGAGAGATTCGCATATCTCCATGCTACCTTCGAACGTGATGACTGCTGGATCTGTCACGTCGACGACCTTGAAAGTCGAACCAATCTGTGCCTCCAAAGTCGCCTTGTTTGCACCTTTGGGTCCTATGATCTTTCCAATGGCCTCTTTGGGGATGTTCATCTCGATGACAACTTCGGTTGACTCCATTTTACTATCTTGGGCTGATCTCGGCATCCTGTCATGGAACATGTCAGATGGAAGTAGACTGTCAATTCAACTTCAATTAAATACAGACCCAGCATTGACTTTTCGGAAATGGTTCAAGCACCCAGGAGTTGTTTCTCATGTTCGCAACTACAACGTATTGCCCCCATGAACTAGTTCGATATATGGACCAGTTCTGTTTTCAACTGCACCATCATAAATTACCCTCTGGTTATTTAACATAGCCATGGGAAATGGCCCATAGAAACAGATGGTTTACCTATTAAAAAGGGTGATTTTCCACTTCGCTATGTGAAATAGCCAGATGGTACAACAAACATATCCCATCCCATGTCTTGTTGGTTAAATCCTAGTGCAGTTTGGTATCCCCCCAAAAAAAAACCTGCAAGGTGAGGTCCCCAAGTTTTAAGTTGGTAAAACAAAAACTATTAGCTATGGTAGCTATAGATATATCAAGCATAAACCATGGTTATTGGAGTTATGTTTACTAACTTAGCCAACATGATTATCAAATCTCAATCACAATTTTGGTTGATAATCCCCGTCATCTCCAGGATACCCTCTGGAAATTTCACATAGCTATGGAAAATCGCCTTTTTTATAGGTAAATCAACTATGAATGGCCATTTTCCATAGCTATTTTGACATAGCCAGAAGGGTAATCCCTTGTTTTTTGATGGTTAAGTATGGTTGACACCACCAAGCGTAGATGTATCTTTGGGGCACCCAATCTACACCTACGAGGTGGGTCCCACCTCGATCATGCGCTTGGTCTTTTCGGCCTGGTCGTTGGGAAAAAACATGGCTTCACCAGTAAGAAAAACACATGGAAAAACGTTGTTTAACCATGGTTTAACCCGATGTTTCCGGTAGACGTTCCCTTCATCCACATGATGCTTGATGGTGATTTCAGTTGAAACCGGGAAACATCTTATGACGCGTGGTGTTTTAAGCACCAAACATGGGGGGAGATTCATCAGCAAACTTCCTGGAGAAGCTCCAATTCCAGGTTTGCACATCCACCGCAAGACAATACACACAGGTACAAGGTGGTGCCCCCCAGTGATGTTTGTTGGTTTATGTTACCACCATGAAAACTAGTTCGATCTATCTACTACATAAAGCCCAAGAGTTGTTGGAGTACTAGACTTACCAACAGAACGATTTCAAACACCTCTAGCACCACCTTGTATGCAACTGATTTTGCGAAGCAGTTTTGACTTTTCCAATCTCATCAGCCAAAAAAGTGACGACTTCTGCATGGCCCTGCCCAGATGCCAAAAGCAGAGCCGTTGTCAAATTGTCTGTGGTGATTTCACTATCTGCACCAGACTCAATCAGCAATCGGACGAGGTCCAGATGACCCTCTTCCGCTGCCACATGTAGTGGAGTTGATCCATCCTCCGTTCTGCGCAGATCCTTATTGGCCCCAGCTTCAATGAGCAAGCGGGCTATTTCCATTGAGCCATTGGAGGCGCCAGATGCAACGGTGTATCGCCAGAGTCTGTTGTGGCTTGATCCCAGTTGGCTCCGTTGTCCACCAAGAAGCGGGCTATCTCCAGTTGACTGTAGGAAACTGCAAAGTGCAATGGCGTAGAACCACTGGCTCTTGTGGGCTGATCTTTGTCAACCCCAACGTCAAGGAGAAAGCGAAGAACGTCTAGATGGCCACCAGCTGCTGAATAATGCACCGGAGGCACTCGACCTCAGTCAGCAAGTTGAACCCACAACCTTGGAATATGTTCTGAAGTTACCCTCTCGTAAACAAACAGCTTGCTATTGAAAATGGCCATAGAAATCGTTGATTTACCCATTAAAAATGGTGGATTTTTCCATCGTTTTTTGTAGGTTTACCAGTGGGTATAATGGGGATAACGGGGATTAACTATCAACCAAAATTCCAAATATATGGAAAAATAGACCAAATGTTCCAAACCACCAACCAGCCAGCCTTGGAAAATGGCCCAGTCGAAATCCTTGATTTACCCAGCTATAAAATGGTGGATCTTTCCGTAGTTATGTGAAATTACCAGAGGGTACTGTTCATCTTGGCTCAGTCAATTTGGCTGACATGGAGGGATTTCTGGAGGGATGACCATCGCCTTTTATGGGAACATGACACCCATGTTTCACCATGTGTCATTGTTAAACTACCATGTTTTACAATGTTTTTTGGTTCAAAATGAACAGCATCATCCCCGTTCTCCCCATTGTAGTCAGCTTTTTTGCTGGTTAAGCATGGTTAAGCTCCATTGTTCATGCTCAAATGTGCAACATTTTACATGGGATACCCCATAAATCAAACGAACTCTATGGGATACCCTCTGGTGATGTGGCTTGCTGGAACATACCCTATGGTTTTTGAATGGTAAAATCATATACCATCTGGTGATTTAATATAGCCATGGAAAATCACCATTCTTAATAGGTAAACCATCTATTTCTATGTGCCATTTTCCATGGCTATGTTCAATAACCAAAGGGTATATATGATTATAAATGGGTGACTTTCTAGCGAGCCACGTTTGATTACTAGAGGCTATTCATGAAAAAATCACTCTGAAGATCTATGGATGTGCCTCTTTTTTTAATGAGATGTTCACAATTTCACTCTAAGAGTAGTCACTCATTACATTTCATTTTCATTTCATTTCAATCTATTTCAGTTCAGTTCAGGTCATTTCAGTTCAGCTCACGTCATTTCATTTCAGTCCTGTTAAAATCCAGTCATTTCACTTCATCCCATTTCCTTTACTCATTGCAATTGATTTCCTTTCGTTTCGTTTTCCTTCATGTCATTTTATTTCCTTTCATTTCCTTTAATTCCCTTTCATTTCATTCCCTTTCATTTCATTTCCTTTCATTTCCTTTCATTTCATTTCATCTCAATTTATTTCCTTTCATTTAGCGCCCTTTCGTTTGATTTTGTTTTGTTTCACTTCCTTTCATTTCCTTGCATTTCACTTCATCTCATCTCATTTCATTTCATTTCATGTCATCGTCTTTCGTTTAGTTTCGTTTCCGTTTTTTCGTTTTATCTCATCTCATTTCATCTCCTTTTGTTTCCTTTCATTATATTTCATTATATTTCATGTCATCTCATTTCATTTCATTTCACTTTCTTTTATTCCATTTCAGTTCATGTCGTCTCATCTCATTTCACTTCACGTCATTTCATGTCATGTCGTCTGACTTCATTTCATCTCACTTCACTTCACTTTATTTGATTTACTTCACTTCATTTCATTTCGTTACAAACCCTCTGCTGGTGTTGATTGGGGAAAAATCAAAATCATGGCCCCGCACAGCTTAGAGGTACAGACCATTTTCATCCATCCTATGATCATCTATTTTCCCATTATTACTCATATTGAACAGTATAACAGCATATGAACTAGCATTACACCTGGATCATTATCAGTAAACTCTGAAATTATTCACTAACCTTTAATCTTCTGGGATTATCCATATTCAACCATACAAATCTCTGGGATTTGTTCAGCCACAATTCCCGAAGGGTACAATGTGGTGCCCCCGTTTACGAAATCGCTAAGTTGGTTTATAACTTAACTATAGTAACTACGGTTATGGTTTATGATATATGCAAATAACATCAAATAACTATAGTCTTCATGGGGGTTACAAAGCACATTATAACGTTTGGATGCCCCACATTGTAGCTGTTGGAGCCAATGGTATGAACCAACTAGCCACTCATCATAACTCACAAACCCGACACACCGCTGGTCACCACGAATGGATCGTCACCGGAGAATGGATAACTGGTTGGTGGTATACCTACCCCTTTGAGAAATGATGGAGTGAAAGTCAGTTGGGATGATGAAATTCCCAACTGAATGGAATTATAAGGAAAATCATAAAATTCCATGGTTCCAAACCACCAACCAGATTATGTATATCTATATTAAAAATCTATATCTATTTTATGTGATACTTGGTGGATGTTGGTGGAAAGTCATAAAATTCCATGGTTCCAAACCACATGCCAGATAAGCCACTGCCTGTGCCATCCACCTCTGCCCGCGCTTCCAGCAGCAACTGCAAGGCCTCGAGATGGCCACACTCTGCCGCCTCGTGCACCGCCGTGTAGCCTTCCTCGTCTGGCGCCATTGGATGCCGAGGCGATTGAAGCAGCTTCTCCAGGGCGCAGAGGTCCTGGGAGACTGGGCAAAAAGGGTGGCTGAAGCAACAAATAACTGGGAAAAGTATGGAGAAGTGAGGGGTTTTAACCATCACGAATTGCGATTTGGCATGATTTTGCCATGTGTTGTGTTTTTTTTCTGCTGAAAGGGCTGCAAACAACGGTGAACATTCATGGTTTTGCAAGCAAAGAATGTGAAACATGGTGACTTAGCCAGTAAGAATTGTGATTTAATCAATGAAGAATGGACATGGGTGTCATCAAAACGGTAGCCACACAATCCAGTGGCATCTTAAAATAGGGACTATGATGATTGACCAGAATCATTTGGTTTAGCCTGTTTTGAGACAAACCCATATAACATATACCTTTGCCCTCAATTGAACCATCAAAACTCAGGAAACAGTCTAAACTTACTGTGATTTTGGAATGGTACACCAATATACATCAAACTATGATTACTTTCAGGGTCTAGGTTCCAAACGGCTACCTTCCCCTTGGGCAAAACAAAACAACTCTGTAACTCCAAGAATCGTTCTTTCGGGCTGCCATTAGCATCTTTGCATCTTCTCCAGTATCAGCTGGCAAAAACTCTAAAATCACCAACTGAATCTTCAGGTCCGCTGAAGCGAACAAAATCTCATCATCAGACAGCTCACGTGATCCATCGTCCACGAAAAGTTTCTGCCGAAATCGCGTGATCCCAAGCTGAGATCCTAAGGATCTCTTCAAACACTTCACCTTGGCTTAGAGGTGAAGCAGAATAGGACATACCATCTGGTTATTTAACATAGCCATGGAAAATACAGTTTATAATTTATAATATAATAGGTAAACCCAGGTAAACCATCTATAAATGAACCATTTTCCATGGCTATGTTAAATAACAAGAGGGTATTACGAATAGATTCCAAAACAATGGATTCTCCAATGGTTAAACTAGCAGAACATAAAAAATGATGTACTCAGCATATCTAGGTCATCCCAGTTGATAAATATCATGGTTGATCACTGTTTTTAAGTCTTTATCCCCATATGTTGTTGCTTGAAAATCCTATTACCATCTGGTTATTTAACATAGCCATGGAACATCACCATGTTTAATAGGTAAACCATCTATTTCTATGGGCCATCTATACCATGGTTATGTTAAATAACCAGAGGGTATTAAAAAAATGTTTCTCCTCCATGAAATCCAGGTAACTGATTGACCTTCAAATTCAGCTGCCTCAAGAACTACCGCAATCTCACATGAAAAGAGGAAGGAAACCTCCATGGCTAGCGATGTACGATCACCTGAAACAAAAACATAACTTTTTGTGGAGAAAAAATCTGGAAAGCCATCCAAGTCCAAAAAGATCCACTACTCCCGCTTCCAGGATTTTGTGTTGGTTGCGTTAAGCCTTTGAAAAAGATAAGTCTTTGGAGAGAGTCATGTGACGTTGACACATGAAACTTGTTGTAACCAGTCGCACGCCATTTTTCGAACCAGCTACTCAGCTACTGATGACAAAACATGCAACGAGCCAGAGTCAGCGGCTTGATGTTCCAACTGTGTGGAATCCTATTAGACACAAACTATCATGCGGTGCAAACTTGGGGTGGATCGTTCCGAACCGACTAAGACTAAGAGCTGCGCGCAGTGACAACAGTCACTACATAATCTACATACAAGGTTCAAGTAGTCAAAGTAGTCAAGCTGAATCTAGATGGGATATATGGGATTTAGATGGATGTGTCTGAACATGGGCATGGCTTGACAATGCTTTGGGAACCTGAACCCATAGCCTATGGCATCACTGGTCTCGGAAATAAAAAGGTCCAAAAAATCAAACCTTGCCCAATTACATACAGTGGGGCCCCCGTTTACGTTATGTTTGTTGGTTCGTAAACCCCATGAAGACTATAATTCTAAAGGCAACATTCCCATATTCAGAAAATCTTCGCATACCATGTTTTCATCGTACTCCAGACCTGGGTTTTGGTATGTTACTTTGATAGGCATTTCAGCTCAATCTGGAGTGAACAGTTGGCCCACGGCGAATCCATTGAATGCCCCTCCACAGCTTTCTATCCCCTATGTCGTTCCAAAGGAGCTGTGGACGTTGAATGAATTGAAGGCTGCTTTGATAAGGAAGTTTCCTCA
>Ga0126342_10012836_pt1 | contig 14902 bp, 13 predicted proteins | sample Cyp1metagenome_FD_92528 | JGI IMG/M metagenome (GOLD analysis project Ga0126342, IMG submission 92528) | Coral microbial communities from Lord Howe Island, Old Settlement Bay, Australia - Cyphastrea 1 metagenome | ecosystem: Host-associated > Invertebrates > Cnidaria > Coral ...
TATATTTCTGAAGCAGGTCCCCATCCAAAAGCTTTCAAGCCCACACTGCGATGAAATGGAGGGTCGAGAAATCCGGCGGAGCCGACGAGGGGCGTCAGCCCTTAAAATAGTGAGACTACGGCTGATAACCTGTATTTTACCAGGTCAACCGAATATGGGGTGAAATACAACACTATCCGCTAAGCAGCTAGCTCTGTTTTGAACCAACGCTACAGGGTAGATCGATGACATATACAATACATGGTTTTACTGCAGGAGTTTTTACATGTTTTAATATGGTATATGTAATAATATGATATAAATAACATCATGTGGTTTAAGATGTTAACTATTATATATTTGTAGGTAATACATTGATAATACTTTATAGAACCTATTAGATGCGATTTATAGATGATGATTTAGCGAATGATGTGTTTGCTTTCAAAGATTATTGTGGCGTTGTTCAGGTGATAATTAGCTAATCTATAATTCTGACAAATGCGTGGGTGAATAGAATACAATACGTCACCTATTCATCTCTGAGATGAAGCACATGTGTGGCGGTAGCATCTTTCCCGATGACTTGATATGAATTATAGTACAATATGAATCGTATGATATTGTTTTCTTGAGGTGACACAACATATCCCCATTGAATTTATTACATTTATTATATATGCGGTTTTATAAGGACTTCGGACACCGAAGAATTGTGCCAGCACCCGCAATGATCCCGCAGCGGCTGCCTCTGTTTGAAGCAAGGTCTCTTTCAACGCTGACAACTCGGCCACCTTCCTCGAAGCTCCAAGGCCAAAACAGCACGAGAGAGACAAAAACTTAACATATACAACATCAATATCAACATATATATATATACAACATCATGCAAATAAATGGCAGAATTAGAGAGGCACTTCATGTGTGTTTTCTCATCGTTTCTCCTCGACTCCATTCCCCAGGTAAAAGCGTGTTGCACCAAAGGTCCCGTTGAGCTCTTGCCGCAAGGCGTGGTTTTCAGCTTCAAGTTCTGGCACTCGGCGGAGCAGAATTTCACTTTGCCTTGCGAAACTAGTGAGCTCAATATCGGCATGATCCGAGATGACAACAAAGAGCCAAGACTGTCACGACAAAATAAAACATAGTAAAACATAATAAAACACTATAAAACTATCAACAATCAAGACCAACAGAAGCAACAACGAAACAATAAGTTAAGGCAGTCTAAAGATGTCTAAAGTAAAGATAAGTAAAGATGCAGGTGATTGCAGGTGCATTGTAGCCACGGGTTGGGAACCAGGGCTACCAGGGACAGCTTCCCAGCCTTTGCTTCTCCATCAAGTCCACCAACTGGGCGCCAGCCCTGGTCCCCGCAAGTTGCAGTTCACCTTACCAGCTGCACCAGCTGCCAGAGGCCAATGGGGCATCAAAACATCTCAAAACGAGATATCCATCATTATCCATCAACATTCAACCATAACATCCATAACAATTGGACAATGTCAGGGCTGTTAGCTGGCAATATCTGGAAATCTCCTGAACTTGTTGCTCTCGACATCTCTTGACGCCAGGCAGCGGATAACCGTGTCTTTAGCCTCGAGATCCTTTTTGGCAGTGTCCAGAGTTTCCGCCAGAACTACCTCGGTGCTTCGGTGTTTGACTCCCCACATCTTCGATTGACCCAGCCTTAAAATTCACACGATTTCACTAGAAATCTGTACCTCCAAGGCCTTCCAGCACTCCACATCCCTTCACATCTAAGTTGCCGAAGATGGAATGCCCTCTTGGCTTTGTGTCTGAAACCGCAGGCGCACTAGCTCCTCCTGCAAATGTTGGATGGTGATTCCTGATCTGCTTGAGCTGTCTGGGAGCAAACAATAAACAAGCAAACAGATTTGCACCCAAGCATGCAGCTGGCAGAGGCTTCTCGAAATGGAATGTCAATGGTTGTATTTCGTTGTCCTTCCCAACTGAATAAAAAGATATTTAAACAGCCGAGGACCCTCTCATGCTCCTGATTTTTTTGGTTTTCTTGCGTCACCTCTGGCCAAGCCGTCTGTGAAATGCTCAGAATTGTTGATCAAAGTGCGAGCCAATGTTTCACCACAATTCATCACACTGCCACATTCAGGACGGTTTGATTGAATTGATTTCACTACAGTGGTTGAAATGGAGCTGGCAGCGGACGCCATTGCGCAGTGGGCAATGGTTCTGAGGTTTGCTGCACGTTGATGCACCTTGGCCATGTCGATTTCGTACCTGTACTTCCCTCTCCTCAACTCGGTCTCCTTTGGGGTGCCAGTGACGACCCATGGTGTGGTGCACAGGGCAGTCATCCATGGCCGTGAACTGCCATGGCTCATCATATCTCATCATGGCTCCTGCTTCTTGACAGACTCGAGCTCTGTTTGAAGCCGCATGACCTGGGCAGTGTTCGCGGCCGATGCTGCGGCTATGCGACTTCTGCCAGAAATACGGACAGTCTGAGTCTTGAATCAGCCGTCCTATGTATATATATATGTTACTTATGTCACTCGTAAATGTTCACAATCATTCATAATTAATCACAATTGCTCTTCAATTGCATATATCCTCATAACATGGAAATGTGTGTCCTAGCAAGATTGATAATTATAACTTATGATCGGCTGATGTTTGCGGTTGCATTGCAGCGCTGGTCTTCGCAACTCTGATTGAGTCCAAGGGTAGCTCTGATGAGGGTCATGATGACATATTACTCTGATGACTACTGAAGTATGAAGAACACCAAGGAGTTACATATAGCTACTGTTACAGTAAATTTGATTATGATTGCATCAAAATCATGTTATGTTGCATGTGATAACTAAGCGGGACTCAGAATGAGCAACCGCCTAGCAACATCGGCTTCCAGCGAACCGAGCGAAGCGAGCGAGCCTCGGCCTTGGAGAAACGAAGCAGGCTGTCCAACTCGTCGATTTGCTGCATCGCAGAGCGCTCCCCTGAGATCTGCGCCTGGCATCATTGGCACCTGGAGCCTGCTGGAAGCCAAAAGTCATATGCTTCTTTGTTCCTTCAACTGAACTTTGTTCCAAAATATGCATCTTTGATCATCTTTGCTCCAAAAGTCATATGCAAAGCGCAAAATATTGCAAATTCATGCAAATTCCAAGAACATCGGCAGGAACACATCTTGTGCAAAACCTAATTTCGTGATTAAAATGTGAAGCCATTCCATCCGAACAAATGGATACAAATGGAACCTATTTAGGACCTATTTCGGCCAAAACGAAAGCCTGCGTCCGCTCCAACTTCTCTCGCAGTCCACCCAGCTCCTTGTTGAGGCGCTCAACCTCTCCTGCGGATGCGGCTCCCAGAACTCTTCGGATCTCTTGGGCCTTTCGTGGATGTGAAATAATGGTTAATATATGTTAATATAAGGGTTAATATACATTGATATACTGGTTATTACTGGTTAATGTTGGTCAATACTGGTGAATGAAGGTGAATGTCTTTCCTTCATGACCAGCTATGTCCAGCTAATGAACACCCCAACTCGTTCCCTCTCCCGTTGCTCGATTCCGCCCCTTTTTTTCACATACGCACATAGCAGGGCCTCTTGTGAGGCTGTCTTACATCTGGTCCATGCTGTCTTCTACCCGTCTTACCGGAAAAGCGTTTCACTGAGAAGATCTGTCAAACAGGTTGGCCGCTGACACAGGGGCCCGGCTGCAATAGCTTCAATAGCTGCAACTTCAAGATCTTGCACCGCCACTCCGACGGACACCCTAACCCTAGCCCAAGCTCTGCTGCAGCACTGAAGCCAAACTTCTTCGAAGTCATTCCAGAACACACCACAAATCATCAAGACCTCCCCAAGTCCCCAAGTTGGTGCCACCATTTCCATCCATTTCCATCGCATCCATCTTCATCAATGATCCTATATTCCAGTCATCCCAGCATGAAGCTGTCATTGGCCAACGAGTGGAATCGTGTGAGGCGTTTCCAGCTGGTCTCCCTCAGAGGGGCGTGCCAGAAACGGCTCCAGCTCGGCCGTCGCCCAAGGCGATCCTCCAAGGCGCCCAGGACGGCGGCGAAGGGCGAACAACGAGCATCACGGGAGAAGTAGTTGAACCAACAGCTGTGGGCATCCACTTCAGCCTGTGATATCAGCTTGGACGGCTGGAGACACGACTGGAGACCCCTATGAATGGAGCTGTTTGGGGGTCAAACTCTGGCACAGTACGCACCATGCACAACATAATCCACCCAAACAAGCTTGTAAATTGCAAAACAACATGCAATCAGTATCCACCTTCATCTCTCTGAGAACTTCCACTGGAATTGACTGCAAAAATGCATATAGCTCTGGGCCAACCATCGACTCCGGCAATTTGAGGCTGAAATGTTGCCATTCCTTGGTTCATGCAGAGCCTCAGACAAGGCAAGTACCAGTGCCAGTACCCCAAAATGCTCCTCTTGCGACAATACATCACAGGGGTCCTATCAGCCGAGCTGCGACAATGTGCTGGAAAGCCACTTCGTACTCATCTGATAAAATTACTGGGATACAGCCACAATGTATGCTTTCCTTAGTTGAAAGAAAGACCCCACAATGGCCCAGCACACTACAACTGAATGACACGGGACATGTTCGGGCAGAACATCAACTCCTTGATCCTGGTCTATTCTGGGTCTATTGCTTCAAAGTTCTTCGTTTTACTGCAGCTGGTTTACATGTTGCAAAATAATGCAAAATGGTCACCATACACCAATGCTTTGCTCAAGACTCGTAGAGCTGGTTCGTCCAGGGCGATGTGCCAGCAGGAATCAGGCAGAAGTGAGAGCGGCCCTTCACCTCGAAGTAGTTTGGTATGAAGCCACCTGGTTTCGATGGCACTACCCGGTAGCACAACAGAACTGGAGGGATCAACATGGATCAACATGGTTCAACACCTCACCCATGAAATGAAAATCGGCATCTCTGGGTGCCCAGTTGATCATGGCAAGGTGCCAACATCCACCCCATCGAAATCAGCCATTTGCAGAATCCGGTCACGCACAGCACAGGACTCGTAGACGTCCTCTTTTGAAAAGCCGTGACGGCAGTTGTACCAGCACAAAGAGTACCAGGATTTTTGATTCCAAACCCGGGAACAGGAAAACCCTAACCAACATCAGCCACATCCAACCAAATCAGACCAAATCCCACCAGATCCCCATCCAACCACTTGTTGAGAACCTCACTGCTCCCAAGTCCTTATTACCAGAGTGACTTCCATGGAAAGTCATCAAAAGGTCTCGCTGATCGCTAGGCCGATTCTGCCTTTTCATGGCTTGGAGTCGCGCATGGTCCGTGTGCCCAGGGATGAGAATATCCTGACAGCAGCACTGACAAGCAAGCTCGAGAATTTTCTTCAGAATCCGTGCAGGTGCAAAATGTTTGGCATATGCTGGGCACATATTAATGACAATTAATTGGCATATGACATCAAGAAGGATGAACATCAGTGAGCGTCGTTGTCGTCTATACAAATTCAATCAATCTATATATATATATATAAGACTAATCTCTACCACGACCTATGACCTGTGAACAAAATTGAGGGAAAAAAACAGCAAATGACAAGACGCATGTGTCCAAAAATAGGCAACAACAATCCATTTACCCAAAAACCAAATCATGTTCCCGCTAATTTTCATGACCATAAGTTGAAGGCAAATAGCTCATAGACTTCCAGCATCTTCCAGCAATGCTCCCGCCCTGCTTCTCCGGCCTTCCAGCTACTACTGCAAGATTTGATATCACTGTATTTCCTCATAGGCTCATCCCAGGTGGGACATTTCGACCTCAGGCTGAGTCTGGGGCGATTTGCTGCCCAGAAATGCGGTTTTGGGGGGATTGGGATGGTGGTTGAACCTGACCCAAGTACCAATAGCCCTGAAACTTGGCAAAGTGCCCAAGATTTTTATTATGAGTTATGATGAGTGATGAGTATTCATGGAAGAAACGCATTTTTGGGGTAACTTCAGGGCCTAGGTACTGTCAATTGGATGCCACCGTTACCCGTTCTTGAAAACAAAGTCCGGAAAGAATTGTGCAAACGCCACTACCATTAAAACCTTTTATCTACAGAGCCTCCCAGTGTTCCCAACCATGGCTCGGGAAGGACTGGAACTCTCGGAGAAACAGTCGGCAAATGTTGGGGGAATCTGAAAAGCACAATCTGCCAGGGGACTCGACCATCATGAAAATGGCTTCGCTTCTGACCAAGTCATAGGAATCCCAGACGCGCGCGGACTGACCATCTGCAAAAATAAAAATGTGGTCCATCTGCTTCCGACGATGAAACCACTGTTGAGAAAATAAGTATTGCAGTAAGGGGTCCCAAATCACTTTCGCAGCGGCTTCATCATTCTCCAAATTCTCCTGCAAATGACCCATACGACATCCCAGCCTCAATCAGCCTCATGTCATTGGTACAACCGCTGAAACCATGCAACAAAAATATCCCACAAATTTTCAGACCCCGTCCTTGGTAAATTTGCACGTGCTGTAGACTGGCACCAAAAGGAAATCCGCCTCTTCTGGGTCCGGTGTTCGGCAGGTAGAGCTCAGAAAGTAGCGATGAAATAAAACTTCTGTGCCCCATTGGCCCAGGGCGCAGTCCAACTGGTTCTCTGTAAGTCCTTGAGGGACATCGTAGACCTGCATGTCTTTGCAGTGACAAAGTTGCTGGACAGCCCTGCACACCTGTAAAAATCCAACATCATGCTGCCATGTCATGCCAAGTCACATAAATCTTCAGATCTGACCCATGGCAATCATTCTGATCCATTCCGAACAGCAATGGATAGGTGTAGACAGTATCCTGATTCCATTCCTCCCGGAGCTCTTCAGCTTCCTCCTCAGAAAGATGCTGCTTGGCCAGGCGGATGGCCAGCTCATAAAGTCCTGCATGCCCACCCATGTCATGTCGACATCACCAACCTCCAAGGCATTCCCAAATGAGTTGAAACATGAGAAACTAAGGTACTAACCAAGGTATACAAAGGTGCCTTGTATAGTAACCATAGTAAACCATTGAATAATGATTGAGTGAATCCTCTTAGCCTCCGGATCGAAGCACCGACCACCGGCATCCACCGGCCTTGACCATCCTCAAGCGAATAGTCCACGGAAGATGCAAGCACTGAGTCCATCATGATCTCAATGATCGGCAATGGACACCGTTGAACATGTTCCTCTGCGGTAAATGTTCGATATGATCTTACCATGATCCTACCAACCTTTTCCATGTTTCGTGCTTTTGGGCACCAAATCATCTGGACAGCGCATTTCAAACATAGCACATAGTCCAAATGTATCCAAATGTATAGGAAGTATTGGAAGATAAGGTGCTATCAATTCAGCTTTGAAAATCCTGCGTGATGAGCATGATGTAATTGTCATTAATGTATAATGTATACAGTATCAATGTATATTAATTTGTGTCATCTGCCTTTCATGTCCTCCTATGGATCGCTCCATCCAGCGTCCATCCATATTCTACGACCTGCGGCAGCGCTCCTCAAGTTTGGGCCAGAGCTTGGTCTCGTAAATGCCATGCCTCAAGGTGCCAAAACCATGCATGTCCTGACTCAACTTGATCCAACTTCATGAATTGAAGAAGTGTCTCTTCCCTTAACCTGATGTGTGGTTTGATCATGTTTCATCAACCCATATGTTTTGTATTTTTTGGCTTCCTTTCTTTGAGTTGCTCACATGCTGCGCAGCCAAGTTTCAGGAATTCACGAGATCGTGCCAAGCTGTCCTTGCAGCACAGTTCAAGCCAACAAGTCCACCCAACTGGTCAAAAAATATCAAACATGTGTGAGAAAAAAAAAAAAAAAACATCATCATGAATCAACCGGATCACTGCAGGACGGCCAGCTGCATAACCCCAAGAAAATCATAGCTTGAGAAACATCTCTGTCAGCTTTGCCAAGCTACTCGCATATAGGCCCGGTGCCACTCTTCATATTGCTCAAAGAAAACTTCAGGAAGGCCCGCCTCTGGAAGACCACCTTTGCATAATCGCTGGGTATCACTAGGAATTGTCAATGATTCTCACGTGTGCAGTTCGTGAAACTTGCGAATGCTGGTGATGTATGATTATAACATATTATAACTATATATATATACCATATCAATCCATATCATATATCATCATATTGTGTATCTATGGTTGCACACACAGTTTACTGTATACTTCCATTGTGCACATTGACATACACCATCTGTAAATTGTTGGGCCCCCAGGCCTGCGCATCGCAGCGACAAAGCATCTGCGGTTGCAAGCACCAGCTGCCACCAAGGCCATGGCATTAGCCACGGGGCTCTGCCATGCAAAGGGAAAACCAGTGGGGGAGTTCCGAAGTTAAATCATGAATATGTATGAATATATGTTATAGTCATAGTGAGTCATTCATAGTATTTTATAGTTACTAATTCTCCTAGGACTATTGAAAATAGAAAAGATAGGAAAAGATTCTGGCCTGTCAACTTTCATCTAAGTCTAGAAGGTAATGGTTGTTTAGCCGCCTGTCACCAGCCCTTCCCATGATGTGAGGCCTTAAACCAACCGTCAGCAGTTTGAACCAAATTATAATTAGACTGCACGCATCAGCACAACCGGTCTCTTATCACAATGCCACACAAAGGTCATAAATCATGGATGATTTCAGTGTCATTGACCATCTAGTCTACTCCAACCATGGCGCTCCAATACTTTTAATCAAAATGGACTGGAATACTGTACTTTAAAATCATAATAAGTAGTCACTACTAGTGGCTTGGATTTGTGTCTATATGCGTAAAAAAAATGTAGAGAGAAAATCCTGAAATATGTAACAAGAGCATTCCATTCCCCGGGAAAACTCTGTACCCTTGATACTCCAACTTCCACATTCGGTCCTCGGCCTGCACGCGTTTCCTCATCCGCAATCTGCAACTTGGCCGTGAGCTGTGCGACATTCAGCTCCCTCGGCTTGGGTGGGCCCTGGTAGAAAATTGGAGGAACGTTGGATACCTTTTGAACCATTTTGGTCGATGTCAGTTTATTGGACTCCAACAAGGGCTTTAAGGGATGTGTTCAATGTGGATTTTCTGGACCCAAGAGTGTAAATATAATGAGGCAACAGCTTTATTTCTGCCATGGCACGCTTCAGTGAGGTCCTGCTCACAGGGAAGAAGCTGAGAACTGGAGAGTTTGTGGCTTTAACTCTGCAAGCTCCCTCTCTCTCTCTCTTTCTGTCTCTCTCTCTCTCCCCCCTCTCTCTCCCCCCTCTCTCTCGCTTTTTCGGTTCACCTATGTATAAAATGTATCTACATGTAATTAATGTATATATATATACTGCTATATACTGTATATATATATATATATATACGTATATATATATATAATATACGTATATATACACGCGCTATGTACTGATATGCTATACTATACATGTATCAAGAATTATCTGGACATATTATATATTTTTGTATAATATTATATCATATTATGTTGGGAAGTCTTCTGCAATTCCATCTTAAATTGGGACATCATGGGGGACATCATGGGACATCTCATCGGTCCAGGCACGTTTGCGCTTCTTTTTATCTGTGGCCGACACAACTTCCAACGACTAAGCGTTGGAAATGTTCAAGGAGTTGTGACCCGCAAGAAGCACAAGCAACTGTCTTCAGGTTGCAATAGGCTGTTCGTTTCAACTCATTCCAAACAGGAAAAATAGTCAAATCGTCAATTGAATTGAAGGTGTTTGTCATCCCAGATAAGAAGCCAAAAATATCAAACAGAATGAAGGTCCCTCATGCAAAGAATTTGAGATCAAGCAGCTACTTTGCAGCTTCTGACAGGTCAGCATGCTGGTCATCAAACTTCCTCCCGTTCTGTTCAAGTCGGGACTGCGTTAAAGCACCCATCCTCTGATTCAAAACCCTACCAGCCACAATGAGCGTTGATGATACCAGCCATCTGACAATATGAGCAGGAAAAAACAACTGTAAAAATCACATTCCAAGACTGTGGGCAAGGTTGGGCCGCCCATTACCTCACCTTGGCTGTTTTCATGGGGAAAACTGCATCCTCAGCCGCACCTTTGCTTCATCCAGGCTGCAGCATCTTCCAAGCAGCTGCGGGTGGCAGCCATCTCCTCATTGGTCCATTCGATTCCTTCAAAAGAGCCCGGCATGCAACAGAAGAGCTCGGCGTGGTACACACCATCATACAACCTGGTGCTGCGACCCGAAAAATCCGAAAACACATCAAAACATGTATAAAAACAGGTATAAAAAAACATAGTCCCTGTGAGTCTAAGTGCCTCCAAAGGAGTGTCGTTTGTCGGCCCTGAACGAAAGACCAAAATCGGAAACCAAAGACACAAAAAGGAAACTGCTGCATTTGGACTCCAACACATCATTAAGATCCACTATAGTGACTCAGGGATTGAAACACAGATTTGCAATGATTTTCCTCTGCATCCCGGTTTTCTGTGCCTGAAAATGTGGACTGGGAGGTCAAATACCCAAAAGCCGGAATTTCTTGTGTGCTCCGCATTTCTACCAAAAGTCTCCAAAAGTTCTTAAACAAAATGTGCAGGATTCGTGCTTCCAACCTTTTTTTTGGCCAAACCTTGAAACTTGGAAATAGGATGAAATAGGTATTTATGTTCATTCTGATTCATGCTTCCTTTTTAAGTTGGTAGTGCTGGAGTCCGAGGGGTCCCTGGCAGATACTGGGGAATCAGATTATTGCATGTTGGTGCACCGACTGCCAGTTTGCACTCCAATGGTACAGTCAATTTTCGTTTACAGGCGTATGCTCAAGATACATTTTGAAGTCTTTTGATGTCTTTGATATTCTTTTGCTACTAACATGGTCTTTGCCGAAAGACCTCCCTTAGGAAGGTCTTTGGAATTTAGGGGTAGTGGAATCTTGATATTGGAGCGGGCGGATGTCTGAGTATTCTTGTTCAGACACGTTCATGCATTCGTTCATGCATTGCGTTTTGCACATGGAAGGCTTCTCAAATGTTCTGCTCGCAAAAAATAAGGAAAAGCAAATAACGAATGATTATTATAGTTCGCAACTTTGCAGGAAGACCATACGGAATGATATCAATCAAATCCATCTGAAAGGAAATGAACGGATGACAAGCAGTAGTTGAGAAGACAACACACAAAGAAATGTGGATTCAATATCCTCATGTCAATCTATCTCCGTTGGATACAACATGGCATTTCTTCGCACAAGTGATTGATCTTGGCCAAGAGGCTTCAAGGCCTTGTCCTTTGCAACTGCCTCCTCATAGAGCTTCTGTGATGTTGCTGGGTCCGTCACCTTATCCGCTTTGCCATGAAGGATGATGAAGGGGGTCTGCATCTCGGACATGTGGCCATCCAACCAATCTGGATAGGTGAAGCCAAACTCGCGGCCTCCGGCCGAACTAAGCTGGGGTTCAACAACTTGGCCAAGGAAATGCTCCGGGAAACCCGGATGAGAAAAACTGCAAAAGTGCTGCTACAAGTCTAGGTTGTCAAAATGTCTTTCTCCTGCAACCTAAAAATTCGAGAAGTTTCCCAAAGTATCCCTCCGTGCCTGTGCCCAGCCTCGGCTTTAAGCCTTGCCTAAGCTAAGAACCACTTTGACATCAAATCCCAAGCAGAAAAATTGGAACTTGCGAAATGAATCAAGCGAACCCCCACCCCCCAGCAAGCCCGAGGGGATTGCGATATGATTGAAGTTCGGATGGTACGTTTCTGAATCTGAAACTAAGCAACATGCTAATCAATGTTTACAGTGCAAATAAATCGCATATATAATCAAACATAATCAAAACATCATTAAAACATGAAGCAAACAATTTTTGTCTCACCAGAGTTCCAACAATTTCCCCATCTGTTCCCACGCAGGTCGCATCATGTCGTAACATGTCGTAACCAAGTGTCATGGACAGAGGGTTCCTGTCATTCACCTGGCTTCCATGTTCCGGGATGCGAAAGTCCAAGGTCGTCACCTCCTGAGCAAAGGGCCGGGCTCGATGGTTTTCCTCTGAGAGGACAAGGGTAGCATAAGAAACTCAGAAAGAACTAAAGCCACTGAACTAAACTACTCTAAACTAATTATGTTATCATATCATATTATATTATATATATATATATGTGTGTGTGTAATTGATGCACATCGATCATGATATGAATCATTTGCTTTAAGATGTTGAATGTTGATGCTTTCTACTAGTAAACTATAGTAGCAACCCAAATCAAACGGAAAAGATCGGAAATGCGCCATGCTGAGGCATCCAAGCACACCCAAGCACATGAGCAGCACAAGCACGGACATTCTCCACAGTTCTCCACATGTTGCTGCCAGGTCTCTACGCTAGGTGTGATTGGCCAGGAGGGCATCAGTGGTGCAACAACGTGTTTGAAGAATTGCTGAACGATCCAAGGAGGCTTCACATCGTCACTCACGGTGAGCATGGGGCACATCAGCACGGCACCTGCAAATGAAAAATCATGGATTCTGTGCAGATTCCATCCAGCCTTTCGTGCCAGTTCTACATTATTGTCTTTTATGATAATTTAATATCATTTATGTTGCTACTTACGCGCTGCTTTGGTGGACACAATTTCTGGTTCTGACATGTCCTGACTGAAATGGCTAAAAGACCAGGCTGAGGACAGCCCTCGAAAATTGGAAGGAATCCTGTATACTTTCAAAGTTATACAGATTGTGCCATTATAGGGCAGATAATGGTAGATAGATAGATAGATAGATATTATGTGCGTGTGTATATGTATATGCGGTGTGTATACAGAATCATGACATCAGCACTCTTGGAAGCTGCTCTGTCGCCTCGGAAAAAAGTGGGCCGTTGTAAGCACAAGCAGACCGACAGTCCACCGCCCAAGGAGCCACCGGAGACAAAGATTGGGAGCTCTCCCGAGACCTCCTGCAACAAAAATTGCAGGGCCCAAAGACAAGGTCTGGTCTTGGGATTGTGCCTATGTAGGGCCTACACAACATCAAACACGGCCATAGCGCAATCATGGGAAATCCATGCTGTGTAATGACTGATGTATGCATGCGATTCCTCACATGTTTGGGATCTATGAGAAGATTGTACACTTGCCAGGGCTACCAGGCTGGAAAAAGCGTTGTGTCTAGATTTGAGCTGCGTGCCTAGATGTGATAGTAAAATTCAGTCGTTTGCGCACCTCCTTAACCATGAAGTCAATGGCTTCCCAAATAGTGTCGACCCAAGCCTGCGAATCTCAATGCTGGCAACCCTGACAACACTGGCACACAAGGCACTTGCAGAGTCAACATAAGCAGGAAAGCTCGCTTTATCTTCCAATCGGCATGCTGGGGCCTGCGCTATGCCGCTATGGCTTACTCTTCAAATCTGAATTATCCATTTCAGCCCTGACCCCTTGACCCGCAGCTGTCCCATGATGCCATGGCGCACCCACCAGTCTGGTACATAGGTCAACTCACCGTCAGATCTGCCATGCCCCGGCAAATCGGGACACAGCACCAGGGCCCCGCGTCGAGCCAATTCGGCAAGGAAGTGCAAGAACAGGTCGCTGCTGGCCATATAACCTCAGGTGACCATAGGTGACCACTATGGATGTCCGAAATGGATATTTCTGGGGGGCCCAAGTGATTCCAAACGATATGACAGAAATATGATAGATAAATTAGATAATGATAGATATATATATATATACCAATAGTTTGTGGGGGAGCAAAGGGATCTGCCAAGGCCGGTGGTGTATGTTTATCCTGGGATAATGGTTCCCGCTCAAGAGCAAGAGAGGCTTGACTTTCAGCAGGAACCTCATGTCTCCTCATTTTTCAACACTTTAACATCTTTAACTTGGTGCAATTCCACTGCCCTCTTTGGAAAAAAACAAGCACCATGGCACCATGCCCGGCAAATGTTGGCAACCAGATGACCCAGGGATTTGCCAAGGCACCGTGTAGGAAGATGCAAACATGCGTCACTGCCTGCCATTTGGCTTCCCGATGCTTCCCGCCATCCCCCCAATTGGCCCAAGCCGCATCTTCAAAACGCGGTGGATCCTTGGATCCGTTGCTCGCCTTGTTCTTGGGCCTGATGCATTGGTAGAAGACTTCGGTGCCATCCTGCTGCGGGCACCAGCCAGCGCCACTAGCAACTACTTCACAACACACAAGCCTCAAGCTTCGCCATCCTGCGCTTCAGCTGCAGGTCAGTGGCACTCATCACCTGGAGAAATTGGTTGGAAGTTGATGCTTGTCGGATTGTTTTTTGATTGATTTTTAAGGGTGTTTAAGTACACCAAAATTTACAATTGGGAAAAGCAGCTGCGACAACATGAGACAGCTGTTGGGATGTACCAAATTGATCCAAAATTGGAAAAACTTAGCATACATAAATAGAAAGATAGAAAGAGAGAAAGATAGACAGACAGACAGACAGACAGACAGATAGATAGATAGATAGAACGATAGATGCATAGATGCATAGATAGATCGATAGATGCATAGATGCATAGATAGATAGATAGATAGAACGATAGAACGATAGAACGATAGAACGATAGATTGCATAGATGCATAGATGCATAGATGCATAGATGCATAGATGCATAGATGCATAGATGCATAGATAGATAGATAGATAGATAGAATAGATTAGATTAGATTAGATAGATAGATAGATATAGATAGGAGATAGATAGGAGATAGATAGGAGATAGATAGGAGATAGATAGGAGATAGATAGGAGATAGATAGAGATAGATAGAGATAGATAGAGATAGATAGAGATAGATAGAGATAGATAGAGATAGATAGAGATAGAGATAGATAGAGATAGATAGAGATAGATAGAGATAGAGAGAGATAGA
>Ga0126342_10012837_pt1 | contig 14900 bp, 11 predicted proteins | sample Cyp1metagenome_FD_92528 | JGI IMG/M metagenome (GOLD analysis project Ga0126342, IMG submission 92528) | Coral microbial communities from Lord Howe Island, Old Settlement Bay, Australia - Cyphastrea 1 metagenome | ecosystem: Host-associated > Invertebrates > Cnidaria > Coral ...
CACCCACCCCCCCCCCCCCCAACCAAACCCCATGGGTGGTTTCCAGCATCCATGTGCGCGGGTGACCCCCCCTTTTTCGCGGGTGACGCGGGTTCTCTGTGCGCGGATGACTCGTTTGCAATGTGCGCAGATGACTCGCTTTCAATGTGCGCAGATGACGCGTTGACCCCTGGGGTGGTACTTCTCGGGGCAATCTCTGACATTGACATGCCTATTCTCTCACAACTTTCTCGTAGATAGATTGATCTATATTTCTAGAGATTGTGTTAAACTCAGCTTCGTCTGTGATTGCACCCAATGGAGGCAAGAAAAATGATGGCAATCTGTCAATCACCTTTGATCACCTTTGAACCCATCTGGCTCCCAGGATTCAAGATGGACAGAGTGGAAGAGTCCTGGCTGGAGGTGAAGAAGCTGATGCTGCGCATTGACATGGACAAAGAGGCCATTGGTTTTGAATCTCACCGAACATCCATGTCAATCTTTGAATTGATATGATCCAAACAGTGCACCACCGAAGTCACCGAACATCATTTCAATCGTTGAATTGGTGTGATTGCAAGAGTGCATTAAAGAACATCCGTGTCAATCTCTGAGTTGATGTGATCCCAACAGTGCACCACCGAAGTCACCGAACATCCATTTCAATCGTTGAATTGGCGTGATCGCAAAAATGTATCGCCAAACATCCATGTCAATCTTGAAACTGATGTGATCGGAAAAACCTATCACAGAAGATTGGGCCCTTAGCTCCAATCGATGCTTGAAGTTTTTTTGATAGTATTTTCTTGGGAGCGGGCAGGGTGGAACATAAATTCACCAATGCCGTTCTGACACCATTTCATTTGCTCGATTCTTGTCGCAATGGCCTCAGTGGGTCGCAAATGATGCGTGGTCAGCTGGCCAAGTTTGATCATCATGCATGAAGAGCGACCGGGTTTCACATTTTTGGAACTGTAATTTCATGCGCTCATGAAATCTGAAAACACATCTTTGATTTTTGGGGCAACACGTACCCACATGGTCCGCTGTAAACAACAGCTGGACGCAGCCATGCCGGCAGTTGAAACGCTTTCTCCATGTGCATGAGCAGCATTTGCTGAAAGAAGGGCTGCCCCGGATCTACCCCAGCTTCAAAGTCATTTTCATGTGCAATGACCCGACCTCACGGCCAATGGTGGTGCTCCGCTATTTGACTTTTTTCGACGAGGCCATCCAAAATTCAAAGCTGCAGCGATTTGTCATTGTGGTGCCTGTCCAGTGCCTTGGTTCTCGCAGTTTGGGCGAGAGTGCGGTGTGGACGGGAACAGTTGGAGCTAGAGGGCTTATTCTGTTTTAGAAATTTTATGTCGAACAAACTTCAAGCAGTTTTGCACATACGTTGCTTCATACGGTGGGCTTAGGGCCCCGGCTGTCAACCAATTGTGGGCTCATGCGGGGCTACATATTAGATGGGCCGCACTTCCTCCGAATGAATTTTGGGTCAGCTTTATTCAATTGTCGGACTATATTCGGGGCAAAATTCGTCCTATTTGGCGCCAAGCTGGAGCCAATGCCTCCCTGAGGAAGCGTTACGAGTTGCTGAGCAAAGTGATGATGAAGTTTGAAGCAACGTGGAAGAGCGCAGCCAAATACACGGTGACTTTGACAGGTGCGGCAGCAGGTCAGAGCAGCAAAAGCACAAGCGATTTCCTGGCAGTCTGTGTCCAGGATCCTGCACATCAGCCCCCTGTGCCATTTACCATGCACTTGCTTGGGTTGAAGGCCCGAAGTGTGGAAAAGATCCGGTTGCGCTGCCTCAACAGCAAGTGCAGCTTGCGCTCTTCGGAGGAGCTGGTGACCCTGCTGGCGAACATGTGCAGTGCCCAGCAGACGGAAGTCAACTCAGAGATCCAGCCTGATGACGCAGAGGAGCAGGATGACAATCAGTTTCAAGAAGAAGAGGGCGATTTGGATATGGCAGCTGCAGGTGATGCCCGAGACTACATCAAGGAGCTGTGGCCTCACAGTGCACCTGTGAAGTATTGGGAGGGGTTAGCAGTCACTTCTCTGTACTGTTCGATTCCGTTTCATTGGGGTCATCCACATGGAGCCGCCATGAAACTTTGCTTGTTGTGGGAGCTTTGTGTCTCCAGTGGATGGTCGACTTCATGCTCGGCTTTTTGCTGCACCTAGCAGTGGCCAAAGTCACAAAGGGCCCGCCACAGCCAGTTTGGTTTTGGAGAATCTTTCCCGCCACCCAGCCGGCGTTGATGAGAAAATGATGAAACGACGGCTGACTGCGATCGGGGGTGACGGAGCGGTCATTAAAGGAGGCGCATCTGCACGACATGGAAGCACCAATGCGGGGAGTTGTTTCCGGAAAGTTGCACGGGGAGAAGATGAAGAGTGCATTGAGTGGGACCCGTTCCACCGAGAGGATGTTGCCCGCAAGCGGGCATTCAGAGCTTCCCCTTTGACCACTGAACTGTTCGATGTGTCTGCCTGTATGTCCCAGCTTTTCGGGACGGGCGCTGGCCGCATCATTTTACGATCGGCAGCTGAATACACAAAAGGCATACGCGGCACCTGCTCACTCGGGCACGCGCCCGACTGTGTCCTTGGAAGGCTGGAACTGGTAAGAAGTGACGTAGCTTTCGAACCCCCGGGATTGAATGGGATTGATGCCTTGGAAATAGGACCATAGGAGTTTGGGAATATTGAACATTTGCTGTAAGGGGCACAGAGACACCGTGCTTTTGTGTGTGTGTGTCTGTGTGTTTCTTGATGCATTGCTTTCTGGCATTGCAGGAAGCCCTGGCAAGCTGTACCACAACTATCGATCATACCATGCTGCCATGCACTCCCGGCTTGACCTCTGCAGAGAAGGATTTGGCAGCCAGACTTTGGAGAAGTTGATTGGGATTGGCAAGGCACTTGTTGCACTGGGCTGGCTCTGGTGGCGCGCATGGGTCCCGTTTGACGCCGTTGTCGCCGCGGCTGTTTGTGTGGCAGGTGTATGCAGGCGTGGCACTTGGAGACATCGCGGTGACATCGACCTTCACTTTGTGTGGCAGGCGTGGCACTCGGCGACATCGACATGCACTTTGCGTGGCTGGCGTGGCACTTACGGCACGGGGCTGGCTCTGGTGGCGCGCTTGGGTTCCGTTTGGCGCCGTTGTCGCCGCGGCTGTTTGAGTGGCAGGCGTGGCACTTGGAGACATCAGCCTTCACTTTGCGTGGCAGGCGTGGCACCTGGAGACATCGACCTTCACTTTGTGTGGCAGGTGTGGCACACTTTGTGACATTAACCTTTACTTTGTTTGGCAGGCGTGGCACTTGTGGTACTGAGCTGCTTCTTGTGTTGCTTTTCAGTGAATGTTTTGCTTGGTAGGTACTTGCGTCAGATCTTGTCGCACGAGGTGTTACTCACCATACGTCGAGGCCATATTGTCAGTAAGATCTCCAAGAACTAGAAGGTTAAGCGCATTCAGTGCCTTATGCTCTTGCTGGTCAATACACGTTTTGCTTGCCAGGTACGTGTCTGCAAGATCCAGAAGGTTACGCTTTGTAATTAATGACTTGCAGAAATTTCTTTGATCACCATCATGTGTGTGCGAATCGCATTTGGCCAGAAACTTCCTCGCATGTTGTGTTGTCACTGAAATTTCCTTGTCTCTTGCCGCTCGCCAGTTGTCATGGCGTGAGGCATGTTTTGTGCGTCGCCACACAACGCACACATACATACATACATACATACATACATTTATATACATACATCCATGCATGCATGCATGCATGCATGCATACATACATACATACATACATATATACATACATACATACATACATACACGCATACATGCATACACATACGCACATACAAACATACAAGCAGCTCTCTCACACGCAAGTCTTTCATACGTACGTTTCACCATCTCGTGTCTCTTTCCTGCCTTTCCCATTCCGTCTTCACCTTTCTTTTGTGACTTTTTGGAAAAATTGACATGTGGGGTTATCCGGTCCTTTAATTTATTTTTCCATACATTGGGAATTTCATCATCCCAACTTTCGAACTCATGTTTTTCAGAGGGGTAGGTATAGCACCAACCAGATTAATATTCCTGGCTCCAGGTGGTTCTACTGAATCCCAGGAGAGATTGTATGTCATATTCCGTTCATATCCTCTTCATATCCCATTCACATACCACTAATATGCATTAACCATCAGTATACCGTCAGTATACCATTGAAATCCCATGGAAGTGACCAGCCTCGGAATTTCCCAGCAGTCTCGATAGGCTGAGCACTGAAGAACTCACCAGTTGGAGCCTGAGAAGGTGGAGAACTATTTGAAACGTTAGCTTATTATAGGAACAATAGGGAGGATCATCCCACTTAGTAACTGGTTAGTATCCATATTTATAAGCCCAGTTACTTAGTCAGGTTGGTGGTTTGGAACATGATGTTTTTTTTTCCATTTCATATATGGGATGTCACCCTTCCCATTGACGAAGTCCATCATTTTTCAAGATGGTTAAAACATGTTAAAACCACCAAACAGATTAGGTTATTATAGGAACAATAGGGATTAACTTAATAATCATTATTGTTATTATTGTTAATATCCTATCACCACCAAACAGATTAACGGGATAGTGATAGGATATGAATGATTTAGTGGATATACCGTATGTTTTTTTGTGGAATTTTCTGAAATTTCAACTCAGCAAGTTTCTGGTGATTGATCATGGGATTTTCCAGTCACAATCATTGTGATTTCATGGTGGTTGAACAGGGTGTACTCACCTTAAAATGGTGGTTGAACAATCATTATATTGAACAAAAATGGTGATTGAACAATCATTATATCATTATCCACCATTATATCACCATTATATAATGGTGGATACCCTCCGGTCTCATCTTAAATGTAGCTTGGAAATCCCGGAACTCGAGGTTTCGCTGGGAAAATCATCGGTCACTGTTAGCGGAGGATTTGCTAACACACCATGTTGGATGGCCGGAGAGGTTAGATATTTTACATGGTCAAAAAAAGAGACATGGTCCCATCCATTAATGTTCTGGTAATGATATGGAGGTATCTTCAGCCATGGAGGTACCCCAATTTCTGAATGGTTTATTTCATGGAAAATCCATCTATAAATGGATGATTTACGGGTACCCCCATGGATTGGAAACCCCCATATGGCATGGTAATGCATGGCATTCAAAATCAAATGCGTAAACTCAGTGTTTAGAAGATGATTCCGCAGGAGTGAAACACTGCAACACCGTAAAGTGTTGTTGGAAGATGATTTCCTTTGTGATCTTTGGACACGGCAGTTTTTGTTAGTGCTGAAAATAGTCTGAAGTTACCTTTGGTTTCCAAAACTCTGGGGGTTTGGCGCATTCTAAGCAAGACAACTCAAAGATAGGAGATGAACTATCGCAGACATCGAAATTGCAACTTCCAAAGTTGGAGGTAATCCCCAAAGAAATGGACCAGTGTAATGTAAGATCAGTTTCATCAAGATTTTTCTCCAAACTAAATAGTGGAAGTAAATAAAAGCCAAATGGGGGAGAACTTTGTTGCAAACTTACCAGGTTAGCCAGGATTGAAAACCCACCCATATGACACTTCGATGAGATTCTATCCCCAAATTGGGGTCGCTACTAGGTGGGGCCCACACATCTGAGCTAAGTTCTTGCAAGAATAAGTAGGGGCTACAGCAATTCGAACTTCTAAATTACGAGGTTTATGTATTTCCGCAGGTATTTTGTAGAAAGTCCATATAGTTAATTATAGTTCTACATACCCCTCAGCTGCTCACCATGAAAGAGGCCAAGAAAGGTCCCAATTTATAACTATGGTTAGCGGTTAGAAGCCAACAAACATAACATTTGGGGGCCGAACCTTGTAGTAAAGTAACATAACCATGGACAATCACCATGTTCAATTGGTAAAACATAGAACTAAATGGGCCATGTTCCGTTGTAACTTGTTAAGTTACCAGAGGGTATTTTCCACTTAATATCAATATCAGTATCCCCATTTTTGTTGATGAATTCCCTATTAGTCACCATAAATCCTATTCAATCTCATTAAATCACCATAGCACCACCATAAAATCCTATTAAATCACCATAGCATCACCATAAAATCCCATTAAATCTCCATAGCATCACCTTAAACTCCATTCCATCCCCGCTTCGAACCGCTGGAAGTTCTCTCCCTAAGGCTATGCTTCTTGCCTGGCGCAGCTTGCCAGATCTCCGCCGCCCATCTCAGCTGCAAAGGCGGACCGGCATTTTCGGGTCGATGTTTGTGGGGAAATCACAGGGAAGTAACAGGAGAATGGTGACCACCCATATTTTAGAGGTAAAATATGGGAATTTCATAGGGAATTAAAATAACTTACCAAATGTCAACCATATGAAATTCCCTATGGAAAGTCTGATACCATATTTTAGTCTGATATTTGGTTACCCTCTGGTAAACTGCTACATAACTGTGGAAAGATCCACCCATTTTCAATGGGTAAATCAACTATTTCGACTGGGCCATTTTTAATAGCTATGTTAGTTTACCAGAGGGTATAATATGTTATAATAAGGATTGAGGTTTTCTTAGAATAATCTTTTTTGGGGGTCTAAATGACGTATAGCCATTTTATTCTCATATTTTTGTTGGATATAATTAGGATGTTTTCTGTAAGAATTAGGATGGAGGTGTTCTTTGAGAAGAATCGTTTTTGGAGATGTAAAACGATGTATATATAACTTGTGGGCGGAGATAGTAGCCACTAGGTAGCCATCAATCGGAAGGTGATTCTTCGATGTTTTTGGAGTGTTCACCAGCAATCGGTGCCAAGTCCAGCAAAAGTTCTTGGGTTTTTTCAGCAGTTTGATAGGGGGGATGCCCTCTGGTAAACTGTTACATAAGTATGGAAAATCACCCTTTTTAATGGGTAAATCAACTATTTCTATGGCCATTTTCAATAGCTATTTTGACATAACCAGAGGGTATCAAATTCGGCCTTGCTACGGACGTTTGGGGCGTAGGACTGTACTAGAATCATTGGAATCATCCCCATGGCAGGTGAGGATAAGCGCTCAGGCGAGTGAATTGAGTTTTTGACAAATCATATCACGATATCCAGGGAATTTTCATATCTAGTTGATGATCATATCAATTTCTAACTGATTATCATAGCGAATTATTCTAATTCAGCGAGATATCAGTAGGAGGATTGATATGTTTGCTCAGAATGTGGAGGCCACATCTCCTGGAGTAATATCACCTCCAGGCTGTTAGTTTACTTGAGGGACACCCCAAATTGTTGGCTAACAAATTGGAGTTTCACGTAGTTGTCGCCTCTTGTGATTTAGGCGGAACATTACCATGTTTGGTAAAGCATGGTAAATCATCACAAAAAGGTAATTGTCATTAACTATATGTTAAATTACCAGATATTATTTGTGAGGACATCCACTTTCAGATTGAGTCTTCTGTTCAGCCATACCGTTGATTCCTCAGCCACATAGTGAGCACCCCAATTCATACTACCCTCTGGTAAACAAACATAGCGAACTGGAAAATGGTCCATTTATAGTTAATATACCTATATTAACAATGGTGATTTTCCATAGTTATGTTGGTTTACCAGAGGGTAATTCATGTTGTTGGTGATCTTATACTCTTCTGTGGTCTCCCAATTTTTCTGCTTATATCATGGTGGAAACTTAAGATTGGTAGGTGAGAGGTGCATGGAGGAACCCAATTGACCGTTGCACGTTTGAGCAGTCTCCAAAAGCCAATATTTGGTGAACTTACCCATTTTTTGTTGGTTACACCATGGTGAAACTTCAAGAAACTTGGTGCTTAAACATCCACCATTTCAGTTCACTGGCCTCCAGGCAGTGGCTTCAGCCAGTTTGCCGCAGGTGGAGATGTTGGGAATCTTGGTGGGCGGGAGATCGGAGCTGACGAGGGGCCCTCGTTGAGCTGTCGATGTTGTTCGCATCTCACTGCGACGTTGCTTCTGGTTGGTGGTGACTGGAACCATGGAATTTTATGACTTTCCATACATTGGGAATTTCATCATCCCAACTGACGAACTCCATCATTCCATCTCTTGTGGATGTAGCAGACTCTGGTCGAGCGCGCCTGCAAGTCTTACCTGTCTTACCTTGTAGTCTCGAAACTTGCTTTGAGTCCTTTGAAAGAATTTGAGTTCGGTTTGTCCAATATTTGGGGTCACCAATGAGACTTCATCGTTTCCCTTAACAATTGCGGTATCCCTTTTCTGGGTAAAAGTTGGCCCTTGGTTTTTGAGCCTTAAAATGGCTATTTGAATGGGAACAAATCTGAAAAAAAATGTTTGAATTAGGGGTACCCACTGTTAGATAAAATCCAGATGTGAAGGAACCATGGAAAATCAAAAAGGTGACACTGCTTTATTGTCTCAAACAAACACAAATGACATTTGTGTGTCACTGAACATAGAATGTGTATACACACAAAAGATTGTGATCACATAGAATGTGTATACCAAATTATACACACAATATATACAGCATGTATATATATATATATACACAATATATATATATTTATATTGTAGTTTTTTCATGTGGAACATGATGATTACGCCATGGATTTAGGAGGTGTTCCACGCTTTCCCCCTAAATCTTCACCTGGCCATCTTTGACCGCGGGATGATCCTATTGTTGGGATATTCATTGAATGATATGTTATGATCCCATGAATATTAAATGACATTTAATGACATTTAATACAACACATATCCCAACAATCATGTCATTAATAGGATTATCTTAAGATATTGTATGATTTTGCTACTAGGACGTGATGATACAATTGCCTCATTTATCAGTTTTGTTTACAGTTTGTAATGGGATATTTATCGAATACTAGTGAATTACTCGTGGGGATATGATGGGATATCAGTCTGGATGAAGCTATTACTATTTTTGGCTGAACCGTTCAGGTTACCCTCTGGTAACGTGGCAAAGGAGGAATCCTATATCATACCCTCTGGTAAACGTTTACATAACTATGGCAAATCACAGTTTTCAATAGGTAAATCCACTATAAATGGTCGTTTTCAATAGCTATGTTAAATTACCAGAGGGTACTTTTGGATTGACACCTCATTTTCTCATATATCCTGGTTGGTGGTTTGGAGCATGAATTGTACGACTTTCCATATTTTGGGAAGAATAATCCCAACTGACTTTCATATTTTTCAGAGGGGTTGAAACCACCAACCAATATCATACTTTTGGTAAAACGTCCCGTTACATACGCATTATGCTTAGAAGGATAGTGTTTGATACACTCACTTTATCAAATTGAACACCAGCCTGGGACAACTTTATTCTAGTTTTAGCTTATAATTACTTTCTTCCAAAGATTCAGACACATTTCCATATTATGCGCATGGACAAATTTGTAAACCCACTTCCGCCCACTTTACAGATTATTATCACTTTCCAGTTATAAGTTTGTTTATAAACCCAGTTCACTAATTTGATATATCTACCAGGAGTCATCAACCACCTTATCTACCATTTATTTATCCTTTGATCATTTGACAGTAACTGGGAAATCACCATGTTCAAGAGGTACCCTGCTGTAAACTACCCTCTGGTAATTTTATGGAAAATGGCGATAGAAATAGTTGATTTACCCAGCTGTAAAATGGTGGATCTTGCCATAGTTTTTTGTAAACATTTACCAGACCAGGTAACATATAGATGTGGAAAACCCGTCAGGAATGTGGATCATCTCGGGTTTTTCCACATGTTTTGGTACGTTTACCCCACAGGATGCTGCCCCACAGTGATGTTTGTTGGTTTATAAACCCCATTAACATCCATGAACTAGTTCGTTATATCCAGTCATGTTTGTTGGTTTATAAACTCCATCCACATCCATGAACTAGGTAACTAGTTCGTATTACTATAGTTATATCATGCTATATCTACCACAAACCATAGTTAATTCAGCCACAGAAGCGCTTGGCAACTTCTAATGCTCTCGGGGCCGGCAACGGGTGAGGTTCGAGCCCTCGGACCTGGCGAAAGTTGCCAGTGCCTTGTGCAGGCGAAACTTTAATGATGGTAATAATAATATTGCCATAATGGTAATTACCATCATTTTAGCATCATTATTATTACCATCATTACCATCATTTTAGCATCATTGTTATTACCATCATTACCATTATTATTACCATCATTATTATTACCATCATTATTGATTAAGGCCTATAATGATGGTAAGAATGATGGTAAGAATGATGGTAAGAATGATGGTAAGAATGATGGTAATAATAGGGGAAATCATTTAATAATCACTATTCTCAATGGCCATGACTCAGGAACCGATTGATTGGAGATACCGATTCCATATATTTTTGGCCTATATACGGTACAGTACCTCCAATTTAGGATCCTGAAATTACCATTGATATTATGTATGGTTAATAAGGGGAATCATCCCAAAATGGTTCATGATAATGACAATGGTTAACAATGTATAATGGTATTCATTTGAGAATGTCATCATACTGACAATGATCATGTATTTTCACTAGTATTCATTATAATATTGAGAATGATAATGTCATAATTATATATATAATTGTAATATCAATATTATATATTATTTGATAATTTGATGACAGTGTAAATAAATAATGGCAGTGATAATGTATAATAACTATGATATATAACATTGATAATGGTTAACAATGTATAAAAATGATATGTATAAGTTGATAATGTGATGGTAATGGCAACGATGTTCAAAAAACTATTATAGTATTATAGCGTACATCATTATTAATTATTCATTATAATATTGATAATGATAATGTCATACTTATTTATAGATATATTGAAATATCAATATTATACATTATTTGATAATTTGATGACATTGTAAATAAATATTGACAATGATACTGTATAATGATGATATATAACATTGATAATGCATTCATTTATGTTTTGTTTTTGTGCTGCTTATATTCTATATGTATGTTTATATATATATATACATATTCTTGTAATGTGAGATCGATGACATATAGCCAGCGGAAAGGGCGGTGCTTTACCATGTTTTACATAAGGACTTTGCCGGAGGGATCTTCATCAGAACAATGGGGCTATAATGGGATATAGCACCAACAAGATCACAAAAAAAACGCTGAGGCCAGTTATGTTTGGTTTAGTTTCGCCCCATCAATACTATAGTTATGAGAAATTGAGTTAACCAAGTTAAACAAACGCGTCAACGAATAGCTGTCATTCGGCGGCCTCACCTTGGGTTTATTCATGTCCAGCCAAATTGATTTGGTCATTCAACGGGATTACCCTGTGGTAATTTGTTCCAGTTTGTTGATTTACCTATTATTTTGATTGTGATTTTCCAGTTTGCTATGTTAGTTTACCAGAGGGTATGCGACAGATCCATATGAGAAGCAAGATGTCAAAACCTGCACAACTGGTAGGTAATCCTTTCCCCCCTTAGTCAGAGAACCCTCGCTTTTTGGCCACCCAAATTGACCACAACCAATAGCAAACTATAGCTTCTAAGGGTGTATTTGATATCAGGGAGAACGGATTACTAGGGTTTGGCACCTACGTCATGTGTGTACACAATCGTTATGTACCTGGAAGAACCATCATCCAAACATGGTTCTGGTCATTTCTGGTCATTATTTTTTTAAACAATCCGCAACGTGCAGTTTTTGTTGGACCAAATACCTGCGTCTAGCCATAATGTCTGCAAACACATAAAAGAAAAAAAACTAAACAAGCATGGCAGGGCTTACCCAGAGCAAAACTGCAGGTGTGCAACCTTTTGCTGAGAAAAAACACAAGAAATGTAGCAACGCTATGGTCAAGGTCATGTGCCTGCAGGATTTTGCGACGCAACGACGGGCTGGTGTGCAACTTGTCTCTTTGTCAAGCCAGTAATCACCATTTTTAATAGGTAAATCATCTATGAACCCATAGCTAAATCATCTTTTAATAGGCAAATCACCATTTTTAATGGGTAAATAACCAATTTTAATAGGTAAATCATCATTTTTGACCCCATAACGATCTTGACATTTTGAATTTGGAAGGCCAGCCGATCACATGTTTGGCTGGCGGTCCCGGAGAAACCATGTTTTTTTCAACGGGGAATTACAGATATTAATGTCAAGCCCGGAGAAATTAAAGCATGGTTTATGAAAGTTTATGAAAGTTAGGTGGGTATGACTCTCCAATAGTCATTTCATCTACTTTTTTTGGTACCCTCCCAATTCAACAGCCGTAAACGGGGTTTATTCATCCAGGCTTGACATTATTTGGGACCATAGAATCCCCTTGATCAGCCCTGAATCAATGCTTGGATTTGTTTGGCGGTCTTTCCCGGTGATTTTGAAAGCAGCTTAGCCCATTTATATAGCCCATTTGGGGGACTGAATAGATGAATTGAAACATATATATAGAAGCTCAAGATTTCCAATATGACTAGAAGCTTGGTGGCATTTCTTTCAAACTAATGGAAACTATAGTTTTTCATCTATATGGGATCAATATGGGAAACATATATCAAACTAATGGCATATATTTCCAATATATCACTGGGCCATTTATTTCAAACTAGAGTTTTGCATCCTTGCTTTGTTGATGGATCCACTGGCTGTGTCCACTGGGATGTCGGTTTCCAAGATGCGCAGCATGGCTCCATGTGAGGGAATGTAAACCCCCGAACCAATAAACATTAGGTAAACCATATGGACATGACAATATCAACCATCATGGAATATAAACCCATATAAACAGAATGTAAACCTACGTAAAACTAATTGAGTATAAACCCATATAAAAAACCCTCTGTTTGCTCGGGGGACCAACTTCGACAGTAATTTATCACACACAATTTTAGGGGTAGATTCCTTCATGAACGGAGTTTCTAACCCGGGGTTGACATTAAACCCAAAAATGAAACCCCATTTTTTTGGATGTAGTTTCCTGGATTCAAGATTTAAGATTCAAGATTTCCACATTTGTACCGCCCATGGCTGGAGAAATGGGCATTGTTTGTGATATGTGTCAGCTGCTTGGCGGTGCAGTTCCAGCTACAGTAAGTTGGTACAGCCATAATTTTTGGGATGCTATCCCGACTTATGGCTACAATCAGGCATTTACCATCTACTATGCCCCAACCGCGCTTTCAAATGTGCATTTGTTTGCCTGGCAGGCTGAAAGTTGTCCAAGTTTGTTGGGGTCGTGCATCTGAAGGACCTCAAGCTACACAAGTTCAACCTGATTGCCATTCTGAAAGATGTGTACTTGGTTGGGTTACCATTTTGCAGCAGATATTCAGGCAAAGGAACTTCTGGTGCGCTGCACTCTATTCAACCAATTCATAAAGACCTCGGAGCAGGCACAGGTAAAAAGTGCAGAATGCCGCAATTTGGAATCCAGAGGACTGGAAAGGACTGTTTGTCTATTTGTAAGCTCCTCCAGCGTTTGCTGGAGGAGGATATGTTTTGGAACTGGGCAGCTGCTGCAATAGCTATTGTCAAGTCAACTCATGGTGGCCTAAAAGATGGCGTGCAATTTGCATCGTTTTTTTCCTCGGTGTTCGTTCTCGGGTTCCTTCTGGGTATATACCCACGTTAGCTTTCAATAGCATCACAACGCCTTGACATGCGCCAGGCTGGACCACTTTGAAGGGGCTTGGCAGCTTTATGTTTGGCTGCTCGGTTGATCGGCTTCCCAACACTGAGTAGAAGCAAACAGGATATGCTTCCCAGACTTAACAGTTTACCTGAGGAAGCCACGGATAAAAATCAGATGCACACCTAGGGGTGCAGACTTGTGCGGAATAACAAATTATGCGGATGTTGGGGCAGGTGACTCTGAATCCACACTTTGGGTTACACGCCCAGGACCCGGGCATGTTTCAAAATTGTTGCTGCAAACAAAATGCTGGCACACGTTTTTCAGCCTTGAAACCTTCAACAGCATGCATCATACAAGTCCTGTTTTTGCCATGATATTTGTTGTTGTCAAATTCAAGAAGGATGCCCAAAGAACTCGATTGTTCGGATGTCCCTTATCGTTTGTTCATGCTTTATCGATTTGTGTGCGCAATTGCTTCATGTTTGACCGTTGTCTGCAACACAAAGGTGCCCAATCATGTGTTTGTCCGATTCTACTATGACACCATCGCTGTAGGGGACAGTTTTCCCAGAATTGGATTGGAACAATGAAAGGGTGGAAAAATCAGATCAACATTACTTAACTAAAAAACATCCAAACATGTACCATATGTGTTTCTTTCAACATAACTCACCACACCCAGCCTCACCATCTCCGTTCTGCACGGGCGAGGCGCGGGTGCAACGCTGTGCCCCAGGGGTCGCAGGACTCCAGGATTTGCGGGGAGTTGGGTGACTCAGAATATGCTGTTGGGATGTGGGGAATGATCCTGGAAATTAAAACCTGGTCAATCTTATACTTTTTGTATCTTACCCTCTGGTTATGTCAAAATAGCCAGTGAAAATTGTCATTTATAATTGATGTACCTATTAAAAATGGTGATTTTCCATAGTTATGTTAGTTATTTAGCATTGATTTACCTATTGAGAATGGTTTTCCATAGCCGTGTTAGTTTTTTCACGCACCCCAGGCAAAAAAAAATCTGGTGGAACGTATTGGATCGATTCAGCATATTGAGGGGACCATAGTGGGGGTAGTTCAACATATGGGTTAGTATTTTTTCCGTGGTCCTAGATATGTATTGGTGGAAGGTGGCGCTCTTGCGAAGCATACCCCCGAAGCACACCCCGAAGCATAGCCCCGAAGCATACCCCGAAGCAAACCCC
>Ga0126342_10012838_pt1 | contig 14898 bp, 9 predicted proteins | sample Cyp1metagenome_FD_92528 | JGI IMG/M metagenome (GOLD analysis project Ga0126342, IMG submission 92528) | Coral microbial communities from Lord Howe Island, Old Settlement Bay, Australia - Cyphastrea 1 metagenome | ecosystem: Host-associated > Invertebrates > Cnidaria > Coral ...
CAACCACCTTTCGGTCAATCAGTGGCTTCGCTCTGCCATCCCTGATTCGCAACAACCAACTTCTCCTATAGGTTTCCTATTTTTGAAACTTCCGCCACCGCCTTGCGCGGTACTACTGGTAATTTATACAGGTTCAGAACGATATAGAATAATATATATATGTATATATATATATATTGTTACAGCATGAACCTACTGTATGTACGACGATATTGACATCCATAACTAAATGTATACATACTGTATTGTATTAGTGTATTGATGATATAATTACATATATACACATAATTACATATATATATATAATATATATATATATATACACATCATTTTATACATATATATATATATACAAACTATATATATACACATTTATATATATATATATACATACATACATAATTATATATGTATATATACGTATGTTTGATCCCCATCCCTTTTCAGCAGCCTTGGCAGGCCCAGCATCCGTACCTGAAGTAGCGAAGCACATAGCTAAGCTTCTGCCCGAGACGGAAGGCTTGGCCACCGGAAACGATGGTGAACGGACGTGTCCTTAGTTCTCGTAGCTTGTTGGGTCAACATGGATAAACATGGATCATAACCCATAGGATCCATGTATGGTATATATGCTAACATTGGGGGTATATTGATGGTAAATGTTACCATATATAGCATACATGGATCCTATGGATAATAAATGTGAATGAATAAGGATCAGTGTATGTCATATTATGACATAATATATATATGCATACTATGACCGTCATGCATCAACATGGATCTATACAAAGTCACTTTCTTATCTTTTTTCTTTGCTATTGAGTCCACAAAAATACCCCATTGCCCTCAGATTTTTCTCTTACCTGGATGTTCTGAAAGCTGGGCGTTGTCAACAGGTTTCGCAACCACTCCCAACCATTGGTTTCCAACCACTGTGGTATACTGTGGTATCCCCTAGGCTGTTCCGAATTGCACCAGGTGATTTCGCAAACATCCTGGGATGATTCACATCTTAGAAACTTATGGGTAAATGATAGCCACAAGGGGGGTCCATTGTTTTTTGTAACCATTTGTTACCATCATTTTACCTGTTTATTTACCCTGTACCTAGGGTGCTTGGAGCAGCCCTGCATCTGCTTTCCCTTGGGAAAATCCAGAGCTGAACCAGGGCGCTGCCTGGATCGACGATGGAGAGCGGTGAGGACCAGCCTGACCAAGGATTTGGCCAGAGAAAATGATGGGATCTACTCGGATATACTGATGATATGGGATCGAATTCGACGTTGTGATATTTGAAAGGCATTGAAAGCTACAGATCCAGAGAAGATCGACTGAGTTTGAAGTTCAATTCACAGGTTGACATTGGATATACATTGGATCAGCTGGTGGTGTGGATTTACAGCTCCGGATATACCTCGAGATTTCTGGGACTTGCAGGTGCTTTGCTCCAGAAACACCGGTGATGAAACTGACTGGTTTGACACGTTTTCACTTTTCAGACATATGATCACATAATATCACATATGATAATATATGATTATTTATATGATACAAATCCCGCAGATTTTGTTCAACTTATGTCAGCAAATTTTAGCATCCATACATTTGAATCTATCACGATATCCCATGATATCGCATCATGATAAATAATCTATCATGATACTAGTTCCATGATATCATGATATAGTTCATCATTTCAAACTGTTTTTTTGCTGGTTGTGTGTTTTCTTCGTCTCGGTTTTGGCGCTGGGTCGCCTCTTAATTCATCGCCGGATCCGACGTCACGATGCCGGACCTGGTGATGATCCACGGCCTCCTGGGCTGGGCGGAGTCGGAAAGACCACTCTTCGGTGGCTCGGGCGGTTTTTTCATCGCGATGGCAATGGGTGGGTCGAAATGGTGGCCATATCCTATGGGAAGATGTATATGATTAATTTGTAGTATTATGATGTATAATATTTATATAAAATTTACAAAGACCCAGCAATATATGGGATAATAGTGGGATAATCATATGGATAATTAAACAATATAACAATAAAATACACAATTTCCAAGTTTGAGGTTTATGAAATTGGGTAGTATTGGGTATACCTCTACCCATTTGTACTAATCCCATATGGCCCATACTTAATAATATTTTACCATCCCCAATTTTGGTTTTCTGAAATTGGGTATAGCCCATTCGGAATGGGATGGTGTAGAATGACCCCCAGTCCTGGTTGGTTCGTGGGACGGTGACGGCGGTGAATCCCACTTTTTCGATCGCCAACAAAACCTAGGCCATTTGTCAACTGAGGCTTGGTAGATGATGATTGTAGATTACCTTCCAACCTGCATTTTTGGTGGAAACATCGGTAGTTCAGGGAACACATCAGAAACAAAAAACAGTCTTTGACTGCGTTGCACCCGGGACCCTTGATGAGGATTTAATTTCCTCTTGTCTGGGCAAACCTCTTCCCAGGCAGCCCAAGCAAACCACGATGTTCTCGAGAAAGTGGGCAGTTCCATGTTGAATGTTTGAAGACTTTGTCCGATGAATTTCTTAAGAAACTGTGTAAAATGGGGCAAGCGTCCCCGATGACCCAGCTGACCCAGCCCGGAAGATGATCGCATGGGCGCCCCAGGTTGGATGCCCGACTACTTCCCCCTGACCTTTATCAGACAGCAATGGACTGAAGGAGACGTCGTTGCCGTGCCTGGGAGTGAAGGGAGAATTCTCTGGAGACTTTGGCATTCAGCTGTTGAGTTGAGATTAGAAATACTCTCTGGTAAACTAACATAGCTATGGAAAATCACCATTTCTAATGGGAAAATCCACTATAAATGGGCCATTTCAATAGCTATGTTAAATTACCGGAGGGTAGGGGATGTTTAGTAAAAGGACTAACATTTGTGATTCGGGCCTGATTTGTTGACCTGCAGCCTGCAACAGGCTTCGCCACAGAAAATCTGTGGATGTAGGTGTCCTTGAATTTATGGCAAATTTTAGAGGAAGCATGAGGTTATATAAACTATCGTTTTTAGGGGTAATACACACACGGCATGTGTAGATTGCATATGATCTTCTTTTCGGACGCGTGGTCAATTTATGACAGCATGAATTCTTCCTGTGAATCAATTGCCGTTCGGGGACGGGTCAATGCCTGTGGGACCATGTTTAGAACCAGGCTTTTGGCCCATAGCCCAAGGTTTGCCTTTTTTTTTGATGGGTAAATTATCCATGTCAATGGGCTGGTGAATCACCAATTAATCCATATTGTTTATAGTATAAATACATATATATATATATATTATTATATTATAAATTCTGGTATTTTATTATATTACATATACATATGTTAAACTAACTCCTGTTTTTGGTTGGTTAAATTACAATGAAATTGATGTTCCAATCACCATTCTGTTTGGTATATGTACGTATATATAGTATAGTACTCCCCCCTCAAAAAACAAAAGAACATGTTGGACACCTGAAAATTGTGGGGAACACATAATTGAACTGCCATCTTGGAAATACGGTTTTCTTTTCGGGGGTTGCTATGCATATGCATAAATTCTCAGGATACTCTTAGACAAGCAACCATTTTTGAAGCATTTTGTTTGGTGTCACCTTTCGTAGACCCTGGGGTAGCCGCTTAGCTCGATCTTCCCAGCCACTGATGAAATTCAGGTGGAATTAGGTGCGGCAAGCTCGGACCATGACCGAGCCTGTGAGGCCTTTGCACATCTGAAGCTTTGCGAAGGGTCCGTGGATTTGTTGGTCTTTGGGAGAATTTCGAATTGTCGTCTGGTAATGATTTCAGTGATTTTAGGGGAAATTTATAGGTATGTATATGGTATAAATGGTAACTTAGTGATCATTTCAATGATTTCAAGCATTTTACAGAGAGTGTAATTTCGTGATCGTTTCCACCATTTCATCGACTTAAAGGAATTTCAATTAATGACTATTTTATTTGTTCACTGATTTAATTTGATGTTAAATGGATCTTACTTGGATTTGATGGGTAGTTAATGGCTTTTTCACTGTATGGTTAGTGGGTTGTGATTTTAAGCATGTTCTGATATTTATATAAGGCTTAATTTTTGTTCTGTACTAAACTCTACTGGAGTGTAAGGGTTTTCATGGAGCACAGAAGCAAGTCTGCATCAATGGGGGCATCAACCAGCAATCCTTGAGAAGATTCAGGGCGATTTACCATTGCCAAAGGACTTGAAGAGTGGATATATTTACAATATGGTTTTACAGAAACCCACTGAATTTTTTGGAGTTCATGGGATATCATGGGCGTACAGCACCGCAAAAATTGGGTCATTCTCGATCTGGTGGAAGATTCAAATCTAACATCCCGCTTGTATCATACCATACATCAAATTTTGGATGATTTGGATGAGTAATACCAAATAAGGACATGTTGTTCTCTTTGAAAGCAATCAACATGATCAACATGCCACAAGATGCGCCCCAGACATGTGATACATTGCAGCCAACAGATGGCCATGTCCACTCGAAATCAACCATGAAATGGCAAAATGTGGAGCTATGATGCCGCTAAGGATGGGTCTGCAAGTTGATTACGGCCTGCCTCTCAGTCCGACTCAGATTGTACCAGACAAGAATAAGGAACTCAAAATATCATGTAGGATTGATTGAAAGGGAATTTTAGAGGAACACCCTATATTTTATGGGAAATCATGGGAACCATTAGCGCCAGTTTCCTGTAGATTTTCCCGTGAAGCCAATCCAGTGAGAGTTTGGTACGCCGTCCGTACCCCAATTCCACCCACAGGTTGTCTTGCTGAGTGGGAGATTTGAGGATAAATATGGATAAATGGTTGAACCACCAATTAATATGGTTTAATATATGGTTTAATATATGGTTTAATACTGAAAATTACATGGGGCAATTGGTCATATTGGTTCCCCCCATTCATCACTCATCCCCACTAGAAAGCCTGTTGATTGCTTAGCATAGGGAGCTATACCCTCCGATAATCAAACGTGGCAATTGAAACCCCACTTTATTCATGGTGGGTTTAACAGGAACATCATTGAACCTCATGGAGGTTTTGATGGGAAGCTCAGCTATAACCATAAATTTTGCCATAAATGGTGGATTGTTCATTGCCAGTTTTGACTACTGGAGGCAATGAATCCATTTTAATCCCATGAATCCTCCGTTTATCCCATTAATATCCCATCAAATCACTATATATATATATGTATTTGTTCATCGATAAATGGAGGTTTTCGTCGGACCATCCTCTATAACTCTCATTTCTAGTTATAGTTTATTTCCCAGCTATAAACTTTTATCACACCTTCATAAATGGTAGATTTTCCACTTGCTATGGTATAATGGGACCATCCTCGAACTAAATACTGTAGGGGAAATTTCCAGTGCAAACTGTTTGATGACACCGGAGCTATACTCCACTTAGATGGGCCATGGAGTTAGTTCACTAGTTAGGAAATGGATTATCATGGGGATATAGTTGGCTAATCCATTTACTAACTAGTTTATCCCATAATCTAACTATGATAATCCATTTAACTATGGTTATTATCCCATTCACTAGTTAGTAAATATACTACCATGATCTACCATGCTTATTACCCACTTCTTAACCAGGAATCTCTAATCCCATGGCCCATCTAAACAGGTGAGGAGCATTCCCGACATTGTTGCCACGCCCGATTTGGCATGGACTTCCGCGGCAAAGGAGGGCAGAGATGGAAAAAACCGGTGATGGACCTGGAAAAATCATGCGAAAAGATGGAGAAAAAAACCGGAGTTAACCATCAATCTTTATTTGGTTGGTGGTTTGGAACAAGTTTTTTTCATTTTTTTCCATATATTGGGAAATAATCATCCCAACTGACTTTCATATTTTTCAGAGGGGTTAAAACCATTTAAAACCACCAACCAGTTATAATGAAACATGCTGATTTGACACTGATTCTATGGCATATGGTACCTGAAAATGATGGGGCATTGCCAAATTTGAAGGCGGCGTTTCCCTACTATTTTAGACACCATTTTCAGACACCATTTATGGACCTTTTTTTTTAATTGATTTGGGTTAATCTCGGTATTTCTCGGTAAATCACCCCGCATCAATTTTCATGGGGATCCAATGGAGAGTCATACACTGCGGACGTGTGGGGATCAGCTCAATTTTTTTTTCGATCCCAAAGGACAGAAACAGGGATCAGGGCTTGTCATGTCTTTCACGATCATTTAATGTCGAGATATGTCGAGATCATATTCCCTTGATCATTTTTTAAGCTGAGAGATGATACTGTATAATGAAAAGTTGCGAAAGGGTACAGTCTGTACAGTACGCAAATTTCGTCAAATTCGGTCATCATCAGGTAATTTCACCCAGAAATTGTGCAAGTGAAGCATGTGTTCTTCGTAAGATCCATTTTGGGGTAGGTATGCCCGTTTGGCCGATCATGCCAGGGCTCTTGAAACGCTGGGATGCTCAAAACCCCGTGCATTTGATTGGTCACAGCTTTGGTGGCAACACCGCAGCAGCTCGATGATCTCATGGGCCCGATCGAAATTTTGTCTGCGGTAAGGGGTTGAGCCGCGGATTTTAAAAGGGTTGGGGATGGTTGGCGGCCGTGATGAAAAGCACAGAACTACTTCTACAATCTTCTACAGTGTAGTGATGATTGTAAGTTTTTCGCGGCGGGCGCATCATTGTATGTATATATTCCTGTGTTTTATTGATTAAAGTCGCGCTTGTTGATGACTGCATCCCCATGCCTCATGATTATATCAACTTATGGAACGTGGATGACAATGCATGAGTTGTAAGATGGAGCGTGCGGGCGGACATTGACTGTACACCACAGACTGTTTATAAGTACGGGGCACGGGGTTGGTATGTTGAAGTGTTATGGTGCTAGTTAGTTATTTTGCACAAAAATGAAGATGCAGGTCTTGTTTCTAGTCTTGGTTTCCGTTCTGTTCCATTGAAACCAACAAAAAAGATGTTGGAGATCATAGAATCACTGCTTGGATGCTAGAGGGGTAGCCCGTCATATCCCGTCATGTTAAAATCAATGGGAAATGGATTGGTCCTTGGATGTCATGTGGATTGGTGCACCAGCCAGGAGGGTTTCGTCCCTTTGAATCGCTGGTAATCCCATTGAATCGCCATTAAAATCACCATGTTGGGGGCGTTCTTGGATTGAAGCCTCACTTGTTTCACAAACTCCAAGGTGGCTCTGTACAATATGATTGCTGAAGACTACTGGGGCCTTGGCACAGGACATGTGCCATGGGTTTTCAGTGCAGTTTCACTAATCTCATCTCCCTACACAAAGACATATCACCCATATGATACCGAGGATACACCATTGGGTAACGACCCCTAAAAGAGGATGCTGAATGCTTTCCTGGGTATGGATTGAACATGCTTGAACTCTATGGCACCATGTTGCGATATGGGTTTGTCTGAAAAATAGGGTACCCCAAAATCTGCTGATGAATCATCCTTTTATGATTGGAAATGGCTATAGTGAACTGATCCGAATCATATCTCGAAGGATCCGACTGGGTGGCTTCAGTGTCTGCCGTTTGCTCGCCGTTAAGAGGATGTCACTGGGCGAATTGGCGCTTTTAAAAAGGACGTTGCAAGTGGGCCGTTTGCACTTCCCAAGGCTTCCAATTCGAAATAAGAAATTCTAGCCCATATATATATATAATGGAAACAAAATTGAAGGAAATCCATGTTATACACGTCTACTAGCGCGAATATTAATACTGTAGAAGATTTGTAACAGTACAGTGATTTATCCAGCCATGAATCCTTGGCAATACCACCAATATCTTAAGATTTGTATAGCAACACCCACACAAAGTTGCCGAAAAGTCTCTTTTAGATTCTTTTAGTGGTTTCCAGGATGATAGTTCGATGATCACCGAGATTTCCAGATCTTTCCAGATCTTTCCAGATCTTTCCAACATTTTCCATGCCTTTTTAGGAGGCAAATCTGGCCTGGGGGGGTGCTTTTTGTGGCGCCCAGTCGCTGCGAATCGGCTCAGGCAGCTTGCCATTTTTACTGGGCCTGGTGGAGGTCACGGATCAGGTACGCGGCGCGCGGTTCATGGAGGTTTATGGCGCACGGATCTGGATGTCTAATGATGTAGCAATATCCCGTGAATATACCAGCAATATCCCATGAAAAATCCCGGATCAATATCTGGTTGGCGGTTTGGAACATGGCTGAAATATTTTCCCCAATAGTTGGGATGATGATCCAATCTGACTTTCATATGTTTCAGGGTCACCCACGTTAGATGGAAAGTCACATGTCACATGATTTATGGAATCATCTGTGAAAATAACATCACTTAAATATAAACATCATCTATAGAATGGAACATTGGAACATTATTTATAAATCACCATTATTTATATTTGTAAATCACAGATGATTCAATTACCCATCCATTTACCCATCTATTTATAAATGGCTCATCTTGTGCAGTGGAACTCATCCCGTGGAGCTATGGGTATCCTGAAGTCAACAAGGAGCTACTGAGATCTAAGAGTTTCGGAAACACATTCAGATATTTAATGATATTTATATTTAATAGTGCTATATGATGAATGATATGAAATAGACTAGTAGATCTATTGATAGATCTATATTTATAGCTATATTTATATAATGCTATCATTAATGATATTGGTAAATAGTGATAATGACAATAGTGATATGACAATAATGACAATAGTGATATGACAATAGTGACAATATCTTGTTGGTGGTTTGGAACATTTGTTATTTTTCCATTCAGTTGGGAATTTCATCATCACAACTGACGAAGTCATATTTTTCAGAGGTCAACCACCAACCAGCATATAGATGAGGACATGAGGATGTAAAACGCCGCCAAAGTTGCAGCGATCTTGACTCGAGCAACGGTTTTCAGGCTAGTTGCATCAATATATTCAAGGTGGGCGGGGACCAGTTATATTTATGGTTTATAAAGCCCATGAACATCCAGTTTACTATCTATTTTAATTTTATATATGTTTATAATTATCATAATTACATTGTAATTTCCATTCATTAACTAATAATTACCATAAACCCTAGGTAATGGAGTGAACTATATAACCCAACCTTCGCTTGAACGTAGGCCGGCCCATCGACTGCTTCGCAGGAGGGCTGCACCAGACACACGGTGGAGCCTGGCTCCTTCACCCATGGCATGGTCGCATCCTGCTGTCTGATTATCAAAGCACAAGATCGCTGGCCCTCAGTGTTCAAGCGACTTGGCATCTGACTTGGCAAGTCGTCAAAAAAAAAAACAGGGAAAAAACCATGGAAAACCTGGGACATGCCAATCCAGTAAGCATTTTTTGGGGGGTGCGATCATCGCGTCATTTGGGCTGTAGGAAATGTTGGGGGGGTGTGATTAAGGATTGTTCCACTGCTTACGAACCCAAATTATTCAGGTCAAAACTCAAAACATTGGAAATGTCATTCGAAAATCAGTGACATTCACATAGCAAGTAACAATTGCTGGTTTTTACTGGATATGTTTGTCTCCCCGGAAAATCATTGTGTTTGAATGTTTTTGACCCGTCCGACTTTTCGAGTAGACGGAGACGGAGATATACACGGGGAATCTCAGATTGGCCATGGGTTAAAACGGAGGTTTTCGGCAGCCCAAGGGATTGACTTTGTGGCTATGGGTTCTTGGTGTTCAGATTCGACAGTTCCCGACATCATCATAGAGCTCAATGCTAAGAATTGCGATTGAAACGAACGAAATCACATGAAATCGCCACACCAACCCACTGACATGGTGATATAATGTGATATAATTCTGCTGAGAAATTCTCCCAAAGCTGGATGACTGCCACTAAAACCAGCCAGTTTCTGTGGTTCCAGAAAGGTGGTATACCATTTGACCAATGATCAAAGCCAGAAAGGCATGGAAACTGAGTAGTAACCGTATAAAAACCATAGGCTATGGGTCAAAATGATTGACCTCAAAAAATGTAGCGTTTACAAACAACGACCAGTTGTGGGCACTGGGCCAGAAAAGTTTCACCCCATGAAAGCTGATCATGTACACCAGCTTCTGGGCAACCTCTCACAGCGAGATGATCAGCCCTCACAATTCAGATACGTATTGGATATTATAAGGATGTATAAGGTGTACTGTACCCATTAGTCAGGCCGATCACCATCATCATTTGAATCATCATTTGAATCGTTATTTGAATCATCATTTGAATATATCTGAATCATCATTTGAATGATAATAGTAATAATAATGATGATCATCATCATCCGATAGTGCACCAAATTCTGTCCCCAGTGATTCTGGCTGGGGGGGGGGTTCACCACCTCCCCGGGGGGGGTGGTGGTGACCCCCCCTACCCTGAAATCACGGGGGCTGCTTTTGCTTGCTCTCTCCATCATCCTCCTCATCGTCCTCATCCTCATCGTCCTCATCGTCCTCATCGTCCTCATCGTCCTCATCGTCCTCATCGTCCTCATCATCTTGGTCATGATCATGGTCATGATCATTGTCATGATCATTGTCGTCATTTCATGAGATAGTTCACCCCCAGATGAATCATTCAATTGACTCATTCAGTTTATTATTTCAGTGCCCATCTGAAACCCTTTTGATTAGGACATGTCAATGTGGGTTTTACTAGGGTTTTGGTTTATGAAACCGGTATGATCACCGTTGAAAGACTTGTAGCCGCTTGTAGCCCTAAAAAATCCAACATAGCCATTGAACATGGCCCAGCGGGCTACGACTAGGCGCTTGTTTAATTTCAAATCGGAGCAGTGGGCCGAGCACAACACCTGGAGCAATTTGGTGTCTTGGCGCTCAAACACCGAGCATAAACAGCACCAAAAAAGCCGGAAAACAGCTGGGTGACTGCAATTTGCTTTGAAAATGGGTGTAATGTTTGTAGGATTCAGAATGTCATGTTTTTTTGGTTTTAAGATGTTTTAAGCAGGTGAAACTTTCAGTAAACTTGGGATACCTTGACAGATCGAAGTTTTTCGGAATAGCAGGTTTTTCAGCCGGTGCAGCAGTCAGGTTTCTGCCCGACATCCCTACGTCCTCTCAGGTGTGGGAATGCAACTGGCTCATGTTGGTATAACTGGTACCCTCTGGTTATTTAACGTAGCCATGGTATAGATGGCCCATAGAAATAGATGGTTTACCTAGCTATAAAATGGGTGGATTTTCCATGGCTAACTGTTAGCCATAACCAGATGGTATATATATATGATGTATGAATCCCCCTTGGAATTTCCTCTACATTATGGTTGGTGTTAACCCCCCAGAACAGCTACCAAATTCCAAGGGGGATATGTATGATATATGATATTGAAAGTGTCAACCCTGCAGTCATAAATTCAACAAACACTGTTTGAATCTGTTTGATGAATCAGGGTTACCCAAAATGTTGTTGTTTTTGAAGGTAGACATGAGGGGAGATGTAAACATTCCCCCTTCCGACTCTGTTGCAGTTGGAAATCGCTGTTCCAGAAATTCATGGTTCCACGGGTTTCCCGCCAATCTTCATAGTTTTCCCATGATCAACCCATGTTGAATATGATCATACTAAGTTGGGATATATATATAAAATATATAATATTGTATAATAACAAACATATTTCTGTTGGTTAATGACAATCAAGCCCTTGTATTTTATCAGTTCCTGAACCATAGAGATCCACGTTGAATTGGTACCTGGTCAGGGGACAACATGATGAGCGAGATCGCGCCCCGCACGCGACGCCGTGCGTTGCGTGGTCGCATGGAAAATCTGAGATGCTCGGTGAAGGATATTTCCAACGTCATGGAAGTCGGTGAAATACAGTTTAATGTATAATTTAATTAGGGTGGTGGTTGACTCAATCAGGTTTATTTGGGGTTGGGATGACAGAAAAATGCTCAGAAATTTAGGATTTTCAGCTGCTTGATGGGTATGAATCCATGGGGTCACTGCTGGACCCGTTGTGTCAGTGCGGCTACACAATGAGCCATTCCAACTCCACCCTGAAGATGGTTGCGCATGTTTCAAGGTAAAACCTACCTCATCGCCATCACTAGCGATGCCTTGGCGCCTTTATCGCCACAGCAGCTGCTGCGACGTTTGATCTTTTCAGCGGCGGCTCTTTCGGGGCTGCCGGGCTGCAAATGACAACAACCGCAGTGTTTAATCAGGCACTTTGCCCAGAAAAAGGTAAACAAACATGGCATAACATGGCCCTCCTTACGTTTGTATAACTTGCTTAATTAAGGGTTATTGAGGTTCTCACAATGACAACAGTAGTAATTAACTAGGAAGAAAAAGGACGACCACGATAATGACAATCATCATTATCATCATCGTCATCTCGGTTATCTATTGGGACGGTAATTTGATTTTCACGATGTGGAGGCGTGTTTGAGTTTGACCCAAAGTCTCATTGTCACTATACTATGGAGGGATGAAGATTTCAGCTGGCCATGAGGAGCTGAGAAAGGGCCCCTTGCTGCATCCAACTGCCCACAAACATCAATGCGTAGTGCAGCAAATTTGATATAAATGGATATTTGGCGCCATACTCAAATGCTGGGGTTTTGGTAGGGTCCCTTCAAATGCTGGGTGTTCCTTGGCAAGATAGATTCGATGGCTAAGAATTGAGCATCCCAGTGAATGCTAGAAGTACTGTAAAAGTTCAATTTACTACAAGAAACAACGAATAACATCCACGAAACAACCAACTGTTTTCAAAAGTTACCAAATGCATCCTAAGTTCTCGCTTTCAGCGAGGCTCAGTATGTCTGCTTTGATCTTGGCCTTCCAACGCCGTGCGAGTCTGTTACGGCTGTGGGATTCTTTGAAGGCTGGGAGTCCGACAAATGTCAACACGGGCACGGCACTGATGCATGCATTGGATATATCACAAATCATGCTTGAAAGTGAGAGATGATGAATAAGAGGATATGCTATGATATGCTTTGTTTTCTTTTTGTTGCGAGACATAATCAACATGTGCATCGTTGCTTGTTTCTCATTGTTTCTCTTCATCAGGCGCGGTCATGGCATCGATTGGCCTTGCCAAGCCTTGGTGCCGCGGCAAAACCGGAGCAACGAGACGTGGCTGGCTCTCCAAAAATGGGGATGTATTACAGTAGTATTATGTTCCGATAGGATCATGATAACGTATGATCAAAGATCATATGTATATATGATGTATATATTATTATATATATATATGTATATATTATGATACGATACGATACTGTAGTATAGTATGAGATATTCCAACGTGTTTTACTATTTGTCGCCTGAGATCGCCGTTTCTCGCGGCAAGGTGTGCTGTCAGGGCTCCTTCTCTTGACTAGGAAGTGCCATCGAAGCCTCTATGAGCGGCTCAGAGCAAGGGACACCAGGGGAATGGGTCGTCCATAGAATGACTGGGGTTTGATGGGAGTTTAATTGAGTTCAATGGGATTTAATGGGGTTTAATAGGGGTATAGCAACAATGGGTTTTAATGAAGGTTTACCATCTGGTAATTTAAGATATCTATGGACAATGACCTATGTAATTATATGATTAGTACCTGTTAAAATTGTGATTCACCATAGCTATGGTAAATCATGACGTATAATACATAGACAGATGGATAGATGGATATGCAGATATACAGATGGATGGATGGATGCATGGATGGATGGATAGACAGACAAATAGATAGACAGACAAATGGCCAAACATACAGTTTGTGTGAGGTTTAGGAACTGTTTGACCAACCAGACATGTGATCTTTAACCAGCCAGTTTAGCTGTCACCAATCATTGGGGCACATAGTTTTGTCTGAACATTGGGGAAGACACCTCCAATTTATTTGATATTCCAATGGAACAAGATGATTAAGCATGATATACAGTGGGAATTGGGGAGTTCCAAATTTCGAGAAAACAATAGAGCATGTTTGATTTTTTACTGCATGTGTTTTGTGGCTTGTGAAACATATGTGTAACATTGTGTAACCAGATGATATTTTTTTTGTGATTTGGTCATATCACCAGTGCAATCCCCTTTGTACAGATTGAATCAGATTGTTTGTGCTTGGAAATGTTTTTTTTTGGGGACGTTCGGGGACTTTTGGATCCTCTGCCATTGCTGTCCAACATCAATCTGTTTCCGAAAATGGCTGATCTCAGGCAACTTCTTTTGTTGGTTCGACCAATCATGTACAGTCCCTTGGCGTTAAAGGTCCCTCAAGACTGTTGAAAATGACGATGACATGTGCCATGGTCCAGACATGGAATATATATCCATATATATATATATATGTTATGTAATATATAATTATATTATTATATATGCATACACAATCATACTCAGGGTCATCAATCCATTAATAGTGAGTTATAGTGATTTATACACTTATTATATGAATTCTCATTCTGCGATGACATGACTTGTTCCAGTAGATCCAAAAGACCCAACATGACATGCGCACATTCCACGACTTGCAACTTCTGGATGACCAAATGGACCTGTCCTTTGGTCACGTATGGCAGTGGACAACCACCAACTTATAGATTGCAAACAGTATAAATGTGCATTATATATATATAATTATATATATAATTTATTTTATTTATATATTATAATATATCATATGATATATATATATAATACATATTATATTATATATGTGGTTATATATAACATATATATATTATATTATAATATAAATCAATATATATATATATTATACATTCATTATATATATATATTATACATTCATTATATATATTATATTATATATATATTATATATTATATATATTATATATTATATATTATATATTATATATGTATACA
>Ga0126342_10012839_pt1 | contig 14898 bp, 13 predicted proteins | sample Cyp1metagenome_FD_92528 | JGI IMG/M metagenome (GOLD analysis project Ga0126342, IMG submission 92528) | Coral microbial communities from Lord Howe Island, Old Settlement Bay, Australia - Cyphastrea 1 metagenome | ecosystem: Host-associated > Invertebrates > Cnidaria > Coral ...
AAGTGCCGCGGCGTCACGGGCGACCAAATCAGACCAAGCGCGCCACCCAGTGCCATCAGTGCCACGCCTGCCACGCCAAACGATGGTAGATGTGAGTTTGTGCCACTCCTGCCACGCAAAACGATGGTAGATGTGAGTTTGTGCCACGCCTGCCATGCAAAGTGCCGCGGCGTCACGGGCGACCAAATCAGACCAAGCGCGCCACCCAGTGCCATCAATGCTACGCCTGCCACGCAAAACGATGGTAGATGCCATGCAAAACGACGGTAGATGTGAGTTTGTGCCACACCTGCTACGCAAAGTGCCGCAGATGTGAGTTTGTGCCACGCCTGCCACGCAAAACGACGGTAGATGTGATATGTGAAAGATGGTGTGTGACAAAGTTGTATGTGAAAGATGGTGTGTGACAAAGGTGGGTTTGAAAGATGGTGTGTGACAAAGGTGGCTGTGAAAGATGGAGGGCGGGAGGCGGGAGGCGGGGAGGAGGCGGCGACCCGGGATACAGAATCAAAAGCAAGAACCCCACACAAAGTTGTGGGGAATAACAATGATTTTCATAATGATCAAATATTACTTGGTGGCTCATCCCACGGCTCGTAAGTGGGTTATAACCCCAATTTTTTGAGTGGATTAACCCTACTTATCCCATTGACAACTGGGGTTGTAACCCACTTGCTAAGTGGGATGAGCCACCAAGTAGCAATCAGAACTGACGATGACTAACGATTAAGACTGGCCAGTAATTGTTAAAACGGCTCATGCATGTTGATAGTGGTGATTCATGGTTAACAAACATTATTTAATATCTTCATCATTACTAACCATGGACAATCATTTTTAGTTGATAATTGATTACTTGATCAGTTGAGAGCGAGTTACCACCGTTGTTCATCATTTTCAGGTTATGATATGAAGTAATAGTGATTAATGATTAGTAATATTTAGCAATGCTGATACATAACTGATAATATCAGCTGATGTTAATACATAACTTGCAATTTAGTAATGTTAATGTATTAAATTGATAACTGGTTGATGCTGTTTATAGGTGATATATCGAACTAGTTTTCATGGGATTAGAAGCCATTTAAAACTGGGGGGGGGCACCACCTTGTCACCTTGTACAGATAACTGGTTGACGAGCCTGACAGCTCTTTTCGAAACAATGTTGTTCACCTCAGGTTGCGATTCGGGTGGATATGGCCCCACTGTGGGGTTTCTAAAGTCATGGGAGTAATGACCTAATTATACATGGATGGTTTATGGAAAATCCCATGAAAATGGATGGTGAGCCCGGGGTAACCACCATTTCAGGAAACCTCCATATCAAGAGATCATAGAATATATGCAAGAAGCCATATTAATAACGCTGGGGGGGAGATTACTCTTGCAAAAATGCGAGGCCAACTGATTCTAGAAAGAACACTCTGTGAGTTCGAGTAAAAAGGAGTGTGGTCCTCGAAAAAAATGGGGCCCACACGTGCTCTGAGCAAACATGCGTGGCTTTAATGTCTAGTGAACCTTTCGCTGAAGTAGAACATGTGCAATGGACCGCTCAGACAAAAATCTATGTTTCTGTTGGGGTCCTGAAGAAAGAGTTGGGGGTTGGAGCTCTGATTTGCATACTTAAATGCAGGGTGAAGAAACAGTCACATGGGAGTCAGTCAGAATGGGTACTTGAGTTGCAACCTTTATGCAAGTGGTAAAAGTGGTAAACACTTGCTTTCAGGAGCAGAACAGAAGACTACATCCCAGTATAATCCACAAAGGTGTGTTTTAATTCCAATTTTGTGAACATCCCATTTCCCCCATGATTTTCGCCGATTTTCACATTTACGGCTCTTATTTTCCTATGATTTCCCGATAAAAAGTTGCATTTATAGCTAATTTCCCTATGATTTCCCAATGAAAATAGGCATTTATAGGTAATTTTCCTATGATTTCCTATGATTTTCCCCATGAAAATAGCTATTCTCCCTCTGGATTTCCTCCCAGTTCTTCCCTTCTCCCAGGCGCATGCCCCTTGCTGAAAAGACATCGTGGTCGCCTCAACCGACCACGCCACCTGGTCGCATTTGGTGATGCGGTGAAGTCTCGACGTAAAAAAAGCCAAATTTTTCATAGGTAAACCATCTATTTCTATGGGAAAGTATAGGTTAATATAACTATTTAATCAACTTTTTATTGGGAAATCATAGGTTAATAGCGGTTAATAGTGGTTAATATAACTGCTTATAGTCTGGGCCATCGAAAAACCATGGCTATACCAGAGGGTATCAACTATATATATATATATTAATAATAGTGGTTAATAGTGGTCAATATAACTGGTTATAGTGGTTAATAGTGATCTATCTCAATCCAATATATGGAAAAATAAAACATGTTCCAAACCACCAACCAGCAATTATCAACTCATGCGGTTTCATACCCTCCAGCAAATCAACAGATCGACCCTGGCAGTTGTCGGGGTGTTTTCAGGGTCGAACTGTTAGTTTACCAGAGGGTACCAATGGTGATCTGCGCCGTAAGATCATCTATGGTGATGCCAGCGGGGTTACAAAAGTTCACCCAGATAGGGATATTCCAAAGGGAGGTATATACAAATAATGAATATATCAATAGGTATTCATATATCAACATGAAAACTTTGGTGATATATCCTTAAATTAATTGTCTATAGATATCCACGATCTACACCTATAGATATATCACAATTATATATCATAATTATATATCATAATTATATATCATAATTATATATCATAATTATATATCATTATAATTCATGAGTTTTCCTACCATAAACTCGAGTTTTTCGCCCTGAATGATTGGAGCCCTCTGAAATTTATGATGGAGTGAGTGAAAGTCAGTTGGGATGATGAAATTCCCAACTGAATGGGGAAAATAAACATGTTCCAAACCACCAACCAGTCATACCTTTGGGTAAATGATACGGCTGTGTCTGAAAATGGTGCAGAACCCCCCCAAAGGTCTGGCAAAATCTGCATATTTGATCGACAACTCTCTGCAATTGATGCTGACATTATCTTAAATTCCCCTTTTGCAGAAGGCATTTAGAATGGATCATCACATCATAAAGACAATAATAATACTAAGAATGATATATCTTCATAAGAATAATATTAGTAATGTGGCAAGCCCAATAATAAACTATTTCCAATTATGGCTGCAATTAATGCTGGATATATCATTATATATAGAACCAGTTATTTACATGGGGTAACAGCTTAACATAGTTGTTAAATTCTTTAAAATAAACCAACCAACCAACAATAACTAACAATAGCCAACAATAACTCACAATAACCAGCAATAACCACCATAACTACTTATAAGTGCAGTTCCACCCCAGTGATATCAGACCCGCGGTGCCTCCCCTCCGGAGAACATGCTCGAAGCGTCATTGACCTTGCATCTGAAAGAAAGGGCCCCACGAACTGGCTGCTGGGTTGCCTTTCCTTGGCTTGACCAGGGTTTATAAGGTATATACGTATATACATACATACAAAGATACATATATACATAGAGTATGCATCAGTAAAGATGGGGTTACATACCAGTCAAGCCCTTACAGCCCCCATCTTTCACTCGCTTCCAAGCCCCTCCAGGCGTCCCGGCATCCGGAATGATGAGACTGGTCACAGTGACACCAGTGGTACTCAGCCGGTGGCTGCGAAATCAATGGGAAGGTCTGCAGATGGGAAGTTCAATGATGTTCCATGATGTTAACCAATAAACATGAGAATTCAACCATAAAAAACATGCGCTAAAAAGCACATATACGATTTGGTAGTTATGATAGGTAGGGTGGTTTATAACTAGGCCAAAGATTGGAATTATGGTGAGCATTTATTTATAGTTAGATGGGGGTTATAGATTAACAAACATATCTGGGGGCACTTCTTGCATTGAATATTTACAATTCCTTGAGGATAGTAACTATGGCTAACGATAGATATGAAACCTTCCTCCATAGGCATGCCCGGTATGGATAAAATCAACTCATGACGCAACCAAACCAAGGTGTACCAATAGCACATTCATAAAATGTATGTGTATATATATATATGTATATTTATATATAAATATATGTACATATATATAAATACACGGATATGATATGTCTGTATATATATACGTATATATGTGTATATATATATATGTATGTTTACCATATATATATATATGCATCTATGTATATGATGGATATGGATGTATGGATGAAATCAACAAATTAAATGGTTGTGGCTCAAAACCCCAAACTCGCCTAGGTACTTTAAATAGTTGGTTAATGGATGTTTTGTTTACTCCCCCATATTCATATTCCCCCAAAATATGGTAAATTCACAGGTTTTGACCCATCCCCGAAATGGGGAAATGGTGATAAACCACGGAAATTTCAGCCGTGTAGCCCCATTTTGGAGTCAATGTTGCGTGATTTTGTTAAACATGATCGCTTGGGATTCTTTACACTTGTTTCCCAAATACCTTTTGCCTCCCAATTCCTTGCAGATCTCTGTATAGTAGAGTCTCAGTTTTGGTGTCCACTTTTATACTTTTGTCGAGTGTGACAGCGATTGGCAGGAACTATCACGGACATCTGTGACATTAGATGAAATGAAGGAGATAACATTACCTCTTCATCTTATTTACACCACAAATGAGTTTGACTAAAAAGAACAACGTATACCTATTACCAAAAAAGTAGGGCCCAAAACCTCTTGTAGCCGCTTTGCAGAAAGGCCTTTGAGAAACGTCATTTTCGCCATCTAACTACTCCAAAGTCTGGGGCCTAATTCGCTGAACAGAAAATCTTGGATTGGACCCTGGAAAAATGTGTTTACTCCATATCTGGTTCTATATCCTTATTAATGGCAACCACTTCAAGGATTTTTTTTTGCTACCCTAAACCCAATTGGTTCCAGTGAAAGCACATCGATTTCACAGTCACATCTAGTGTCACCGCCGGATCAATAGACTCTGCTGATTGATTGCTTGATTGATTGATTGATTGATTGGTTGGTTGATTGATTGATTGATTGATTAAGGGGATACGGGGGTACCCCAAGCAGTGATCAATTACTATCACAACTGATACCAGTGACTGGTAAAGTAGCCTCAAAAACAATCCTCTTTTCACATTACCTGGGTATGGGTCAATTTTTTTTCCTTGTCAAACATGCGTACTTTGAAAAAAGGAACTGGTTGGTGGTATACCTACCCCTCTGAAAAATGATGGAGTTCGTCAGTTGGGATTCCCAATATATGGGAAAAATGTTCCAAACCACCAACCAGGGATGCTTAATACTAAAAAGCCGCCCAAAAGTGATCCTCCAGAGTCTCCAATTTTGACCCATACCCCACTTCTGCGTCCGCCGAGCAACTCCTTGAAGTTGGCCATGATCGGGTCGGTCACGGCTGAGGTATACTGGCAGTGGCAACACCCGGCTGTGGATCCAAGATGGTCATATATGTCATATGGAATGGGCTGTATCACCATGAACAAGGGGGGTAAAATACGTGAATTAGCCATCCTGGATTGGGGATATCTAAGGATATGAACAGCCAGCAATTATTGGGACCAATGAAGAGATCCAATATGATACAGGCCGCATTGACCAGGCTTTCTGGGATTTGATATTGCTTCACCCGCGAGGTTACACCTCTGGGATGAGGAAGAGATTTTCAGTTCATCTTCGCAGCTGAAGGAAGCTTTTCAATACATGGGCTCACATCCATTTTGGGGGTATCAATTTGACCCATCATGTACAGAGGATGATTGAAAAAAAACCTCTTATTGTTGGTCAATCATTGGGTGACTTGACGATCAGCGCCAGGAGAAACAAGGAATCAGTGTCCAAAGGCTCCTGCTCTTCTGTTTCTGGGACACCACACAAGATGTGCTTCGAGTCCATGGCCTTGTTGGAAAGCCCTGCTGCCAACTCATCCTTCTTGTGGGCAGCGAACCTGTAGCTGCCAAAGTGCCATTGAACTTGACGGATTCACTTGTGCAAGGCAACGGTGAACTCGTCCAATGACATGGCAACCCGCTCATCGTGGGGCAGGTTAGGACACAATGTTCTGAGGAATTGGGCTGCGCGGAAGACTTTGTGCGGATCGCGCATCATATCCGAGTGGAAGAAAACCAGCTTTGTCCTGAAGCATGGGGGCACCTTGGTCTCCGCCAGAAAAACAGTAATAGCTGGCTTGGCTGCGTCGTACATGCTCAAAGCCATCCCTTGCAAAGAGATCACGACAGGTGGCTGGCTGCACTTGGAATGCATCCAGTCATGCCAGTTTTGGATAAGCTCGTCACTCGGTTTTTGTTGTCATTTGAGTTAGCTTGTCAACCATACGCACCAATATATTTTTGATGGTCAATTCCCTAGATTTTGTTCGCCTCCGATAGGCCGGTCAAAAATACAGTCCAAACATATCCTAGACTAAGATAGTGGAAAAAATTATGGACAATGACCTTTTCGCTCTTTTCAGGGTTACTACCCTCTGGTAAACGTTTACGGTTTGCGAACTGGAAAATCACCACTTTTCGTAGATAAAACACCTATTTCAAAAAGGGCCATGGCTTCGATCGTTCGCGATTAGCAAGTTTTCCAGAGGCTTTCCATATGAAAAATCCCGCCATGGCATCCATGGCAACCCGAAACGGAGCCGCACCAGAGAAGCGTCACTGCCAGCACTCAACATGGCGTTGTACCAAGCCTGCGGCGGTCACGGCCATCCCACAGCAGAACGCCCTTGGGACTGAGCAAAGTTACGCTGTTAGACTAGGCGAGAGTAGTTATGACTAGGCATGTTATAACATGTTTTTTGGGGATGTGAATTGGGGTTTCTAAATCAACTTACAACTCGGGACCAACTTCTAGAAGAACTATAGTGACAGTAACACGATCAAGTAGTATCACTCCCGATAGGTGGTTGAAGATCTCTCCAGGAAAACTCCTCAAAAAGAGATCTCGGGGAGACACGCTGGGCTGTCCCGTTCGACCCACCGACAGTCACCATTGGCATTGTGGGACAATCCACCAAAAATCTTCGGGAAGGTGGGTATGTCTGATCTGATGCTCGAAAGTTTGATGGTTGATCGTCATTTTCCCTCCAAATCAGAAAGTGGGTTATAAACCTCACTAAAAACACACTGGACATTGCCCCTACTTACCCTACTTATAGCTGGAGTTACAACCCACTTACTCACTGTGAGCCTTGACGTAGCTGATACTGGTTGGTGGTATACCTACCACTCTGAAAAATATTAGTCAGTTGGGATGATGACATTCCCAATATATGGGAAGTCATAAAATTCCATGGTTCCAAACCACCAACCAGTAATATAATTTTCGTCAACCAAGGACTACCACAGCTTCTTGTCAGTGACATCCCCCCGTACGTCGGGTCGCCCGGCCGTTTGGAGTGAATCGTCTCCACCCTGCACGGGCCCTGCGTCGAGAGTGTACTGCACGAAGATTGAACTTCCCGACGTAGTCCCATCTGCGAGTTCCTGGGGAAATTCCCAGGCTGCCTGGAGGATCTTGGTTTTGATGTCGCAGCTGGATTTTACTGATCAATTCATAGAAAAAATCCCAAGAGCGGCGCCGTCACTAACATTACATGGCCAACCTGGATCTCCCACAACATCAAAGTTGTTACATGACATGCTGCTTCAAAGCATGATTTGTTGTGGCAAAGAACAGCTAATTTTCAGCTTGACACTGACTTGTGGGATGTCAGCACTATCTAACCAGCTTTTCATGTGATGTTTCCTTCAAACTGGCAAAATTTCAGGAGAACCTTGGCAAAATGATCGAACACACGGCTTCTGCTGACAGACTCATCTGCGGATCCGTCAACGATGAAGGCGGTTTTATTATATGGGACCCCACTCATCCACCAGCTATCATCGCCTTACATCCATTTTACATCCATTTTGTAAAACAGTAAAACACAATAAAACACAATAAAACAGGATGTGTTTTCCACATATCATCTGTTTCTTTTTTCTGTGTTTTATTGTTTGATATTCTTCGTTGTGAAAGGATCATGGATTCAGCAACGCACAACCTGGAGACCCGTGGTGACCCTGTGACAATTTCAGTGCCTATGGCAACTCCGGCAACTTCTTCGCTGAGCTACGCTCAGTGATTACTGTGATTACTGTCAATCGCTGTTAATTACTGTTTAGAAGTCGCAGCGATTCAACATGCAACCAATGTCAAACTGCCTGAGACGCAGTAGGAATCGAAAGAAGAAGTTAATTAGGAGATACGTATATCACCAAGTAACATATAGTTGGAATAAGTTGGAATGGTATTTCCTAATTAGGATACTTTTTTTGACGTGATTTTTCAGTTAGCAAGATTCCTTTCCATTCCAACATACGGCAGACTCTGTGTTAATATCAGCCACAGGACTGCGGAATCCAAGCCATGGCAGCTCTGGGCGACATCAGATTTTCCATGAGAATCGCCATAAATCTGGCCAATCTGGGATATCCTGCAATCAAAATGAACTGATTAGATTCATAGCCATTTTATGCCATTTTCATCACAGCATCCTCCCGGAAAGATAGATCAGTAGAATAACAATCCAACTAAAATAATGGCACATGACCTTTCTTTTCCGGGGTTGCTGGTTACTCTACATCTCTTGTTGATGGCAAGTTACCTCAATTCTTGCTGCTGAGTTTTGTCGAGTCATCCCAAAAACCTGTCGTCGCCAAGGGTCAAAAGGCTTGCAGTCGTTCACCTCGATTTTAAAATGGTCGGCATATTGTGAAACAACGTCCTGGCAGATCTGTTTGAAAAAGGCTTTTTGCAACCACAACTTTGCTGCGGTAAACGAACCTACTCAGTGCTCACACATTGCCATGTCAATATGTTCCCCGGAAAAAACATATGTTGGCCTAAATTTGAAGATGTTTGGGGTAACTGTTGATGAATCATTCCATGGAACATGAAGCAAGGACAATCCCGTTTGTCAAAAAGCAAGGAGAATCGTCTACAAATAGGGAATGCTTCATTGCCACGTTTGAGTAACACGGGAAAAATGAACTCCACATTGCAAAAGTGGGGTTAACCATGTGTTTTTTTCAACGTTTCATCACCGCTCCTGGGGGAAAGTTGCAAATTACCTCAAGTTGCCCGGTTCGAACTGACAACTGTCATCTGTCACACTGCCGCACCATATATGGAGTTGTCCTAAAATTTGGGCTCCAACATGGTAGTTTTGAAGAAATCATATGACATCATTACCAATACGGATTTTATTATGACATGAGGATCTATATGATCGATTACCATAAAGAGAAATCATACGACATCATGATCAACCATCACTGGTTGGTGGTATACCTAGTCACCACCAAGCAGTACATCTCATTAACCATTATTAAACCACCACTAACCAACCACTATTAACCAGTACGCCATGATCAATACCATAATATGACCATCAGCTTGGTTTTTCTCCGTACCAAAGGGTTCTTGTTTCCTTGATGGAGGTCTGGGGGTTTTGTTTTGTGTCGCGGGTCGCGGGTCCAACCGGCAGGTCGTGTCACTGGAAAGCAACAAAACAGTATTAAATATCCCATTCGTTGAATGATTTAATATGCAAAACATCTCCTTTTTGGAAGTTTGATGAAGTTTGCCATTTTGTGACATGTGATTTTGTTTTGCAAGCATGACACTTGGTGAGAAGCGCGCGTGAAACAATCGCGTGTCAAATTCCGCACCTATGGCCGCTGCCAAACATATCATTTTTAGAGGTTTGGGCAGTGGTGAAACTATAGAGTGTCGAGTAAGGGTAAAGTGTGGAGTGTGATTTCTAGGGTCTGGAATGTTGAGTGTAGAGTTCGGAGTGTAGAGTTCGGAGTGTGGAGTAAGGAGTGTGAAATTTGGAGTGTAAAGTGTAGTGTGGAGTGTACGTAGAGTGTGGAGTGTATGGAGTGTGTGGCGTGTGTGGAGTGTGTGGAGTGTGAAGTGTGGAGAGTGAAGTGTAGAGTGTGGCATGTGAAAATTGTGAAGTGCAGATTGTGGACTTTGAAGTGTCGAGTTTGAAGTGTTGAGGGCATAGTCTCCTAATGGATTGGTCTTCTTTAATAATACAAAAACGGCTTCGGTTTCGCTCAGCTTTCCCAACATTTACAGCCAGTTACCACCACAAGAATTGGGATGGTGAAGTCCATCCCTTGTAATCAGCTCCATGGTGAAGTGAAACCCTCCATTTCTAAAAAAACTATTTGGGGATTTCCTCAAATGGGGGTCCCTCCTAATCATCCAAAATCAGATCATTTTAGTATTGAAACCCAGGCTTGGGGATATTTGGAGGAATCAACATCCACTTACCAGCTATTTTATGGTACCTAGGGTGCACGGTTTTGACTCACAACCGTTTCCCATGCATTGGCATGGCAATGATGAGAGAACGACGGGTTCCCGCAGCCAAAAAAGTGAAAAAGTCGGCGCCCCGCAGCCCCGCAGCCCCGCAGTCCGCACCAAGGGCGTGCTCCAGCAGTGGCAAGTAAAAGCCTAGAGACATCTTTTTCAGGGGCCCCTGACTAGCCTCTCATAAACTAACAGTTTGCGAACTGGACACTGGACACTCTCCATCTTTTGAGTTCGGTAAATCAACGAACTATAGATCTATAGCTGGCCTTTGAAACAATAGCAAATTGTTAGTCATAAAAACAGAGGGTATCCTGCAAAATGACCATCGAATCAATGGGATTCTCTAATCGAGTAATTTTTGTCGCTCTTCTAGTCCATAGCTATATGGAAAATGGATGAAAATGGCCCCTTGGCAGATGATGACTGTAGATAAACAGTGGTGGTTTTCCATAGCTGAAATAAAGATTACCAAAGGGTTTTTTCAAGCCAATCTGATTTTTTTGGTTGATACGAAAACATGGTGATTGCCCCAAAAATGAGGATGGAAACATGAGCAGGGTTCTTAACGACTGACTATGGAATGGCATTGGGGGTATCCTCCCCATTGGACCAATCCCCACGATGGTCGTATATACAATATTATACCATAAAATATATAACATATAATATAATCATATACAGTAGTATATACAGTATACATATTTTTATAGTATATGTAATATCTTGTTATATATCCAATCATATATCTACATCCCTCTCCGAATTGTGGTTGGTTTATGTTGCTTTTCCACTTCGACTAGTGTGAAGAAAACGCCACGTTTGACAAACCCACCTGGAATGAGATATCGGTGGTGTCATCACATTTTACCTCCGTAGCCGGTGGTTATATAACATGTTAAATCTTGTTATATCATGTTAGATCCCAGTTTTCCCAGATGAAATAACATATTGCTGCTTTTTATTTCTCCGTATAAAGAAATGTGGATAAACCAGCCACTTGGTTTACCCGACATTAAAACATAAATCCAGCTGCTCCATGCAAACCATCCTGGTTGACATCCCACTTTAGCCCCACTATCTCGTCATAAAATCGTGAAACACTACAAACAAAATCGCTCACTAAATGCCTAATCTTGGAGACCTTGCCAAAAAAAGGTAAGGCATAAGGCAAAACAACATCGGAAGATATTAGATTGCGACATACCTTTTGGCGTCATCAAACATGGCTACAGTAGCTGGGACATCTCGAAACCAAACGGCCTTCAATTGGTATGACAATCATCGAATTGGAGATTTTCCAGCAAGAAAAGTGGATTGTCAGAGGCTACCCAGAAATCAGCCTTCAGAAATCAGCAGCTCGGTCGACAAGTCACTTGCAATCGTCTCGGGTTTCAGTTCCCCAACGGCGGCCCCCTCGCAACTCGTGGTGATGGTGATATGATGCATGGATTCACCGGCAATGGGAACTGTGACGGATTCAGAATTTAGATTCAATCAACACGCCATCCGACTGTGGGGTTTCTATCTTTTTCTGGGTCACGTTTCATGGGGACTTCAAGATAGTTCAAGCAGGTCCACATGCTTATTTCAAGAGGGTTCGAAGCCAAAACATGGGAGAGTCAGCAAGAGAAATTCTTAGAAGGGCCTCCATTGGGTCTTCCATATTGATGGCAAACGCTACTTTGCATCTGAAAACTGCCCAGACTAATTTGGCAAGCCCTTTTTCCAGTACCCAATTCTACCATTTGGGACTATTCAAACGTGTAATTGTATGTAATTTTTGGGTTTATCACTTCCTGACGAATCGCAAACTTGATTTCGGGTGATTTCGGGCCAGTACACGAATCTTTGTCACGTAAAAAATGGCTTCATGGAGAGTTCCCACAGTTTTTTGCAACGCTGGTGGCTTCAGGATTCCTGACACGTCCGACTTTTCGTAGTACCCTCTGGTTATTTACCATGGCCATGGAAGCCATGGCCCATTTATAGATGATTTTCCCAGCTACAAACCTTCCTTTATAAGGGATTTTCCATGGCTATGTTGTAGAACCAGATGGTAACATTGGTAACTATGAAACCACTTAGTAAACTCCATATGATCTACATGTGCAACATTGGATATCCTGCAGAACACCTGCACTAAAGGACTATCCTCATCGGCCAAGAACGAACTGGGTTATAATGTGGGTAAAAACAATAAACCATCCCCCTCATACCGTCATACCACCATTTTTATAAGTGGTATGAAAAAAACATGTATCCAATCATGGCTGGTAAACATGACATTGTTTTAGCCACAGTTTTATCATGGAAAAGAAAAGCCACGTTGTTTCGCAGTCAAGGCTCCATGGACTCACAGTCTTCCTGCATCCAGAATCTCACGCGTCCAGAGACCACGTAGTGTTCCTGGGGCGCAGCTGCGCTGCCGGTGGGCCATGAGCCCCCGTCTCGGCACCCGGCGGCTGAGATGTGAACCATAACTGGGCCATGGATTCCATAGCAACATGTTTTCTATGACCGGTATTCTACATCGTCAACCAGCTAGAAAAAAGAACACATTTCGGGCAGATGACAGTCTAACCCATGCCCATTTATGGTCTCTTGAAATTCAAATGGCACCTCGAATTTTGGCTACATGGGCTTATTTTCAGCCATCATGGTAAGCGAGTGCTTCCCAAAAAATAAACTGATATCAAAAAACATGTCTACAAATTGCTGGTTGGTGGTTTCAACCCCTCTGAAAAATATTAGTCAGTTGGGATTGTTGTTCCCAATATATGTAAAAATAAAATTCATGTTCCAAACCACCAACCAGATTGAGATGAGCATTGCAAACTCAAAAACAGATGGATTATCCGATGATTCTGGAAAATAAGAGCCACAAGAATGAGGCCTTAACAGCACTTTCTTTGCGACTTCAAACATGTAACATCCCCAACATCCATCAACATCCAGCCCCCAAAAATGGCAGCTTCAACATGGAAATTGATGATCAACCATCAAACATTGGGATATCTTATTTTCGGAGCGACGGGTGAACTGAATGCTGCTTTTTGCGATGGATTCCCCCATCGATTTAAAGTTGTGTTTGGACGAAACGAATTTCATTAGGGACATAGTCTTGTTAGCAGTGGCGACAACATCGGCATGACCATTCATTTTTGAGTCTCGGATTAGACCATCGAACCATCCATCCAGTAAAAAGCAGAGCCACAAAAAAAGGATCGGTACAAGGATTCTGGATATTCTGACAGGGAGGGCATCAAAATAGAGAGTTTGAACGGGTACCCTCTGGTAATTTAACATAACTATGGAAAATCACAATTTTTCATCGGAAAATTCACTATAAATGGTGATTTTCAATAGCTATGTTAAATTACCAGAGGTTACTGATTAGTAAAGCCATGTTTTTAGCCAATGATAGTCACCATCCCCAATGGAGGTTGATTCTTCGGTATACCATTTTTTTGGGATGATGATTGTAACCCCATAGTCTCATAGTTATGATTGGTTAATGGGTTGGTAACAATGTTGGTTTATGATTGGGATTACCTCGGAAATTTTAAGTACACATCCAAGCTTGACCCAGTCATCCTACCCTCTGGTAAACATACAAAACACTATGGAAAATCACAATTCTTCATGGGTAAATCAACTATTTCGACTGGGCCATGGCTTCAATAGCTATGTTTGTTTACCAGAGGGTAACGTTACTGCGTTTCTTCTTTCACCCGCAATGTTTGGTTGTTGGGCCTCTAAAAAACTGAAAGCCAAGCCACTGTCTCATCTTGCAGCTTCCTTCGGGGCTCGGAGGCCGGATAGGATACTTCTTTCTTTCTTAGAACTGGGGACTCAATGAGTCTCATTACTAAGGACAAATGACTTACTTTAGGCATTTCAGATACTGTTTTCACCGTACTTTTTTTCGCCTCCTTTTTTGACTTTGCAGATGTGAGGTCTTGGAATAGGCCTTCGGACTTCGTTGGCTATTTTTGGTACCCGTCTGATCCCAACAGGTCGACGACGTTTTTCCGGCCGATTTTTTCCGCATCAGTTTTCAAAAAAAACCAAAAAATAAAGGCATCTCTGGCACAGAGATAGTTTTTCCCATGAATTCTGGGGTATAGACGGTATAGATATAGTTGGACCATCTGAAAGGTGGGAAACTGTGGAATGTCTGGAGATATTCCATCTACTTCACTCCAAGATGATTGGATGCCTCTTAGTTGTGTTTCAGCTACCGCAAGTAAAACTCGAACATGTTATTCCCCACCTGCCAGGTGAGGGTTGTTAGATTTTATGTCAGTTGCCTCCTCCTCCTCCTCCTTCTCCTCCTTCTCCTCCTCCTCCTCTCCTCCTCCTCCTCGTCCTCCTCGTCCTCCTCGTCATCCTCGTCCTCCTGCTCAACTGCGACCCTCGACGCACAGTGTTCTCTGTCGGACCTCAACCACGACCATCCATGCTCAGTGTTCCC
>Ga0126342_10012840_pt1 | contig 14897 bp, 12 predicted proteins | sample Cyp1metagenome_FD_92528 | JGI IMG/M metagenome (GOLD analysis project Ga0126342, IMG submission 92528) | Coral microbial communities from Lord Howe Island, Old Settlement Bay, Australia - Cyphastrea 1 metagenome | ecosystem: Host-associated > Invertebrates > Cnidaria > Coral ...
CACTCTCCACTCTCCACTCTCCACTCTCCACTCTCCACTCTCCACTCTCCACTCTCCACTCTCCATTCCACTCCACTCCACTCCACCACACACCGCGGCCACTACCACGACCACCACCACCACCGCCGCCGCTGCCGCTACCCACTACCACTACGCCGCACTACAACTACAGCTACAACTGCAACAGTCCTAAGACTAACAGTTGGGAGCCACACCAAAGAGCAGCAACGCGTCTTTTCTATGGAGCTATGCTGCCAGCCTTGAGCCATGGAGTGGCGCAGGGGATGAATGAATTAGGTGATCTACAAGATAAACATGTACACTACTAAGCATTGCATAGACACGTAAAACAATTATATAAATTATATACAAAAAGGATCACGCCCCACCCCCACCCCACCGCCACCCCACCCCATCCATCTCCACCCCATCATGACGCAAAAGCTAATAAACGCTACAGATTTTATCACGGCGAATGATGAGCCGTGGTCCAGCTACAGCTACAAGTACACTACAAATACATCTGCATTACGCTACACCACACTACATCACACTACATCCAGCACTTGTGGTTGAGGTGACCACTGCAACCATTCCACAAAACACAATTCCAACCACTTTTCGGTCCACCATCTGCCATCAATGCATCACAACAACTCACCTCTCCTCTCCTAGTTTCCAATCTTTGAAACTTCCGCCACCGCCTTGTGCGGTACTAATGGTATATGTGAAGATGGGTTTGAATCATAAGTTTTTGCATCAAAATTTTGGCAAAAATGGAACTTGGTTTGCCTGGATTTGGTTTGCCTGGAAATCAACATGTGCAGAAATTGTTTTCACGGCGAACTGTTTGATTTTGAGGGACAATTTCATCACAAAGAGACCTGTGGGTTTTTGCCTTTTAAAATAGTGGGGAGCGGGAGATGACTGATTCTGATGGGGATGGGGTAGTACCTACAGAACCATCATGCAGCATCAAAATTGTGTCATGAACATCCATCAACACATGAATAACCATGGATGTTTGATATGTCTGTTGCGCAGGGAAATTTTTGGGGGGGATTTTTTTGATGTCTTAATCTGTCAAAAACTATCACCCAAACCCACAAAACTGGATGTTTTTTTTGGAAAGGAAATGAAACGCCACAATAAATTACAGATGATCAAAACATCGAATGACGACAACAAACGAATTGGTATACACACCGGGAATTTCCAAACATGCGCGCAAATGCCTGAATTTGCTGTTGTTCTTGCATGTGTTTTTGAATTGTTCGGTTTTTTGTAGTATGTTGGGATGGGCTGAATTGAAATCACAAACAAATTTTCTGGGTGTATAAAATTTGGCGTGATTAGGTAGTTAAGGTAGTTTACTGGTTAATGTTTTTGCAGTCTTTGCGGGGATGCATACCCAACTAAGAATTAAAAATTGTTCCGCTTGCAGGGTATCCAAAATCCACCCTGCTTCCACTTCAAGTGTATAATCCTGTGTATACACTCCACCTAATTGAGGGATTTTCGTTCTGCTTCATCCTTGTTTTCTGAGGGTGGCTCGAATACGGGCAACGTCGCTGGTCCCCTTCTGTGTGGCAGCCCAGGGGTCACTCCCTGCTTAAGTGCTAAGATATGTGCTAAAGCGCTGCAAATCACCCAATAATGAAATGGCATACTGGTTGGTGGTTTCAAACATTTTTTATTTTCCATTTCATATATGGGATAATCCTTCCCATTCACTTTCATATTTTTCAAGATGGGTATTGCACCACCAACCAGAATAAAGTAGACCCCAAGTTTCAAAGGTTCGTAATGTCCACCATCGTCATTTTTGTTTCAGGACTGTATTAGATTTACCACGTTTGCTCGTCTTTGGGCGCGATGAAAATACGAGGAAAACCGGGTGGTACATCCAGAAGAAATTCCCTGGGATTTCCCAATCATTGGGGATATTAACATATGAGCTACAGCCAAAATTTAGGTTAATGGAGAGTAGTAGTATTCGAGACATCTTTATTTTTTGGAAATTGAGCTGGGGCTTGGAAAACGATAATACACTCTTCAAAAAACGATAACATTTGCTTATATACCAAAACCTGAAAAACAATAATACACTCTTCAAAAATTGATGACTTGGAGCTATATACCAAATATTGACCGTGGCCCATATATTGACTATAAATGTAGGATATATATATATATATATTATACACATGTTTTTATTAATAATAATAGATCTAATGAGATGTTACCAATATATCCAATGATTGGATAGTTACATTAATTACATTTAATTACCAATTCTATATAAATCCATGTAGGATCCCATGTTTTTCTTTTAGATCTGCCATGGGTATTGCGATTTTTCATCCCATGGATGCTGATATTTACCAAACATCCTATGGGAATCAACATAAATCAACTATAAATGGGCCATGGCTTCTATAGCTATGTTGAATTCCAGAGGGTAGTTTTCAAGGGTCGTTTTCAAACCCCAAAACACCGGACAGCGATCAACGCAGTGGCAGAAATGGGGTGATTTTCGACGGTATTGACGGCCAACAACAAATATAACGGGGCTCCTGGTATGCACTGCTTTCATGTTCAAAAACTACCCTCTGGTAAACAAACATAGATATTGATAATGGCCATTTATAGTTGATTTATCCATTAAAAATGGTGATTTTCCATAGTTATGTTAGTTTGCCAGAGGGTACATCTCGGACGCCATTTTTTTACCATTTTCAACTCTCTTTTCTCCCCTCATCAATGGGGGTCTAAGTTTTTTGGACAGCCATGGCTCAAAAATGTTGACTTGTCTTGACCTCCAAAAGTGGATTTTCCTGGACACGTAAACTGACTTCAACAGTTTAAAGAAATGGCAAAGCAAGGTACAGATCCCAGCTTGGGGGTCTGGGCCCCACTTAGTAAATATAATGGGTGCCGTTAGTCATGGGGGTAGCCCTACTTATGGATCGTTTATTTCATGGAAAATCCCAAAAAAAACATGGATGACTCAGGGGTACCCCTATGACTCAGGAAACCGCCATTAATATGGAATAATTATCTGGTTGGTGGTTTCAAACATTTTTTTTTCAATTTCATATATGGGATGTCATCCTTTCCATTTGACGAACTCCATCATTTTTCAAGATGGTTAAAACGCACCACCAACCAGTTATTAATTTTTATATCCCCCGATGAAGCCTCTATAGACACCTCTCCTGATTCAAGGCGTCCCAGAGTGCCTCATAGAGAGGTGGGGAGATGTGGATGGGATTCGTGGGGTTTTGTTCACCCGATATTCATAGAGAGATTCACTGGGAATATTGTGAGGTAAACTACCCGGCCTGGTCAACGTTTACATCACGAACTGGAAATCACCATGCTATGAATGGGTAAATCAACTATTTCGACTGGGCCATTTTCAATAGCTATGTTTGTTTGCCAGAGGGTACCTGCGCTACTATTTTGGACATGATGGAATTTGACAGAACGGGACCTGATGGGTGATTTTGGCTCCTTTCAAAGATGCTGGTATTTGCAGTGATGTATGGTTCAATTCAGGACATTCTGGGAATTGACCAGCAAGGGGGAGATTGGTGGATATTCATAATTAAATAATATTGATATCACATGCCCCAAACCGAAAGTTTGCTTGAAGATATTAGATACATTCATGAATTGGGGGCCAAAGAGACTTGGATATGATATACTGAAAATATATCGGGAGACGGCAGATGGCACTTTTTTCCACAGATCAATGGGATGTGACAATTCTGTTCCCCTTCAGGCATTCTCTCAGCAAAACTGCAACAAATTTAGAGGGTCGTGCCTGAACCTCCCAAAGTTGGTCTTAGCAATGTAGTACTCAAAAAGACCGAAAAGAATAGATCGTTTAGTACCAAGGAATGCATATACCTTCTGGTAAACTGACATAGCTATGGAAAATCACCATTTGAATAGGTAAATCATCTATAAATAGGCGATTTTCCATAGCTATGTTAGTCTACTGGAGGGTAAACGTCTTTTAGATACGTTGGTTTAGTTCTACTGTAGATCTTTCCCTTTTTCAGGTCATGGTGCCACAGCAATGCGTAGCACGGCTCATTGGGAAAGGTGGCGAGGTGCGCGTTTTGGAAGAAGTGTGGCGAAAGTGTCTGGAATTTACCAAGACACTCAAAGTAGCTATAAAAATGGGTAAAAGTACTAAACTTATTGGGTAAAGTAACAATTTTTGGGGATAAATGGAGTGTCTAGGTACCACCCAAACTTGGATTCACGATTCCAGGAGCAACAAGATTCAATAGGATATGATACGGATATACAGCCAACACTTTGATCTTTGAATCGCACTCGCGTCCATTTGATATTGCATCCAGGAATATTGGGCTGTGGGTCGAATTATTGACTGCAGAATACTACTGAACTGTACTGGTTGGGGGCCTCTCAATGAAGTAAAAATTGATTGTAGTCATTGCAGTCATTGTAGTCTGGGGTTTTTACTGATTCACTGGGATTTTGCTTTTCCAGGTATTGTAAGTTAGTTCGCAGTAAAAGTTGACACATTTTGAGAAACACTCTGAAGCCCACAAATCTCATCCTACGCTGATTTATAGATGGTTATCAATGACTACGAATCCCGTGTATGTTGATATATGTTGATTTTTTCCATGAGCTCTTTTGCATGGTTATGAGATGTTTTTTGAGTGCCGAGTTACACGAACAAACAACAGGCTTTTACAAGGTTTTACACATGACTGGTTGATGGTTTCCCCTTCGGCACCAGATGGGATGGGATTCGGATGGATCAACCTTGGCCACGCCACGCAGGTGATTATGGGCATTTGCAACACCACAGGTGCGCGGGGCGGTTACCGTGGCAGTGCAACGGTAAGCGTTGTGTGCAACGGAGGGAAGTGATGGATTGGGGGATATAGTATGATATAGTTATGGATCAAGAATGATCAATAGCCAATCGCTAGAATCTAGAAAATCCTAGAAACGTTTCTTTTTGTAGGATGAACAATCATAAATCGCCATTTTGAGGTCCACCAGTACAGGGTGAGACAAATACCCGTGACGCCATGGTTGACTGCTGGCATCTCAAAATTCAGAAGCCGAGTTGCCGATGTTCCGTCAACAACCTACAAATCCATAGAATGTTCATGATTTTCCATGCTTACTATGGGTTACTATCACAAAATAGTGAAACTTTTTAGATTGGTGAGCTACAAGAATTTATCCAGAAGTGATTGTTCTTGACGGTTTGTGTCCATTTATTTAGTTAGAAGCTTATGATGTCTGTGAGAGGTTAATTTTTTGTGTTTTGGACCCACTGAGCATACTGAGCCTGTCAGGTGCAGATGTGAAAATCCGACAAGAGACCAAGGTGCCTTTTTGGGTTAGGGACAGTCACCCAACCCACTCCAAACCACTCCACAGATGGCTGGCGACAATTTTGTTATACTGGTGATGTTTGAGCACAACAGAATCCAGGAACGCAAACTCTCGATAAGACTTGCCACCCCAAAAATCATCAAAAAATCATCAAGAATCCAGTTTCCTCAGAACTTCTCCCCTTTCTCATGGGTCATTAGTCATGTCCCCATGGGTCACATCACCCAACCATTAGAATGGTATTAATGGTCAATGCCATGGCTACTTTTTCAGGTGATATACCCGTTTCAAACCCAAAATGGGACAGTTACCAACCCATCTGTTTCTCCACTCCAGGAGCTTGGATATAGCCTTGCCATCATCACGGGGCATCCGGCGCGCCTCTGAGATGGTTTTTTTTGGGAAATATGGCCTGATGGCCTGTCTACACGAACGGGAATTTTCGGAAAGAGTGGTCTCCCCTAGTAGCTGAAGCCCCTTTCACTATAGGTTTTAATGGTGATTTAATGGGTTTTAATGGTGATTTAATGGTGATTTTATAGATATACCCTCTGGTAATGACTAACATAGCTATTGAAAATGGTGATTTATAGTGAGTTTTGCCATTCAAAATGGTGGATCTTTCCATAGCTATGTAAATGTTTACCAGAGGGTATACCATGTTATACCACCCAAATCAACTCCACTAGTAACCAACTTAACGACCTCAGGCTCCCAGGCTCCACCTGGCATAGCTCGACCCGACGACAGCTGAGGATGCCATGGATGCTGCTGAGAGATTGGTGAGGTGCGAAAAAACGGTGGAGACTTCGTGAAAATAATCTGGGATTGCTGGGAGAGGTTTCCAGGTCTATCTAAAAGTGAGTTATTTGCACTATACCCATATTTTCACTATATATACCCTCTGGTAAACTAACGTAGCTATGGAGAATCACCATTTTCAATGGGAAAACTCACTATAAATCACCATTTTCAATAACTATGTTAAATTACCAGAGGGTATATATATATGTATATACATACACGCGTATATATTGCGTATATGTGTATAATATTTCGCGTCAGTTTTCCATTAGAATTGTCACCCTAGGTTGAGTATCTGGCTGTACTATATATTGAGTGATACTCAATGCCTGTACCAGCCAGTAACAGGTTTCCTTGCTTAGAAAAAAACTGGAGGAGCACAAACAAATCAGGTTTTCTTGGTTGCCAATATTCTTAATTCCAAGATAAAAGAAAAACATGGAAAACTCTCTTTCCTCACTTTTTGGAATTGTTTTTGAGTTTGGAAAGCGTTGGTTCAAAATCTGTAGTATTTGATTCTGGGTTTGCAACATTTTGGATCTTCACTGTTGGATCCCACGTTGTATTTTATGTGTACCATGAATTTTTATGTGTACCACTGTCCGCACCAATGAATTACCGTATGTCTCTGTATGTCACTGCAATGCTTTCGGTTTGCGAAGATTGCTTATGATTTCGTTTCAGAAGAAAAATACACGTTTTTCCGATAGCCTGACAGTCTCATAGCTTCTCCCGTTGAGGCTTTGTTTTTGGTCGGCACATATTAATATAGTCTATATACATCATATATACATCATATATACTATATATATACATCATATATACTGTATAGTATATATATATTATACAATTATCCCATATCGAAATGTACTGGAGTCGAGTTTCCTTGCATATCTCAGCGTTCGCCATGCACCGCCATGTGCCATGTGTAGGCAAAAGCTGGGTCTCTCTGGCACGGGCTTCGCCTCAAAGGAACAGCAACAAAAATGGTGGTTCTGAGGGGCGTCGTTGGATATCAATCTGGGTAAGTTATAACAACCTCACTGTTCGACCTCACTGGAAATCATGGTTTATTTTAGGGAAATCATCCCCAAATGGGCCGCACTATTCAGGTTAGTGAAAAAAAATAATTTACCCAGATATTTATAGTGTGAATGGATGTAGATGTGGATGTTTTCATGGATTTTAGTCGATGTTAGTGAATGTTGATGGATGTGAATGGATGTTATGGGAATGAACTTTAAACACCAAACGGAGATATTGAGACATATTCATAAAGATTATTGTTCTTGTGGAGACCCTGGTTTAGTATTGGATCTATTCATGAATTCGGGGCCTAAAACTGGAGGTGTAGAATATAATTGAGGGATGGAATTAGACACAGACGTTTTCCAAACTGGACAACTGATGAAATTTCATTCAGATTTTGGGTATTCTTCCTGCCTGGAGTAATACGGAGATTTGTGTTTAAAACCAGATCTATGTCTTGAGTCTTGAATTGTTTTGTTGTGTTCAATATAGCCTGCATTAGCTGCAAAAAACAGAGGAATTCCTCGATGCTGTCGGGTTGGGTTTGTCTGAAAATGGGGTACTGGTACCACTCAAATTTTATGCTTGATCATCATTTTCCATATTAATATATTAGTATATGTATTAAAATGACCATTTTTGTTGGTGGTAATACTTGGCATTTTCAAAGCCCAGTTGCTTTCAGTCCAAGCTTCTGCACAGTTTGTCACGGTCAACATTTGTGAATATCCCGATTTTTTCTGACGAATCGCATTTTGGTCTGGTTACCCTCTGGTAAACGTTTACATAGCTATGGAAAATCACAATTTTTAATGGGAAAATCAACTATAAATGGGCCATTTTCCAGTTCGCTATTTTGACATAACCAGAGGGTAATCTCTCCCAATTTTTACTCGTCAACTCCCATTTGTTGCCGGTGGTTTACTCTCAGACCTTGGTGAACCAATCCTTTCCCCCCATGTTTAGACCCCTTAGAAACCCTGGTTGAGTTGTTGGTGAAGCCAATAGTAAACCATCCCCATGTCACCATGGCATAAAATGGCTGCGAACTCTTTTTTCACCATCCCCAGTCGACTGGGAGTTGTTTAGGGCAGGGTTTTCCACATTATAAAACCATTGTTCACCAGTATAAACCGTTTATGGGTTTTCCACATTATATAACCATTGTTAATAAACCACTCTATTACCCATTAACCATCATTAACCACTATATTAGCCCCTGAAATCCATGAGTTCCAGCTGGTTGAAGGGGAGCTTACCGTGCGCTGTCCCGACTCGTTCGACTCGTTCAGGAGCTCACCGTGCAGTCGGAACATGTGCCGACCATTATGGGAGCGAAGGCGCCCAGAAGACGAAGCAACACGACGGGAAACATGATCAACAAAACGCTGAGAATACATACTTATAGTATATATATATAGTCAATACATTAATATATATGTACATATATTATATACATACATAGTATATATATATATATTATATTTATTTAGTTTCATCAATACATAATACATATTATATATACTACACGCACAATCATCCTGGAGATAGAATATGAACATTTCAAAGATGGGTATATAGAGGGTTCCATGGGTTTCCATAGTCATGGAGGTACCCTAATAGCTGGATGTTTTTTTTTCATGGAACGTCCGAAAATAATATATATATATATATAGACAGTATATATTTCTTTTATTCATCCTGGAGCAGATTCTCCTCCAGGATGATGATTGCTAGCCTCTGAGGCGACGGATGATAGATATACACAGTGTATGGGCTGCTGAATATACAAGCCATTTTGATGCTACATGCTCAAAAAATCACAATGCAGCCCACATGTCTCCAGTTTTATATCCCGTCTATGTTTGATTCTTGGAGAACCCAGTGCCAGTCGGGTCTATGATTTACTTTCTTTGAGCACGGGAAGTATCCAATGCCATGTCAGGTTACCAAGAGTAAGTAGCTGGGATATCTATAGTCACCAAATGTTACCGACAAAACCATTCCCGAAAAGTTTCTAGGTCCTGGTATCTGCTCAATGATTGTGGGAAGGTTCAACGTGCTTGCAGTTGCTGGTGAAGCGCAGGAAAATCACAAGAGATACATGAATTATATATATACATAGACATGCATCAATGCATATATATAGATAGATAGATTCACATTCATAACTATGTTTGTATGCATCTTTATCTATTCCATACATCAAGATCTATGCAATCTATATCTACAAGCCCCGCGGAACCAACCCCCGCGGCACATGACTCTTAGGGCACCAACTTGGCACGGATTCGACAACAAGCTGGCAATCTGGCGGTGCGGGCGCCCGGGATAGCGTTGACTCATCTGACGAAGTGGGGCCCCCGTAAACACGACGATAGCGTTCAGTTGGGGTTCACATAACTCCAATTTCACCATGGTTTATGGTACGCAAATAACTAGAGTTATTGGGGCTTTTGTTAACCAACTTATAACTAGGGGGACCCACATTGTAGATTCATCTAATGGAGTTGTCCATGTTGGACTTGATGTGTTTCAAAGCTATTGAAGCCCTATTTTCGTCTGGTGACAATTGGCTGCTCTAGAAGCGGGGTGGAAAGCCAGCTCGTGTGGCCCATCAAAGCAATAATCCTATCGTTTTTTTTATTTGTAATTACCCTCTGGTAAACTAATATAAATGGAAAGATCCACCATTTTAATGGGTAAATCCACTATACATGGCAATTTTCAATAGCTATGTTAGTTAACCAGAGGGTACGTGGACATGTGTGTAAATGGGCCTTGTGATGGGGATATGATGATTTGATATGAATATATGATATGCAATTCGTTTTCCTAATGCCCCCTTTGACCATGTCATTTGTTTCCCTTCGAGTACAGATGGCTTACAAGATGTGGACAATAGATGACAATAGATAGTCTTTGCAACAAGGCAATCAATCTGTAAATGATATAATCTACAGAGAAATGCATTGGTTGGATGATGCTGGAAGCCTAAAACCATAATTTTCATGCGCTTACTTTTGCAACTCCTTAAAGCTTGGACATGAAACTAGAAACTACAATGTTATAGTATGATATCATGTATGTTATAGTAGAATCGTAATATAATTCTATGTTGTAAGTGTGTATATATATAATAGATCATAATAGCTATATCATGATTTACTCCGTGTAAATACATTTCAATCGTATATGATGTTTCGCATCCCCGGATTCCGTCACTGGAAAGTGGGGCTCCAGAGTTTTTTTTCAGGGCTTTAATCAAATTTTAACCGCATCAATAAATCCACATGGAAGCCCATGATTTCATAAACCAACTTAGCTATCACCCATGACGGATCCATGGTGCTGGTATATATGCTAACATGACTGGGGTATATTGATGGGATCCATGTTACCATATACAACATACATGGATCCTATGGGGCATAAAATCAGCCATGAAATTTCCATGAAATATATGAAATCCCCATTTGTTGCTGCTGAAATCACCATTTTCCGATGTTTTTCCTATGGGGAGAGACCGCAAACCGCAAACCGCGCGAGCCGCGCTCGCCAAGATCGAGCTGAGACCTCCGGATCTGCCCGGCCAGCCGTTGGGGGAACCAAGGTTTGCCAAGGTTCGTCATGGTGCTGATCCAGTGATCCAGTGATCCATGGCTAATTCATGGTTAATAGTGGGTCATAGTAGTTTTTCTTGTGGTTGATAATGGTTAATTAATAATGGTTGATGTCCACTATGAATGAACAATTCCATGTGGTATCTCCTGTTAATAGTGGCTAGCAATGATGAATCGCGATGAATCACTGAACCACTGAAGCATCATGGTTAATGGTGGTCAATCTATGGTTAATGGTGGTTACTATGTGGTTAATAATGATTCTTTGGTGATTACTGTTTGGTTTGTATAATGTTACATATGCTCCATGGTTCTGGAATGTTTACATTTAGGCCATGATTGGGCCAAACGTTGATATTCAGTTCATGGAGCATATGGGTATGTTACATGGTTCCTCCAAAGAATTCGTTTCTTCAATAGATTTCAATACAATTATGTCGGTCCATTTCCTTGCCCTAGGGATCCAAATTCTGAGAATCTGGAGGTTCCAATCACCTACTGGCAGTTACTGGCCTTGGATCATCCGAGATTTATGGAGATTTATAGATGATTTTCCCATGGAATGCCTCTATTTACAGGGGATTTCCTCTGGGATTTCCCCATTGTTTGATGACACCCTGATTCAACGGCCATGGATTTCCAAGGCACACGGCCATTTTGGGCCCTGGCAGCCAGGAGATCGACATGGGGAATGATCCTATTGGTATGAGAACACGGTGTTAATAGAAATCAACATGACAGCAATAACAGTTGATAGTAGATAATAGTGGGATAATAGTGGGATAATAGTGGGATAATAGTAGATAATAGTTGAAATAACAGTTGCTCACCTGGGTATGGGTCAATACCTATAGATACATTTTTAGTGGGATGAACATCCATTCACCAGCTATTTTGGGGTTCACTAGGTACCAGGGTTTTGACCCATCCCCAGTTGATAGTAGATACTAGTACTAGTCTTCATAATGGACATCATAAGGAGAGCACATCATGATAATCTTATATAATTTTCACATCACCTCTTTTTTTGGCGACATCCTTGAGTTGCACATCATGGTGGGAGCCCAAGACATCCTCTAGGAGCAGCTCATGGTCGCGGAGCAGTTGATTATGGCCACGCTCGCAGAGGCCGGTTTCAAGGCTGAGCTCCAAGATTTTTAGACCTGGACCACAGATGGAGGCTTAGTCTATTTTAGATATTTTTAGCTGGTTGGTGCTTTGGAACATGAATGGATTATGACTTTCCATTAATATTGGGAATTTCATCATCCCAACTGACGAACTCATATTTTTCAGAGGGGTAGGTATACCACCAACCTTTTAGTATAAACCATCCAACAATTGGGGTACACAATTTTGATCCATACTCGGTTGATTTATTGATGTTTAATTTTTAATGGACTTCTCGAGTTGCACATGAATTCTCGCACTAAACCATCACTGATGCCAGGATTGAACAGGCTTGTACCAAGACACCCAGGGCACCCAGGTATTCTTTGCTCCGGCAGCTAGATGCATAGTGGTTGTCCAAAGTGGACATGTAGTGGTTTAGATACCTTGGAAATTTGAGTCGACCATGACCTTTCGAAGTGTCGAATTCGAGACCACATTCCCTTCAAATTGATTTTTCGTCAGATCATCTCAATGTTATGACAACTTGCCTTGAAGTTCACTTCATGAACATTTCTATGGGTCGCGTAGATGCTATATGATGCTTTCAAAGGGCCATTCAGTTGATCCCCAACTCCTTGGAATTTGTGCCGTCAGGCGGCAGTGGCAAACGCCATCACAAATCGATAAGGCGCGTGACACACGGCGGGAGGTCGAAAAAAATCCATTGGAGACAGCCACTTTGTACAACAAACCGATGGAGATCTGGAGCTCCACACAGTCTTTTTGAGCCATGAATGCTATGAATCGTCATAGAATATACCATCTGGCTATTTAACAGTTCGCCATGGAAAATCATCATTTTTAATAGGTAAACCCAGGTAAACCCAGGTAAACCATCTATTTCTATGGGCCATCTATACCATGGCTATGTTAGTCATAACCAGAGGGTAGTAGTTGCGCACACTGGAGTAGTAAAGCTTGGATGGGTAGGTTTTTGAAGGTCGATAGGTTGAGCCTGTCTCCTGTCGGAAGATCACTTGCATCGTGTCTAAGATAAAGCCCGTCATTGTTTGATATATCGTATCATCATGTTTGTTTGTTAAACGCTCATTGTTGGTTGATCATGGTTGATCCATATCTGCTCAGTATCTAGGATCCACACTGATTGTTAGTTGATGTTGGTTCACAGCCCTTGATTTGTAGGTACATTCCTAGACCTGTTCAAGCATATGAAATGAACATGTCAATGTACCTCTAGTAATGGGTCGATATGTTTGCCTTCGTGGATTTAACGACATACTTATCGGTTTAGCCTCACGTCTGGAGGATACATGAATCGCATGAATCCTGCCATAAATCGAGGCCAGTGACCCGCGCCGCGAGGATGGGGCTGAGGTGCACTGAAACCATGATAAAAGAAAGGCCACAGAAGTTGGTGGCCGGCCAAAACAAGAATCTTGAAATTCCACCTGAAAATGTTGAGTAATCTCTCTGCCGATCTCAGCTATAAGCTGGAATTCTTCAACCAGATCGCAGCGAAATGTTTGATGATTTTTTGTTGGAAAAAAAGAGACTGCAATGGTTTTTTGATGTTTTTTGCTGGCTTTTTGTTGTGCCATTGTGATGATAGCCTCTACGCTGACCGTGCTCCTCTCCCAGCGACCACTCCTCGCGGTGAGTCTGACGCGAGTCGAGACGTCGACTACCGCGGACGAGTTCGGTACCCGCCGACCCGGTCGTGCCCTATGCTGCAAAAAAGGTATAAATTCTGGGCCCTGGGGCTGGGGTTCATATCATGTTTGGCAGGGTAGAAATTCAGAAACAGTAATGTGGTAAAGCCAATTTCATAAAGCATTCCCAAAATCACGATGGATGGTATAAACCATCCCCAAATGGTAGGTTTATGATTGGGTTGCCCAGAAAAAACCATGAAATTCCATGTGTTTTGATGTGTAAACCAGGCATCACTTGTGATGATTTTTCCATTCCATTCCACATGAATTGCGGGATTTTTCCACGGAATCAAAGGTGTCTTCCAGGGTTTTGATCAGCCTTGTGTCAGGGATGGACTGTGGGGATGGGTTTCAAAGTCCGAAAAAATGGACGCCTTGGACTGTCGCAAGGGGTGAGTTGAAACCACACTGGCTGGGAAATCTCAGAAATGTGGCGAAAATGAGGATGTCGCAAGGGCGTTGAGATGTTTTCTGGTTGGTGGTTTGGAACATGAATGGATTATGACTTTCCATATATTGGGAATTTCATAATCCCAACTGACTTTCATATTTTTCAGAGGGGTAGGCTCAACCACCAACCAGTTTTTGTCAAGCTTACATTCTGGCATTGAGAATTCCGAGATATGCGAAGGCAAAGCTGACTAAAACACCAACGTGTGAATCAGCCAAAACTTCATGGTATTCTTCCGGTGGTTCCTACGGTAGCCTTTTATTCAGATGATGATACCAGCTATCCCAGGTACCATGGCCCAGGAGGCTAACCAGAGTCCAGGTTTGTGCATGTCACGTTTTTTTGGTATTGTCCGTCAGCATTTTCAATTTAGCCATATTTAGCCATATTTAGCCATTGTGAGAGATGCACATGAAAGGATACATTTAGCCATATTTAGCCATATTTAGCCATATTTAGCCATATTTAGCCATATTTAGCCATATTTAGCCATATTTAGCCATTGATGAATCTTCTTTAGGAACACTGTCCTGCAAAGATTCGATCATTTCTTCAGCATGAGCTGCAACCACATCATGGCAAGATCCTGCCGACGGTCGTCCGCTACCACATATTTTCTATGGCTTTTGTAGTAGATTAGAATAACCACAGGTAATTGATGGTAATTGTACATCACCACCCAGTCAGTTGCACATATATAATCATATATAATCATATATAATCATATATAATCATATATAATCATATATA
>Ga0126342_10012841_pt1 | contig 14897 bp, 5 predicted proteins | sample Cyp1metagenome_FD_92528 | JGI IMG/M metagenome (GOLD analysis project Ga0126342, IMG submission 92528) | Coral microbial communities from Lord Howe Island, Old Settlement Bay, Australia - Cyphastrea 1 metagenome | ecosystem: Host-associated > Invertebrates > Cnidaria > Coral ...
AGGATTTTAGGCCTGGCAAACGGCAGGCGTGAACGCCAAGAAAAAGCTATTGATGTGGCCTTGGTGGCTTTGCCTGCGGGGTTGGGGGTGCCAACCTGGTCAGTGCGCACTGCTGGACCTCAACCTGGGACCTTCCCAGCTCAGTGCGCACCGCTGGACCTCAACCTGGGACCTTCCCAGCTCAGTGCGCACCGCTGGACCTCAACGGCCAGAGAGAATGCCAGAAGATATGCCAGATAGAATGTCAGATAGAATGCCAGAAGATATGCCAGGTAAAATGCCAGATAGAATGCCAGATGGAATGCCAGAAGATATGCCAGAATGTTTGCCAGATAGAATGCCAGAAGATTTGCCAGTAACAAAACGTATAGATGTCATGGTGGGGATAACTCGAAGTAAAGTAATTGATGTGCTTCGGTCCTTTTCAGAATTTCACTTTGGCACCATTGCACTTCATGACTTTTTTCGGTCTTCATGCTGTTTGACTTCGTCACCCAACGTCCCCCCTGTGGCCATTCGTGTTGTGCTGGCGAGGCGCCGAAGTCTTCAATCCTGGGCCACGGCGCCTTCGGCGACGTGGAGAGGCGAGTGGACCACCAGGGGAATCAGTTTGCCTTTAAGAAGATCTCAGGTGCAGTTGTGCAGCACCGAGGGATGGAGCATGCAGTGCAAGCCGAGATTAACTCACTGCAGGTTTGCCAGGGCTCCAGGTTTGTGGTGGACTTCTTCCACCACTTCGTCGCAGCAGGTGACACTGGTGTTTGAGCTCCTGGATGACCTGGTTGAGGCGTACGTCCACCGGAAGCTTTTTGGCAACCTCGCCTACGTCCGTTTGCACTTGGCTTGTGTGGCCATGGGCCTGTCGCGCATTCACGAGAAGAACGTCCTTCACAGAGACATCAAGCCGGCCAACCTCCTCCTCAAAAAGACGAGTGGCCAGTGCAAGATTGCCGACTTTGGCCATGCCAAAATAACATTCAATGGGCGATCTTCTTCGCAAGTCGGTACTCCGAACTACATGGCTCCTGAAGTCGTTAAGGGGAGGGCTCACGGCAAAGAAGTGGACTACTGGTCCCTTGGATGCGTCCTGTTTGAACTTTGCACTGGCGAGCTTCTATTCACAGGCTCGCCAAGCGAAGCATTCTCGGCGATCATGGCAGAGATTCCCACCAGCACCTTGCACAAAGCGCAGGCCCTTTCTGTGAGTTTGCGGGCGGGACTGGGCCCCAACTGCCTCCAAACAAACACCATGATACCCTCAAGAGGGCTGCTCAGTACAACATGGTATTACCATGCAGTGTCACTCTTATCATTCTTGTTGTTATTGTCGGGTTTCACTGCTGGGGTGGCGGGCTCCATGAGGAAGGGGGCATTCCCCATGATCACTGTGCATGTGTCGGTGAATGGTTTCCGGCCGGCTATGCAGAGGCCCAGTGGGCGCCAGTTGGCAGTTTGTGCAGCTCCGTTCTGTTTCATGCCTTTCCCCATAACAACCCGCATGGCCTCCTTGCCGGGCTTCGCGCATGCCACGTGAGGCGGCCAAGCATTTGATTGAAGCTTTGTGTCACCATCATCATGATCATCATCGTCGTCATCATCATCATCATCATGATGATCATCATCATCATCATCATTATCATGATCATCATGATCATCATCTTCATCATCATCATGATCATCAGCATAACTATCATTTATCAAAAAGCTCATCATCACTATCCTCGCGGGAAAGAATGAAAAAACAAATAATCCAACTTATCTACTGCATCCATTCCAAAACCATAACAGCACAAATGGCTCAAGATTGGTATTTCATGTTCATCCGTGTACCTTGAAACCTCAATCAACTCATTAAAGTGGCAAAGCTGCCATGAACTTCAGTCAGGTTTGCGCCCAGAAAATCGCAAAACGAATCTACGGTATTGGTCTTCCAATGTTTCAATTTGTTTCACTTCCTAAGTGCATCATAACTTGATGTAATTAGTGTTGCTGAAATTCTTGATACAATGATGCTCTTGGCATTTCAACTTTGTACACGCAGGGGAATTATTCAACATATCAGCAGCATAATTTAAGATAACATCCCAAACCAATTGCCAATGCCATTGTCTTTTGACACAATCAATCATTATTGCATTCTTCACATCTAGGATTACTCGCAATGTATTGAGTAAGTTCATCGGAAAATGAACTAAACACACTTTCAGTGAAAGAACCGGTTTTGGCACACCCGCCCCAAACTACAACAGTACACTTTCTCACGCGTATAGATGCTTATGACATGCTGTTTTGCTTCAACTCTTCAATACTCACCGTGCCATATTTGTCATAATCATTGCTTGTATCACTCATTATGCATCACTCATTCAGGAACTAAAAAATTCGATTCTTCCTCCAAAATTGGAAGGTGCAGAGCTGGCAACGAAGCAATTGTGCGTGAAATTAAGTGATGAAAATGAAGTGATGTCCTCCGTTTTTGCAGTGGTGGCTGCACACCTTGCGGCTCCGCACCATTACAGTTTGCGATTTTTCCATCTCAAGTGTTGAAAGTGCTGCGCCAGCCAGAAAAATTGAAGCCAAGACACATGAAGTGCTGTACCTGCCACGCGAAATGAATGCCAAAGCCTAGACATTAGAACTTGAAAAATGGAATCCCCCTCAGGAAATGAGCGCGCAGACAGACAGCTCAACATGAGTCTGTCAAAGCTTCGGCGCGCTGCCCCTGCGCCACAAAAATGTACTTTCGGAGAAAATCTTCAAATGCCCTGCGCCTGCCAACATCTTCAAACGTCTCCACAATGCTAGGTTTTGTGGGTTTTCGCTACTTTTTGCAACAGTAGAATGAAGTCCTTTGCGCCTGCCACGCGAAACTCACTTTTGACCTTGAAAAGTGGTCCGAGCATGTGGTAATTTTACCCTTTTAACTTGCAAACCGCATTCCTGCCACAACAGCGCGCAAATTTGGGACATCTCAGCTTCCAAAAGTGGCTCGGCGGTGAAGGTTTTTAGGCTTTTGACTTGCAAATCAGCTTCGCGGCACAACCACCTCCAATTTTTCATCGAGCTTTTCGGGCCGACCCCTTCGCACCCACGGCTTTAGCGCGCTAACTCTTGGACCATCCCCAGTCACAAAACATTGGTAACACACCCAGTGTTTCAGTGTATTTGGCGACTTGTTTGCCTTTCTCGCACGTGCACATCTCCTGACTATCACTTCAAAGACTGAGACTGCATCTTGCTATAAGTCGGAAGTTGGGCGTCAAAACTTCCTTCGGTAAGGCAGATAGAATGTCAGAAGGTATGCCAAATAGGAAGCCATATGCCATGGCGGGGATCATTGGAAGTAAAGTATATTTCATGCTTGTTTGCACCCTTTGCTGCCATTTGGACGATGACGGCATCTCAGGAGCCACCTTTCCCTCCTTTGAGGTCCCGGGTTGCGCCGGTGGATTTCGCTACTTTTGACTTTCTGATTACTCTGGAAGCCTTCAGCCAGAGAGAGGTTCAAGGGGACTCCTTCTTAGATCCTAGCCATCTCGAGCCCTGCTTAGAAGTAGGCCGGAAGATGCAGGAGGAGAAGAAGGAGAGCCGGTGTGAATTCCAGGAGCTACTGGCAGCTTCCTTCGATCAGCGGCACCCTTGCTACGTGTAACTGAAGCGCGCTCTAGACATCCCCGTCAACAACATGATGGCACACCTTCCAACCTCTGAGCCCTGCTTGGTCAATGTGGAAGAGCTCCTGAGTTTCCAGGAGAAAGCCCAGCGCCAAGACGAACACTGGAGCCTTTGGCGTTGGTTCTGGGACTTGCTGCCATTTTGATTGTGACTGCGCCAGCTTGGTTTCACCATATTGCGTTCCAAATCAACAAATGTTTGGCGCGCAGCGTGCAAATATGCACGTCCCTGTGCCAAAGTAGCGGGGTGCAGCTAGCAGAAAACCGGCAATTCCACCTTGCGCATTCCTCAAGGCAGTTTTACTTCACCCCCTGCACATAACAACCAACAGTTTGCAGCGACGGATCGGTTTGGAATGGTTTTGGTGCGCGAATTTATTATGACCGACCATGCGCATACAACGGATTGATCATGTCAATGGAAATTGATGGTGGCTATTGGGCTGGTTGTCGCGGGGTAAAGAACACCACATGGAAACTAGATGGTACACAGTGAAACCGCTCAATCAACCAAAATTAGCCTATATCAACCTGCATGCGTCAACCTACTGTAAGTCAATCCTAAGTCAATTGCAAAGCCAGTTCTGCAGACCAAGACCGCCGAGGAGCCGCAACCTCGGGGTGACTTGGAGACCTGAAGAGGTCGGCGCATGGAAACACAGGCAGTGAGAGTCCATGCCATTGTGGGGTACGGCGTAATTTAATATATTTCCTCAAGTGTCAGGCATTCAAACAGTCCAAGGAGTTTCGGCGTGTTTTGCCAGTCTTGGAATGTACATGCACATGTGTAGATATATAAGACAATCGCTGCGCATTATCTCATCATATTGGTTGAAACCATGCGCATTCAACACATGCAACAATCTCACATCAACTGTGCCAAGCACATTAGATGTCTAGCATTTCAGTGTTTGTGCATCAAATGCGTGGATTTGTACCCATGATATTTACGTTGCTTTTTGTCAACATTGCGCACTCATTGGGTGTTATTCACATGCATGTTCGGCATATTTATGCTTCACATCTGCACGTTCCAATTGGCAATGCGGCAAGGTACAGCATTGTATGGAATTTGTATGGTATGGCATGGCCCTCCACGCCTCTCCAGTAGCAGGTTCAACGATCCTCGCAGTGGAGAGCATCCATGGGAATCGGCACAAGATGGTTCATAGTACATACACATCATGCATGATATCATATGGCTGAATCTTGAGTGAATCATTTCGGGGTAGTCTCAGAATACATGGCACATATCGGTAACATAGACTAGGCCGATGGAGTGGTAATACGATTGAAGCCCAATAAAAATGCCGCCAGTTGGATGAATCATCTATACATGGCGAGTCAAAGTTGAATCTATGTGGTTGGTTTGATTTCTAGCTGGCGGGCCTTGTTTCAAGCATCACAACCGTCAAAACTACTGTATTGTGGCGGAAACTGTAACGAGACATGCGATTTAGAGATTGCGGTACAACCACCCAAATTTTGAAGAGCTAGTCTGCCACAACTGCATTTGGTCACTCGCATCAAGCTTGCCTGCCAGGCACAGGGCAGGTCGAATCGGAATGATCTCTTTGACCCCGGGGTGTTGGAGCCGTCTTGCCATGAACATGAACTATAGTACATGAAGCAGAAATATTTCAAGACGGTTTGAATTTGTGGAGAAACAGCGAAAATGAAAAATGATAGACAATCAAAAGCAGCAGTTCAAGATGAAAAGTGGTGAAGCACGGCATTCTTGCCGGATAGGTTTCATGCAGCCATATAGTTTTCACTTAATCCTTCCATGCAGCACAGTTGAGGCTAAGCGGCCTGCAGCGCCATGCTGCAGCCAGAGAAGGCACCGACTTCAGCTTGGGAATGAAGAGGAAAGATCCGAAGTTCTTCTTGATTTTCTTGGTTTTCTTTCCTTTTTTCTGGTCAGCTAGTGGCTTCACCTCTGTTCAGCAAGGGGCTTCGCGCATGTGAACTCGAGATCAGAGGTCATTTGATGATGATGCACCTCCAGCTTCACCTGAGGCAGTGGGTCAGGGCAGGGTGGCTTGGATCCAAAATCAGAACCAAACGGTGTAAGTAAGTAAGTATCATGTGGTTTCCTATTGGTTTTCAAGTGCCACAATTAAAAACAGAATGTAAAATGTAAGCCAACTAAAATCAACAGAAGTGTGAATCCATGCCTATATTTGTTCAGCAGTGGGAAGCCTGCCAGATGCAAAGACTCGGCAGCCCTGGGAGTCTCCCCTGCTTTGAGTGAGGCAGACGGATCTGGCTGCGCGGGTTGATGTTCAACAAAGATTTTTGGCGTTTCTTTTGACTGTTACAGTCTTTATGATGACATGTTGCCTTGTTTCTCATAATGTCAATCTACGATTAAGAAGCCATTGCATTGCAAATCGTTATCGTTATCACAGGGGTTTGTCCCTGCCTGGAGTGTGTATCATGATTGGTATGAACAGGAGATCCATAGTAATTACCCATGATGATGATGATAATGATGATGATGATGAAAAAGATATAACGGTGAACATGACCATGACCAAGACGATGATGACGATGATGATGATGACGACGATGATAATGATGCCGACGATGATGATGATGACGACGATGATGATGATGATGACAATGGTGATGACGATGATGATGATGATGACGACGACGACGATGATAATGATGATGATGATGACGATGGTGATGACGATGATGATGATGATAATGGCGATGATGATGGTGACGATGATGATGATGATGATGATGACGATGAGGATTATGATGATGATGATGAAAAAGATATAACGGTGACCATGACCATGACCAAGACGATGATGACGATGATGATGATGATGATGATGACGCCGATGATGACGACGATGACGATGACGACGATGATGATGATGATGATGACGACGATGATGATGATGACGATGGTGATGACGATGATGATGATGACGACGATGATGATGATGACGATGGTGATAACAATGATGATGATGGCGATGATGATGATGACAATGATGATGATGATGATGATGGTGATAAGGATTATGATGATGATGATGATGATGAGGATGAGGATGATGAAGAAGAAGATGATGATGATGATAACTATGATGATGACGATGACGATGAGGATGTTGATGATGACGACGACGACGACGACGATGATGATGGTGATGACGATGATGATGATGACGACGATGATGACGAAGAAGAAGATGATGATGATGATGACGATGATGATGATGATCATGATGATGATGACGGTGATGATAGTTGTGATGATGACGATGATGATGACGATGATGATGATGATGAGGATGATGGTGATGACGATGATGATGAGGAGGATGATGATGATGATGAGGATGATGATGATTATTATGATGACGACGACTATGATGATGATGATGATGATGACAACGATGATATTAATGATGACGACGACGACGATGATGATGATGATGAGGAAGATGAGGATGAGGAGGAGGAGGAGGAGGAGGAGGTTGATAAGGATTATGATGATGATGATGATGAGGAGGGGGAGGAGGAAGAGGTTGGTACGGATGATGAGGATGATGATGGTGGTGGTGATGGTGATGCTTATGTTGATGAGGATGAGGTTGGTAAGGATGATGGTGATGATGATGGACAGATGTATTTGCTTGCAGGAGTGCTGGCCCTGGCGACTTTCCATTTTTGCGATTTATCACCGTAACACTTGCACACTGCAGAGCAGAGATCCTACACATATGCTACACCATGTGGAGTCCAAGAGAGAGACGAATACTCGATTAAAATTTGGTCGAAACAAAGTACATTGTGGTTCCAAGGAAAGATGCAATCAAGGGAACCCAGCAAAATCACTACTTGTCAATCCTGCTGCCGGCACAAACTGCCCATGCGACTGGACAGGCGTTGCTGAGAAGCCTTGCTGCGGCTTGAGAAGCAGGGTGAAAGTGTCCTTGAAGCAACATGTCAGGAAAGAGTTCGTAAGGCCAAGAGATGCTAAGAGCACAAAAAAATCAAGCATGAACCTTGTGAAGAGGTTCATGATGCTGGTGCCTAAATCCATCTGATTGATTTTTGGGAATGATAAGAGTTGCTGCGTTTGTTTCACTGGATTGATCATGATCCGTCTCAATCTCGCCACTGAAAAAAGCGGAGACTGTTCACGGAACAATTTTCAGAAACATTGCTTGTCTCCGAATATTGGATTTGGCCAAAGAATAGTTCACGTGCAGATGTGCTGTTTCCATCCACATGGATGATCATTTGACCCGAATCATCATGACCATCCTAGGGCATGAGAGAAATTCCGTAGCAATGTGGAACAGGTCTTGATGCCAGCGAGGTGGTTCACTTGTTTCGGTGTCATGTTGCCTTTCAGCTGACGCTGCAGTCTTTCTTCTCCGCAGCCTTTACAGCTGTGCTTCGGACAATCCCGTTTTTGTGCTGCGTTTTTGCATCGTTGCAGCGGAGGTCGCAGAAATTGGGCATGCCAAAAACATGCCCAACCAACAGAACTTGAAAGTTTCGAGGGTTTGTCACACTTCATCTCGAATCTTTTCCGCACATGTCAATCCGCCGTTCAGGCCATGATGGCAGACATCGAAGCCATCGTCAAAACTTTCAAAACAGACCCCTTGTTCAGCCCCAGTCGGATAATCCAGCGCAGGACATCACAGCTGCACCAGGTGCAACATAGAGATTTGGAACACAAAGGCATTTTCACATGTGCCATGGTCAATGCTGGGGATTCTGACACCGTATTGGGGGACATCCAATGGTTAATGAGGATTTATGATAACCATCACATACCATCACAAGGATCCCTGTATACTCCGTACAGCAGATGGGATGACCCATGATGACCATAGACTCCCTACTGAGTTTTGACCATGGCACACATTAGTTCAATGTTTTTCCTTTCAGGTTGGATGTTGCCACATGTTTGTTGTGTTTTGTGACTGAAATTGAAACATGTTTGTCCTCTCTTTTGAGCGACATTTCAGTGTGCTGCGTTGCTTGTATGTGTGGTTTCAGGTGGTGTTTTGTGCCACAATCAGTGTCATTTTGAACATGTGTGCCGAACAATCCCAAAGTGGGGGTAACCCTCAAAAGCTGCAGGACCAATTTGGGTTTGCAAGAACCTAGAATCCGCGACTTCATGGAGAAGACTCGCTTCATCAATTTGGGCACATTTTGCGCCTTGTCAAAAGAAAGGGACGTTGGTCATCCTTGTTGTTGCTGTGCCGGTCCAAGTGTTCTCGTCACGCAATTCAAGCGCACAAAGGGTGGCAACATGATCTTAAAGTTGCCAGGTAATTACCATGCTCCAATGGACAAGCAGAGCACTACCTCAACTGCAAAATCATCACGGTATGAGTGCAATTTGGAAGTTGAACATCACCATGATTGCAACTCACCTGAACATGTGTTTTGCTTGTTGCACTTTGAAAGTTTTCCTATTCAAACTGCATTCCCAGGTGGAGTCGCCCAAGCCCTGCAGAGTCTTGGCTTGCGAGGTGCTGCTGGACCATTCGATTGGATTCGCAGCCGCTGCGAAGGTGCCACTTGGCGACGGCGCCGAGGTTCCAGGCTTGTGCAATGACTCCAATATTCTGGGTGTGAGCCAAACGCTTACAAACACTTCAACATGCAGTTCCTGACTTGCTTTGGGATATGGGTGAAACTCTGCTGTTGACTCTGCCTTTGCGAACTGGCGCATATGGCATGTCCCTGGCTCCCCGCTTGAGGTTACGCATCTGGTTGATACGGGCTTCAAGGACAGATGGGAAGGAAATCTTTTGCATGACAGCTGGGATTTGCCACAGCAGGGACTTCAGCGTTGGAAGGAGCCGTTTGGAGACATGTTGCGCGGCAGTATGCCGTCGTGCTTCAGGATTTTTTGAGAATGGAGAAGCCAGTGGCACAAGCAGGTGGAAGCCAATTTTTTCCAATGGCGTGGGGTGGATCCTTCTGGCACCACGACGTTTCGACAGAAGAGGCCCCGTGTCCATGCACGGATCTTGCAGTACAAACATTGATTGCGGATGATTTCAATGATTTAGGGATCTCCATTCTTTGGTGCACATACCCAGTGATTCAGCTGTGCAGAAGTCAATCACCATTATCATCACCATCATGATCATCATCCTGTGGTGCTTTTTTGGGAATCTAATGCGGATCGTAACCGAGCAGAGGTGTTATCATCCTGAAGCCATCCGGTTTCAACCAAGCGAACATTTCCATGGTTCAACATAGTTCAACATCAACAACCTCGAATTGCGATGACCATTCTCCGATTCAGAGCCCTGGACCCCGATCCATGTTCTTGCGGCGCATGCTGAAGAAATGACTGGCATTAAGGATCATTGAGGGGTTTGAGAAAATACTGTGCCTCATCGCGAGCAGAGTCCCTTCGTCAACATTTGTCACCGTTCTTCACCATGTTTAGCTTGGAAACAGACGAATAAAGAGTGCAATAATGACAAAAATTGCACTTTGCAATCTTGGCAGCGGGGGAAGCCAAGTTCCACATTCCACAAACTTTGCTTGCGGAGTTGGGATGTCATTGTTGCCGTGGCAAGCGACGAAAGAGCCAAGTTCCACACCTCCGGTGGTCCCAGGCGCCGCCCCTGCCTTGGCAAAGGCCGGGGTCGGCGGATCTTCTTTCACATGAAATCCATGAATTATCCATGATGATTATGGAGATGGAATCCAGATGGAATAAGTTAACCCTAATAATTCCCTGTTAACCCTGAGGTAGAATAGGGAGACAATGGAAATGCCTTGAAATGACCCTCAAAATGGAAGGACATGTTGGGAGCCAAAAAGCAACAACCATGTTTCATTTAAGGATTCATTTGGAACCAAGATTTGGGGAAACCGTCTTTTGGAGAATTGGGAAGTCCAAAGAAATCCAGATGTGTCTGAGACATGGGATATCCCCAATTCATAGCCATCACATAGAGACAATCAGTGAAAATGATCATGATCAGTGGATGGAAAAGGGTATCATCATCCAAATAATCTTTAATGGATTATCATCAATCATCTAAATATTCATCATCCAATAAAAAAATATCTATATCCTAAATAAGCATCATCTAATCAATCATTCTGATAAATCTTCAATAAGTAAAACAGTGATCATCATCAATGGATGATTTTCAACTCTAAAATCTTCTCCGATGAGGTCATCTTGGGATGCACACGGGGTCGAAAGATTGACGTCTGGTCCGCCCGTTGCCTCAGCAGTTTGGCAATCCCCGGTTCAAAACCTGTGAGACCACGTACACGACGTACCGACTTTTCTCCCAGATCTTCCCCAAAAATGGATGATATGGATATATGGATGATATTATGGATATATTCACATAATATGTAGTATTATCCATATCATCCATCGTAATATAATGTGATATTCGCATATGATCATTACTTTTTGTGAAACATATGTTGGTTACCGATCAAATCCGATATAGAAAATCACTTTCACCATTAGAATGGCGACGTTGGGGGTATACCTCGTTTTTGAGCAAACCCATATCGTTTATGTTGTTGGAGTGCAGTTTCCACTTATAGAAATCCATTGATTTCTTGCTCTCATCGCTTTCGGCGCTTCCAACTCCAACCCCCCAAGTCCAATGAGCAGCATCTACTGAGGCAGCTTTCACCATTTACGAGCTCACCGTTGGCAGGATCTACCTCCGCAACTGCCATACCCCACGAGAGGTGACTGGGGAATCGATTCATGCCTTCTGCATGAAGAGCCCTCCACCCTGGTTTGGCATTTCAACATAGTTCAACATTTTGCAAGTAGACATGCCAACAGAAAGGGCACTATACATACGTATATATAGCTATATTGTTTTTCTGTGTACAGATATACATATATATATATATATACATATATGTATATCTATATGTATGTACATATCTCATCTATATCCAACACATCACAAGCACTGAAAGAACTGATCAATTTTCAATCCATGAAGGATTTCTGTCTGTGTTCGCACCATGGCCTGGACTCCGTGTTGCCAGGTGTTGGAAGAGATCATGCAGCTGCGTGGGCCTGCCGGAACCTCGATATGGCGTTGAAGATATGAAGGATATGATGACTATGAAGAAGAACAATGAATAACAAGGTCTTTTCATCCAAGTGTGAAAATGGGAAGAACATGGTTAACAAGCCAATCTTGAATGCTCTCATGGAAATCTGCAAGCTGCTTGAATAGATACCCTTGCAAAAGACATGTCGCTTTCCAAGGTCACAAAAGAAATGTTGCAGGGTCGTCGCCTGGCTGCAGTTGCTTTTATTCAAAATTTTGGATGTACAACGTTTGGGAAAGATTGAGACTTTTTGTTGGTGATTTTCCCACCAAATCATCAGACCCGTGGCCCCAAATCTCCGAAGTTTGCTGCAGGCTTGGCAGCTGCATATTTCAACGCCAAAGGTTTCCACACGGAGGTTGGGACAGTTCCCATTTGGGATGGGCAACAATGGTGACAATCTCAGACTGGGAGTGTCCGACGTGTCCGCGTTACGAAATGTTACGAATGCGTTGTGCACAGACTTAGTGGACTTAAATCTCAAATCCAATTCCACATATGACATAGCATATTTATTTATATTCCCTCGAAAGTGCACTTCATCGCCAGAAACGCGAAGTCGTTGGGCTAGACAGCTTTACCAAGCGGTTGGGGGCTCAGCGGATGACATCTGCAGCGCGGCGTACAACCTGTGTCGGGAGCTTTCAGGTCGATGTTTTCGGAGCTGGCCCCCTATGCTGACTATGGCAACGCAACCTGTCAGTGGCTGTTTGTTATGAGGTTTTACAGGGTTATTGCGTGAAAACCCCTGTTTTTGAAGAGAAAATCATGGTCCTAGAGTAAGAGTAATGATGCTAAACCATTATTTTTTGTTGGCTGCTGCACTGTTTTCGGAGATAAATCTACATGATAAACCCAACATATATCTAAACCAATATAAACCATAGCTTTTGCTGGGGAGCACCATGGTTTCAGAGAAACCTCCATGATTGTTTGAGAAATAAGTGCCAGACCTTTGATTTTTGGGATTCATCAGGGTTTTATGCGTGACCCCTGGAGCCAATAGTTTTCCCTCGGTTTTGAAGCACGGTATCTTTTTCAGCTAGAAATCTTCATGCAGTATGGAGCTCTGGTTGGCAGGTAACGTGTTTCAATCGTCCTATTTGGGAATTGGTTCGAAGGGTTGAAAGTATTAACAGTATCAGAGTTCAGATCTCGACTGCGAAACACAGCACATGGAGGTCTCCCACGCAACTCGTCCAGGAAAGCAAGAAGACAGCAGAGGAGCAGGCAAGAGCTCAGCTGAGCCGCCTGATTGGCGCTACCACGGTATGAGGCTAAGCATGCTGATGCTCTGTGAAAACGTGTGAGAACCATGTTTGAATGGATAAGTATACATGTATACAGATTTATGCATACATATGAATGTATATATATATATGATATAGACAAGAGATGCTATTATATATTCATATATAATCTTTTATAGATATATACATTTGTATACATGGATATATTCTCCACAGAAAGCCTTGAGCAGAGCATTTTCGCGTGGTGTCATGGTCCTCCTACAGCAACTGGTTTCGGCATCCTGCAACTCAGCCTAGGTTGTTGGAGCTGCCATGAAGCGAACAGGTGACGGTCCAACACCAGATGAACCGCAAGAAAGAAGTAAACCATCCTTGGGGTTGCCCATTTTGACACCCACCCGCCCAGTTTTTGTTCCAGTCGTGAGCTGACCGGGCTGCTGTCAGGGCCAACGGCTGCAGAAAAGAAGCTGAAACAGTTGGCAGAGTTGTTGGACAGGTCTGGGGATCTCTGAGGTCAGATTTGTTGACTTGAAAAAAGCTCAGGTTTTGAGAGAACTCTTGCTGTTTTTTGTTGGTGATTTCAAACATGTTCTATGTTCAAACCTCTGATTTAGGGTGATCAACCCTGAAACCAGTGACGTTTTGGGACGGGTTGACACCACCAACACGATGATTCTTGAGCGGAGCAATCCGATGTTTTTGGCAGGTGCCTGGAAGCACGGAGCCCAGAGAAGCCAAGATCTGGAGGATGTTACCTCGCCATGCCATACATAGGTTTTCACATAAGTTTGGTAAACTGCCTCCATCCTTCTGAATGATGTGATTGGTTTTATCTCTCAAGTTTTTGCAGAGTGACAGCAGAACGTGGGTAAGACGATTACCTCCCAAACAGAGTCCCACAGAACCATGATGCTCTTGGTTGCGGCAATTTGTTTGTCCATGTCTTGGATGATTAAGACAGGACAAGCTATCTTAATCTTGCAGATATGCTTGAAATCTTGTCAGACCCCCAAACCTACCAATGTGAGCCATTACTAGTACCAACTCCCATTTTTCATGCCTTCTGCTCATGCTGAATGGCATTCAAACATGGTTCTTACTTGTTTTAGCTTTATCGTATCCTCAATCCACCCGTGTTGGTGAAATTGTTCAATGTACCATCTTGTTGCCAAATGTTTCTTCCCATTGATCAAGAATCCCTGTGTTTTTTGCTTGAATCACTTCAATTCTCGCGTGTTGCTCCTTACTTTTCTGCTTCCAGACTATTCCAAGCCGTTCTCGACCAGTCTAAACCAGTCTAAATCAATGAAATTCCCCATGTTTCCATCATTTTTTCCACCCAAAAATCTCGGCAAAAGCCAAATCCCTTGGTTTTCGCCTGGCTTTTAGGTGGATCCGCAGCAACGCCTTACAGCAGCCGAAGCCTGTGAGCTCGAGGTCTTCAAGGAGCGAGGAAAATCACCAGCCTTGAACGGTAAATCTGGTGGTTTCTGGAAATGGTACCCCGAATGGATGGTTTATATCATGGAAAATCCGATTTTTTCATGATTTAAGATGGATGATTTGAAGGTACCCCACTATCAATGTGCCATGGGTTCAGTGGCAAACTGTTGTACCAGGGTATACCGGAATATGATTTGATATGATCCTATTATATCTTATATTTACCAGTAGTACCGCACAAGGCGGTGGCGGAAGTTTCAAAAATGGAAAACCTATAGGAGAGGTGAGCTGGTGTGACGCAAAAATGGCAGAGCGAACCCACTGATGGATTGAAAGGTGGTTGAGTGTTTCTCCCTTTCTGTCTCTCTTTCTCTCTTTCTCTCTGTGTCTCTCTTTCGCCATCTATCTACAG
>Ga0126342_10012842_pt1 | contig 14896 bp, 8 predicted proteins | sample Cyp1metagenome_FD_92528 | JGI IMG/M metagenome (GOLD analysis project Ga0126342, IMG submission 92528) | Coral microbial communities from Lord Howe Island, Old Settlement Bay, Australia - Cyphastrea 1 metagenome | ecosystem: Host-associated > Invertebrates > Cnidaria > Coral ...
TAGAAGTCAAACTTCCGACAATATGGACAGATGAAAAGCAGAGATGGGAAGAGTCAGCGAAGAGAAGAGAAGAAGAAAGAAGATCAAAAAAGAGAAAGTCTCAGAAGAAAGAAGATCCAGGTGTGCGAAAATGTAGGAAAGTCGCGAAACACTGTGTTTTTCCAATGAATTGTGGCTCCGGAGGGTCGAAAAGTAGGCTCGCTAAAGGGGCGGGTGTGGAGCCCGCTGGGCAGATGAGAGATGAAAAAATTGCACGCCGTTGTGGCGCGAAGCACATTTCGAAGCCAAAATGTACAAAGCACCTCAGCTTCGGACCACTTTTGGAAGTTGAGATGTCGAAAAAGTGCACGCTGTTGTGGCGTGTTCCAGGACAGTCAGGGTAAGTTGCACCAGCATCAGCGTCGGGTGATGTTCAAATGGAACATCTTACCACATTCCACATTGCACATTGCAGCTGATTCAACCGTCAACCTTTTTTTGCTGGTAAAACCAGAGTTGTTGGTGAATTGAATACATTTAAAATCATTTAATACCAATTTAATTCAATTTAACATTGTTTAAGCCATTCATACCAATTTTGACCACATGTTTAAACCTCAATTTAGGTTGGTCACTTGGTCAAGCACCCACTTGGTCGGAAAAAAAAACAAAAACGTGGCAGGTGTGGGTGCTGTGGCTGAGACTTCGTGACTTCATCCACCAGCCCGAAGCGTAAGCGTCTCTGGAATGTCTTAGACAGATCCAGACGTAAGCCCATGATGGCTCCATATGGTTTTGTCTAAAATTGGATAATATCATATTATATCCATTTATATCATTTTATATCCCATAATCTCATCAATCTGGTTTCCTCCCTTTAGTCGCCTCTTTGTGGGTGTCCTCCCTTTATAGGCATACCATGGCATACATATATATATATATATATATATATATATATATACACATATATTATCATAAAATATGTGATATATCTATTATATTATATATATATATAAATACATTGAGTTCATCAGAAGTGGATTCTCGGCGATAAACATGATTTCAGTGGATTTAACATGATTTAACCAAACATGTTTGGAGTTGGTTTATGAATTTGAAGATTTGATCCCAGTTAAACCACCTCAATCAACCTCTTGGGGCTGAAAACAGGAGACCGTCGAGGGTTTTGAGGTACAGTACGGTCTGACATTGTTTATATTTATTTATATATATATATTTACAAATATATATACATGTACACTTTGCAGATCCAAAAAATCATAGATTGATGGGTTCCCGTCAACTCTTCGATTGCGCAGTTGTTGTAAAACCTCATGTTCTGTTGAGGATTTGATTGGTTCTCACAAGCAGGCCTTGTAAGGGGGTCAATCACCATCACTGGATCTGTGTTCAAGAGATCCGCAATTTCTATACGATTCAAAAATCACGGACATTTCTGCCTGGTGCCATCCCTAGATGGTGGAGCATAGGTTTAAGGAGCCAACTTGGTCTATCGGTTTTTTGCGGCCGAAGTTGCCTTTGGCAATCGAGCTTGGCGATGGAACAACCTTCACTTCTATTTGTTTACACTGTTCGGTGGTTTTGAATATGGAAGTGCTTTAGCAAATTAAATCGGGTACCCCTCAAATTTGATGTTTATCAGCATGTTTCGTGTCTAAAATGGCAGGTTTGGGTTGTACTGTACCCCATTTTCAGGCCCACCCATGTAGGCATGGGTTTCGTTCACCGACCCGTATTTTTTGCCTTAATTTAGGCATCATTCATAACATGTACAGTACGTGTATTATTAATCAGTCTTTTGGTTTTAAATTGGACCCATACCCCTATGATTCTTATGTTCCCAACGATGGGACGCTTATCCCAACCGTCGAATTGCTAAGTGGCCCTTGGCCCAGATTTGTGGAGAGCAATGAAACCAGCACCAGATCATTTATAGTATTTATAGTATATATAGTGTAAACATATATATATATATATTATAGTTCATGTGTATATATATATATTTAGTTCATAATTTTAGTGGCCCTAAAGTCACATCATTTGATATGATTTGTTGGTTCAACCATCAACTTTTGGATTGAAACCACCGACCAGATGACCAGTATGTTTTGGGCAAACTGTGTGTTTTTCAAACAGGAGCTGTACTGTTATTATCAAGGCCACTGCAACAAGGGCAACATCACATGTTTTATGCTGATTTATGCTGTGTATAGACTGTAAATACCAACATTCCTGAAATTTCATGCTTCTGCATATTTCCAAATTAGTTTCCCATTGGATTTCATCATATATATACATATATATATTTTTCCCAATATGTTTCCGTTATATCTAATCATATTTTATCATATCTCCTGATCTACTGTTTTAGTTCCCACTATTTACCAATCATTTGTCCATCACATAGTGTTCCAATATTTTCCCAGAGTACTGCCGGATTTCCCAGCTTTGATTGCTGAAGCGTAGCTCCTGATCTAACTCGTGCGATCAGACCCGTGTGCCCGCTGAAGCGCGCGCCTCGTGAAAAAAACATGCAGATATGTCACCCAAATTGGGATTTTAACCAAGAGGAAATGTCAGTTTAAGGGATATTACGATGATATTGATATTCTTAATGGAATTTCTGGTGATATTTATGAATATATATATATATGAATATGATGTTGGTAGGTTAATTCGACGTTGAACTGGCTAGCTCAGTTAACTCTGGCTATTAAAACCTCGAGGAATGCAGGATTTTCATGGGTCTGTGTGTGGAGCAATCTTAATGTTTCAAAACATGGTCTGAAACTTGGGCAACACCCAAAAGTCATTTAGTTGCAGAGTAAACATGATGATAAAGCAATGGATTTAGGAGTACTCAAGATTTGGTACCCACACTGTGGAAATCTCGATGCACCAACCAAAAAGGAGGTATGCTCCGGTAAATTGACAGGACAGGACAAGGAAATTGATTGGTTTTGATTTCCGAACATGATCTATGTTAAGTCACAGTCCATTGTAGATACGTTTATCTGGTTGGTGGTTTGGAACATGTTTTATTTTTCCATATATTGGGAATGTCATCATCCCAATTGACTTTTATATTTTTCAGAGGGGTAGGTCAACCACCAACCAGTCTATTGTTAAGTCACTATGTTATGCATAAACAGTACAGATCAGTTTTGATCCCTAGCTGGGACGATCCAATGAACTAAGATTTCCTGGGGAATCGCGGGTGTCTGATGGGCCAAATAGCGATGAGACCGTCGCTTGAAAAAATGATGTTTCTAACATCTAGAACACCCACATGTTTTTGGTTTGTTTACCATACTTGAATCTGACCTTTTTTATTAGCCGGTCTTGTTCTTTTTTATTCCGAAATGGATTACAGGAAACAGTCTCCGGAAATGTGTGTGTGTGTCTCCTCGCATTTGGAGGACCAAGTCCTCATTTCCTGGTTTCTTGCTATCTCAAAATTGGCTTTTACAGGAACATTTACAGGAACCCCTCTATATTTTCTGGGGGTCACAACATGGTTCACCACAAAGTTTGCCAAACAAATCAATTCAGCGATTGTCCCTGTGAAGCCTGAAGGAAGCGAGATATCGTGGCACAGATATGGGGCAGATCTTCATTACGTTGCCACTGGGCGAGAAGCTGGCTGGGTAAAGTGACTGGTTTTTTGTGGGTTAGTGGTATATGTTGGGCAATAGAGGAATATATATAATCACTCAAGATTTACGAATCACCCATGGTGATGATAACCGATGAGGTAGCATATCATGATAATTAATCACTCAATAAATAGAGGAATATAGTTAAACTATATAATCACTCAGGATGAGTGGGATGAGGAGGAGGAGGATGATGATGAGGAGGATGAGGATGAGGATGAGGATAAGGATGAAGAGGATAAGAATGAGGAGGATAAGGAGGATAAGGATGAGGAAGATGAGGATCACCCAAAATCCATCAGAGTTTGAGTCCAAGAGGTCCAAGAACTGTAGAATGAATTTCTATCCGAATTCTATCCTGTTATTTGTTCATGATCCAAAAGGATGGCAGAAATACATCGACATTTCAGAGGAGTTGACCCTAGCCCACCCATGTCCATGAGCCGATCCAGTTCGCAAGTAGCCATCGCTGTTGACTATGTCTCTTCCCAACTGATGGGTTAACAACCCACAGTATATATATGGGTATGGATCAATACCTATTAATACCATTTTTATGGGGATGAACATCCATTTACCAGCTATTTTGATGTTCACCAGGGGTACAAGGTTTTGACACACTGCCATATATGAAAGTACATTATCAACATTATCAATACGGATATGTACAGTACATTTGGATGTGTCATACGTATCGGCAGAATGCATATCATGAACGTGCAGCCATGTATAGATAATTTAGACTATATCGGTATATGTATATACATATCTGGTTGGTGGTTTGGATTGGAGCATTTTTCCATGTCTTGGGAATAATCATCCCAACCGACCGATATTTTTTTCAGGGGGGTAGGTCAACCACCAACCAGATACACCTCCGCTTATGCTGAGCAATCACTCCTAAGTCCAATGATTTTCCCAGCCATAAACCTCCATTTTTTCAACTGTTCCAGGATTTCCCAGCGCCCTGCCATCTTTCATCATCACTATATTCCATTGAAACACTATCCATGGAGTAATGGAGTATATCCTATGGTTTAATGGATAGTATTTGATTTAATGGATAGTAATATCATATACATTCATATACTATCCATTAAATCCCAAAAAAGTCCCGAGTTGTTGATGCTTCAACTGGTGAAAAAAATGTTAAACCAGCTTTCTGTTATTGCCGTCTTGAAATGCCTTGCCACTTACTAGTCACTGGTCTAGTGACCGGGATCGTCTGACAGGCCAGATGGGCCGGACGGGCCTGATTCCGTCGAGTAGCTGCAGGCGGCACGTGAAAATTGTGTCCAGCATCCATGAAAGATCCCTATGGATGGTCCACCACAGGATTCGTATGTGGGTAACCGGGAAATCTCATATACTTGTGAAAAAAACGGAGGATCACCCTACTTGTCCTACAGAAAACTGTTTTTTTTTCAGCCACTTACTGGGCTGATGCAGACGAGTTCACCCTTTGCAATCTGCGAGTTGCATACAATGATACACGAGGCCCCAAGATAGCAAAGTTAATAAACAATAATAAACATAAGTAGCTTAACTTAGTTGATTTATGTTGGATATATCGAACTAGGTCATTCAGGGTATGAACCAGCTAATTCCTGTGGTGAATTAACCCACTTGTGACAGTGATGCCCCAAAATCGTTAGCTCAGATGGATTAGTTGACTACGTTGACTAGGTTGTAGATCTCTAACTATATCTATAACATTCTATAATTCTCTATAACTATCACATGTTTGTTATAATGTTATACCAGTTTACTATTTTACTAAGTTGTTTTAATAAGTTGCTCAGCTGAAAATGGCCCCCATGGCCCCCGTATCTCGCTCACCAAAAGCTGGTCACCATATTTGGGGGGATCTATCGATCTATTTTTGTTGCCCCCAAATATGGTATAATCCATGGACAAATAGTGGTTGATAGTGGTTAAGAGTGGTTAATAGTGGTTGATAGTGATTAATTGAGTCACTATCTGGTTGGTGGTTTCAAACATGGCTTTCATTTTCCATTTCATATATGGGATGTCATCCTGCCCATTGACGAACTCATATTTTTCAGAGGGGTTGAAACCACCAAGCTATAGATTATTGGGATAACCCATGTTATTGAGTCTTAATGGACATATGTTATGGTATAATCCATGGCTCCATTTCATCCATGATATTTCACTATAGACCCATTCTAAAATATCTCCATTACACCCATGACTCATCGGTCACTGTTCGAGATCCCATGAAGTGGGACCATTTTTTTGAAAATGATCCCATGTGATGATCATCATTTGAAGTTGCCAATCCCATGACGGATCCATGGTGCTGGTATATAAAAACCTACATAACTGGGTGATTTTGTTCGGGCAAATGTAGGTAAATATACCAGACATGGAGCATATGGGAATGATTGGTTACAAGAAGCAATTTTTCCGGTGCAGCTATAAGCATATTTTTTTTCATCACAGCGACAGATTCTACCGTTTCACACGCAGTCAGGCGCAACCCTGTCTCTATTGAGCATTGAAATACAGTACATACCCTCTGGCTATTCAACATAGCCATGGAAAATAGTCCATTTATAGATGGTTTACCTATTAAAAATGGTGATTTTCCATGGCTATGTTAAATAACCAGATGGTAACTAAGCTACAAACATGAAGTTCAGGACCTGCGATCCATTTGGTGTTTGATCTAAATATTGAAACACCCCAGTGGCGACGGCAGGATTATGTTCTGTTATGATGGTGAATACAATTTACCCCATAAAGACATAGATTGGTTGCATGGTATCTCAGCGAAGGGATGTGGGTGTCTTACCTGGTGCGTGTGTGTGTGTGTTTCCTCCAAAAAACACTTTTCAACATATCACGTAGTGGCGCGATCCGTGGACCTAGTTTGGTAACATGTTTGGTAAGTGTGATCTGTTTATAAAAAGTTTGTAGCGACCTCAAGCAACCTCATCATGAATGCTGGCTTATTTGCATTGAAACAACCATCACTCTGATGGCCCAAGGGATATCAGTGTCGGGGTGTTCGGTGTTCCCGTGTTTTTGTTGACATCTCCAGGACACGAATTGGCATTGCGGAAATTGAAATTGCGGAAAAAATAAGAGTCTGGAATCATGGAATGATAATGAATGATAATGAATGATAAATACCAATGGTCATGCGTGCCCTGTGTAGTCAATCTACCCATAGCGGCCATAGCGGATGGTCCAACCCCCATCAGCAGAGAGGAGATACCCAAGATCATACCCTCCACTCATAGATATGGAAAACCAATGGTTTCCCAAAAAAAACATGGTCCGCTGCAACATTGGCAGGCTTTCTATATCTATGTTAATTTACTGGGCGGCAAGATATAGAGGATGATAGTTGATGAAAATCCAATGTTGGTTACTTCCACCAACATTACTTCCACCAACATCTTTTGCTGGATGGTTCATTACCTCCGCATTTGATTGAAACATCTTTGATGACAACATTTAACATAAGTATCATGTTGAAGTCATAATGTCTATCAGCAAAAACTCCAGGTACATCCGTAAACATGTATCGATGTGTACATGGTTTAATCACCACATGTTGGATGGTTCAATAGGCTCAATCATCATGTCTTTTGTTTTTTTTGTTGGTTGAATCACCATTTTTACTGGCAACTATCAGAGAGCCACTTTTCCTTGTTGAACCCTTGATTTTCGTTGATGCAAAACTCAACAGCTTCGCCATGGCAGCAGGACATGAAAAAAGCGCCTGATCTCACATGGCGAGAGTTGAGCCAATCGTCGAAAAGAAACGCACAGAAATCCTCTGGTATTGTGAGTTGGATCAACACAGATATTACATAAAGTATGAATTCACGTGGGTGTGTCTGAAAATGGGATTTAAAATGATGTAAATACAATAGAACATCAACATTGGAATTTTGATGGTCAAAATTATGATTGACCAGTTGATGTATAAGTACCTTATTTTCAGATATTTTCAGACAAACCCATACGGGGATATATATATATATATTATGATTATATAGAATTCAGTGTTGATGTTTTGGATAGGATTATATGGTGGATATTAAATAGTGTAACATTGTACCAGTAGTACCGCACAAGGCGGTGGCGGAAGTTTCAAAAATAGGAAACCTATAGGAGAGGTTGGTTGTTGTGAATCATGGATGGCAGAGCGAACCCACTCCTGGACCGAAAGGTGGTTGGAGTTGTGTTTTTTGGAGTCGTTGCAATGGTTGCAGTGGTCACCTCACCGCAACTACTGGATATAGTGCTATAGTGCAGCTGTAGTTGTAGTTGTAGTGTAGTGGAGTTGTAGTTGTAGCGTAGTGTAATTAGTGTAGCGTAGTTGCAGTTGCAGTTGCAGTTGTAGTTGTAGTGTAATTAGTGTAGCGTAGTGTTGTGTAATGTAGTGTAGTTGTAGTTGTAGTTGCAGTCTAGTGTATTGTAGTGTAATTACTGTAGCGTATTGCAGTGTAATGTAGTATAGTTGCAGTTATAGCTGTAGTAGTTGTAGTTGTCGTTGTAGTGTAATTAGCGTAGTGTACTGCAAATAGGGTAGTGTAGTGTAATTAGTGTGGTGTAGTGTAGTGTGGTGTGGTGTGGTGTGGTGTAGTGTAAGTAGTGTAGTGTAGTGCAAGTAGTGTACTGTAGGGAGGTTTATTTGTATATGTATTTGTAGTTGTAGTGGTAGTGTAGTGTCGTGCAGTTGTAGTTGTAGTTGTCGATCTATCTATCTATCTATCTATCTACCTATCTATCTAGAATATCTTTCTAGATTTTCTATCTATCTATCTATCTATCTACCTATCTACCTATCTACCCTATCTACCCTATCTATCCTATCTATCCTATCTATCCTATCTATCCTATCTATCCTATCTATCCTATCTATCCTATCTATCCGATCTATCCTATCTATCCTATCTATCCTATCTATCCTATCTATCTTATCTATCTTATCTATCCTATCTATCCTATTTATCCTATCTATCCTATCTATCCTATCTTTCCTATCTTTCCTATCTTTCCTATCTTTCCTATCTTTCCTATTTTTCCTATCTTTCCTTTCTATCCTATCTATCCTATCCATCCTATCTATCCTATCTAACCTATCTATCTTATCTATCCTATCTATCCTGTCTATCCTATCGATCCTGTCTATCCTGTCTATCCTATCTATCCTATCTATCCTATCTATCTTATTTATCTTTTCTATCTTATCTATCCTATCTATCTTATCTATCTTATCTATCTTATCTATCTTATCTATCTTATCTATCTTATCTATCCTATCTATCTTATCTATCTTATCTGCCTTATCTATCTTATCTATCTTATCTATCGTATCTATCTTATCTATCTTATCTATATTATCTATCTTATCTATCTTATCTTTCTTATCTATCTTATCTATCTATCTATCTGTCTGTCTGTCTATCTGTCTGTCTGTGTCTGTCTGTCTGTCTGTCTGTCCGTCTGTCTGTCTGTCTGTCTGTCTACAAGCTTGAAAACGAAGCTATTCTGCGACATTTCCTCAGGTTTTCAACTTGGCAACATCAAAAACGCAGCAATTCTGCGAGACCTCCTCAATTTTTGAACTTGGCAACGTCAAAAACGAAGCATTTCTTCGAGAGGTCCTTTAATAATAAAAAGCTGAGTGCAGAGCTGACGGCCTCGTGCCAAAGGGTTTTCTAGTTTGATTCAATCTAAGAAAATCTGGTGCCATGGAGGTATGATAGATACTATATAAACATTAACCTCTTGTGGTATTTCCATTTTTTGAGGCTGGGTGCTGCGTGTTACGAAAGCTCATCCAGATCTTGTCAAATTGGAGCCTGAAGATGTGTGTCATCACGAGCCCCTTCTGCCGAGACATGGGTGTATGTATATGTATAGATATATATATATAAGGAATAATGAAAGTACATTGACATGTGTACCTCGGATATTTGGTTTTCGTAATTGTAATATTATGTATATATATATATATATTATATATATACACTGTACATCATTTTATGCATACACTATCATCACTAAAAAAGAGGAGCGATTCGGGAGTTAGAGTAAACAGATTAGATGTGAGCGGGTTTGATTTGACTGGAGTTTTCTGGTTTGACTTGTTTTATTGGTTTCATTCTCCATCAGCCTTTGGGCTCTGCCATCAAATATCAGCGACAGCTGCACTTGACATAAACACATTTTCAACTTTAATCATGACAAATTTACATCAGGTCAATCAACTGCATGAAAATTAGCGTCCTGAATCATTTGATTGACTACCATTGATTAGTCAGCAGTTTGTTTCAGCATGATCCAACATCACCTAGTTTGCGCCAGTTCGTGCGGTCCATTCCTGTTGCCTACCATGGCTTACGCTGCTCGGATGCGGCATGTATTGGGTAAGTTCTCACCGGTTTGAACCGGTCCCAACTTCACAAGAGTTCTAACCTGCACATGAGTAGGTTATTCAAATTTTACATATATATATATAATATATATAATATATATAATATATATATATATAATATATATATGTACATAGATAGATAGATGGATGGATGGATAGATAGATAGATAGATAGATAGATCATGATAGATCATGATAGTTCATGATAGTTCATGATAGTTCATGATAGATCATGATAGATCATGATATATCATGATAGACCATGAAAGACCATGATAGATCATGCTAGACCATGATAGATCGATAGATAGATCGATAGATAGATATATATATATATATGGTATTATAAATGTGTGATTAAATATACACTTTGATTACAGCAAACAAATTTGGAAGGTGTTTGCCATGATGACTGGCGTCCACTGCCAATGGAAACCCATTGGAAACCTCACGATGTGGTAGGCATGTCCTGCTTCCAGGTCCATCAAATCAAACACGGGTATACGAGACCAATCCACAAAAATTAACTCAGAACTACCCAAGTGTTCATCACAAGGATTCATCACTTAACATTTTGGAATATTTCAGCACTCAAGGAATCCCAAATGGTGTGGGAGGCAATGTGACTGGCTTGGGTAGTTTGAACCCTCATTTATTGTTGTTTACATTACGTAAGTTTTGGGCGTTGCCAAAATTATTTAGGAGTACAAAAGTACGGTAAACTACCGAAAAAAAATAGTCCTTGACGCGTTTCCGCGCGGATTCGGATGCCTGAGAGAGAAGCAGAAGAGAAGAGAAGAGAAGCGAAGAGAAGAGAAGAGAAGAGGAGAGGAGAGGAGAGGAGACTCTACAATTATTTTGGTTGTTCTATAATTAATTACATGCACACCCTTTTTGGAGAAACCCACAATGTGTTTATAGCACATTTAGAACATTGAATTATAGAACAGAGTTGGTAAAGGTGAGAAATATGAGGAAAACGCAATTATGGAACGCAACCAGTACCTAACAAAAATTATAGAACAAAACCAAAAAATAGGAGCAAATTGAGGTTTTTGTTCCCCAGTTTTCTGAGGAATCTGGAATTATGGAACCAAAGGGTACGTACCAGAAACCCGAGTACCAGAAATGTGTTTTACCTACGTACCAAAAACCCGAGTTTTACACCCCCAATGATGGGCCCCCATTCCCATACTCCTCCCATACTATTCCCATGAGAACCCCCAAAAACCGTATGGGACGATTATTTGGAATGAGGGTCTCATCAGTCCGTAAAGCCCAATGTTCCATCATTTTCCCTTGAAAAGATCGTTTGATTCCCAAGATTTCACCAGGAAAATCTGAGATTTTGCTGGAAAAACCCACGTTTTCAGCTGGAAAATCCACCCCTTTATATACCTTCGCTGAGATAAAAAAAATGGCCCTGGCCGAGGTGGCGCCGCACCCGCAGCTGTTGGCGCCTTGACTCAATGGCGACACCGATTTTTTAACAACAAAGATATAGAAAATGATGGGAGATTTATATACACTTATATGCGCATATATAAACTTATATAACCATTTGATAACTTATATGGGTTATAACTTATAAACATGTATGGGCTACAACTTATATAACAACATGTATGGGCTATAACTTATATAACCATTTCATTTGGATAATAGGATATATGCGCATATATATGATATTATATAATATACGTGGAACAAATCGGATTACACTCTGATGACCAACAGGCATTCAGGTTGGTAAAGCATTTATGGTGCTCAATGGTGCGATAAAAACCGCATGGTAGTCACCTCCTTGACTTTGATGAGCAAAATTCAATGAATAAGTAAAGACGATAATGAAATATACCCTCTGGTAAACTAACATAACTATGGAAAATCACCATTTTTCATGGCAAAAACCACTATAAATGGTGATTTTCCATAGTTATGTTAGTTTACCAGAGGGTACCCAGTGTATCAGCGTATATATCTCCATGTTCTTCATGTTTTCAATAAGTGGATGTGTTTCCATCAGAAATGGTGATTTATCCATCATGGGAATGATTCAGACCTCACAATGGCTGGAACTTCTCAGCTTGGCGAGATCTTCGAAGAATTTTGAGCCACATATTCCATTCGAAGTTGTTGATGGTTAATTGATGGGATGAAATCATATTAAATCACCATGAACTATCAACAATTTTCATGGTTAATTGATGGTTAAATCTCCATGGTAGATTCCATGGAAATCACCATGTACCTGTTCGCTTCAAGGTCCTGGCCGGCCCCGGCGCCTTGTTTTCGCCCCCAGTGTGGTCGCCAGGTGTCAGGTGGTTGCCAGCCACGGCACCTGGGTCAAGGTGCGTTGATGGGAAAAGGCCATGGTGAAGTCTTGTTGGCCATGGTATAGGACGGCTATGAAGAATTAGATTATACATGGTTGTAACATGCTTATAACGGTGAAAAATATCGTTAGGGTTAGTCAAACATGGTTATATATGATGATACATGGTCGTTCTACCGAGTTTTACCTTGGTTCATGAGCTATGACATTTACTATAGTCTGTAGTTGTTTTTTGTTTAGTTTATTTGTGTTCAACATTGTTCGACAATATTTGCAGTGAGAAAAACATTTGGTTGATTTGTTGTTAGTTGGGGGCTATGCTACCCTTTGTTTATTTTTTTTGAAGTCTGTTCAAATGATCGCTTATGGTTATGTGTTCAAATTGGAGATAACTCCAAGTAATGATTTTAGTGCAAAAATGATGCGAAACCATGGGATCCATGGGGATGTGTTTTCAGGCAAAATTCAAGTACTATATAATTATATATTTATATGTCTATTAAATATCTATAAATATCTTAAATATACCATAGCATCAAAATGGAACCCTGGTGGAATGTATTGAACCTATGAAAATTCTGGGTCCCCAATAAGGGACCATATTTTGGGTTTTTTCATATAAGTTGGGGAATGGGAATTAGTGCAATAAATTGAATAGATGAAAGATTCGATCCTTGATCCATTTGGAATATTTCATTCATTTAGAACAGTTGATTTGATGGGGATTCAAGACCCCCAACCTTCGTTGATTTGAGTATCAGATGTGTCAGTTCCAATGGAAGATACTCAAAGAGACCCTTGGTGGGTTATATATACCGTCAGTCAATATCACATCAATCTTCCCATCAATATACTAATTAACATCATAGGTATCCATGTGTGTATATTAATTCGATATCGATATAAGTGAATGACAACAATGGATATATACCATTATCACTGATACATTATGTATACTGTATACATGCCATTATATCTATTAATAACCCATTAAGATCCAATATAATTATGTTTGGTGGGTTGGCAAACGTTTCGATTTTCTCAATAAGTTAATTCACGAAGATCCAACCGCGAGTTGGACATGCATATTGAGCAAGACCTGGAGGCCTCTCCTTCACCATTGAAAGCCACAACCACCTTAATGAGCGTTTTTGAGTGTCATGAACTACAACTCGTGACAATTGGGTTGGATGTATTTGTTTAAGTTGTTTTTTGTTTTGCAATGATATATATATATATATACGTACGTACATTTACTTGCACATACACATTTGTTTCAAGATGTATCCTACTAACACTCTTCAACTCCAGCAGTCCAGCAGCCCCAAGGGCCATCTGGAAGCTTTGTATCTTGGCTGGTGAACGAACAAGCAGCTGATGGTATAGATTAGCTGGCTGGTAACACGATGGCCCATTTCGTTCAATGATTTACCTCTTAAAACAATGATGATATTCCATATTTATGTTAGTTTACTAAAAATTTGTTTGATCACAAGTCTGGATGAATTGTCATGTTTCGTCACTACCACAATCATTTTATCATGGAATCATTCCAAAATTGCAGCAAGATTCGGATTCATCCATAATCAGCGGGGATTGGGCATTGGGCATTGCCCATGTGGCCTGAAGGAGTATGTGGATGTAGGATTGGAGACAGCCGTTATGTTATAGATATGTTGTGGTAGAAACATCAAATGGTTCCAGTCTTGCGCCAAAAAAAATCTGGGGTGGAGAAATACACTCTTTTAAATCTCCCAGCCGATGGGTTCAATACATCTCACTTATAGCTTAACTTAATTTGTAGCAGGACATGAACACAATGCCAAACACATCCTAGAATTGATAGGAGTTCCAGTGATCCCAAATCCAATAGAAATGAATTCCCCCATTAGTTTTCATTGACGATTGTGTAGTTGTTCAATGTGTCTATTGCCTTGATTATGGCCATCAGAACTGGCAAAAACCACGTCGCTCACATACATTTAGTGTGACTAGCCCTCACCATCACCAACGTGAAGCTCTTGGTCTACCATATTTTAAAGAGAATCAAGCTGGCCACGCAATTTTGAATATGGTTGACAGGCACCATCTGACAACCCAAAGATCTTTGTTGGTTCGTCAGCATGCAGAGAAGCTATGAGTTCAACAGAGCAGTCGGAGTTTATATCTTCGAGTTGAAGCCAACGGAGAAAGATTCTCTGTACTGTCTATCGTAGGACCTAGGAACCTGCATCAAGCACAGGTTCCTTCACGAGGGAGGTAGCCAACCGACCTCAGCTGCCTCCAGAGATCCAACCAGAGGGAGGAGCCCTCCAGAATATCCAACCATTGTATCCCATTGTCACATCAGCTACTGCGCACAGAAAAATTACTTTACTTCGTGTGATCCCCACCATGACATTTATACATTTTGTTACTGGCAAATCTTCTGGCATTCTATCTGACATATTTTCTGGCATTCGATCTGGCATTCTATCTGGCATA
>Ga0126342_10012843_pt1:0-5000 | contig 14895 bp, 17 predicted proteins | sample Cyp1metagenome_FD_92528 | JGI IMG/M metagenome (GOLD analysis project Ga0126342, IMG submission 92528) | Coral microbial communities from Lord Howe Island, Old Settlement Bay, Australia - Cyphastrea 1 metagenome | ecosystem: Host-associated > Invertebrates > Cnidaria > Coral ...
CACCACCCTGGGAACCACCCTGCGCACCCTTGCCCTGGCCCTGCATGTACTTCTGGAAGTCGTTGGCATACTGGGACATGTACTTCTGGTAGTCACCACCCTGGGAACCACCCTGTGCACCCTTGCCCTGGCCCTGCATGTACTTGCCAGCGTAATCGGACATGTACTTCTGGTATTCACCACCCTGAGAACCACCCTGCGCACCCTTGCCCTGGCCCTGCATGTACTTGCCGGCGTAATCGGACATGTACTTCTGGTAGTCACCGCCCTGGGAACCTCCCTGTGCATCCTTGCCCTGGCCCTGCATGTACTTTGAATACTGAGTGGTATATTTCTGGTAGTCACCGGAATTTTCAGCGTCCTGCAGGAAATGGAAATGCACAACAGTACCTTTTCCACTTTTGGTGGTGCAGGTTGTGCTGATAGAAAGGCCATCGCCCATCAGCGAGAAACATTGAAAAGCTGGGAGTTACAAACTGGGAGTTACAAACTGGGAGTTACATGGATCCCTGCGCATTATTGGCTTGGCATCCTCTGACCATAACTTGGGTTGACAATAACTGAGCCTTTCCAGAAATATCAGGTCACCAGGTTCCTTCAATTTCCTTCCCCGTCCTTGGAATCAGCAGTGGCGGCCATGAGGGTCACTGGCTCTTCTGAAGCTTTGGAATCGCCCACGCCCGTGTACTTCTGGATGTATTCCTATACTGGAGTGATTCAGCTTAAACAGACTGAAACATTGGGCTTGTTAAATCAAAATTCTTTGAAATATATAAGCATATATATATATGTATATATTATGTATATATATAGTGGGGTTCCATGGGGTTCCTGCATTTCTTTTTCTCATCCTATTCTTGGCCTGAAGCTGGTGGGAGTGCAACGGGGTAGGGATAATCTTCGCCCAAAGTTGCGAAGCAATCTTGTTACTTCATTGCTCATCCCACTTGGCCTCCACCATTCAACCAAGTTCACTTGGGATTTTTTGGTTTACGGCTTAGACATCACATGACATAACCTTCTCCTCGAGGATCACCTCATTAAATCTGAGGATAGACAGACGCCCGACCCTTGTCCCTGAGCTCTGCCTCTCCATTGGCTTTGGTGACAAATAACCCCGTTGAACCCCAAAGTTCAAAGGAGACTTCAAACAAGATCAGCCAACAAGGGGCTTGTAATATATAAAGCATCGGCATTTTGGACGGCCAGGTGTTTAGGATACACACTTCAGTAAGATTCAAGACCTGGTCTACCAAAACTTACCCGGTGAAAGTTGGAATCGAGCTTTTGGGGGGCTCTTGAAACACAAGGGCCGGATGTTTCGCCCAGGAAGGTGCAAAAGATTCCAACTTCCACGAGCTCCAAAGCAAATGGATGAGGTCATCATACCCGGAGCTCTTGGACCCAAACTTCTTCAAGTAATCTCCGGCATATTGCGAGATGTAGTTCTGGTAGCTGTTGGACTCCGCAGTCACTGGCAGAAGAAAGCTGATGGCAAGAACTCTGAGCAGCACCATGGCGCTGGGGTTCAGATTCGTTGCCTGAAAACTTTGAACCTTCCTGCCTGCGGGCGAGCGGCGAGAACCGATCACCAGCTTTTAGGGTGATGCTAAAAGAAAACGCGGCTCGTCTAGTGAGGGAAATGTTGACCAATGTTGCACATGGATCCAAATGGATATAGCCGTGGAAGCATCACTTCCTGGATGTGCGAAGGTCATAGGTCCATGAGCAAAACATGATGGCCCCAAAAACTGTCACCGGGACTGCGAGCCTGAGCTACTTGCTGGTACGCAGCCGCCTCGTTTTCAACCCGGAGACCGGGTCGAGTTTGGAAGGTGTCATTCTGCTTCTCATGATCATGATCATGATCATGATCATGATGATGATGATGATGATGATGAAGATGAAGATGAAGATGAAGGATGACAAATGACAAATGACAAATGAGAAATGAGGACCTTCCCCAGATCGCCGCCTGGTACAGCTGCTGGTAGGCAGCGGCATCAAGGCCTTCCGCGCAGGATGGCCGCTTTTTCCCTATTGAAAAATTCCCCTGTTGGAATATGGATGAATATATGAAATATGTAGTAACTCCCAAGGAGATCGAAAAGTTATGTGCCACTCTTTTAGTGGGATTCTACTGTTCTATCTGTTCTGGGGATTGCTATATCCTGTTTTTGCATCATCGCTTCAGAAGCTGAGTTTTGTCCTGGGAACCACAGCTTTGGACAAACCGTGGGCCTGTTCACCTATGCCAGGTCCGTAATGATATTTAAGCACAATTTGATTACATATATATATATATATATTAGGTAGGGTCAAGACATTGCTTATGGTCATCCATCCCGTAATGCGAAATCAAAAACACTGGGTTTCTTTCATCCCTAGAAATGGATTGATGACCATCCCCCAATATCAGTGTACAATCACATTTTTGGACCATGGCACCTATGTTGACTATCAATACCATTGATACCCTCTGGTAAACTAACATAGCTATTGAAAATTGCCATTTATAGTGGATTTGCCCATTAAAAATGGTGATTGTCCATAACTATGTTAAATTACCACAGGGTATTTATCATGCAACATGATTCCTCATCAGTCCACGAATGGGCACTCCATGCACTCCACCACGGATCTGCTGTGTGATTCAGCCATGGCAGCCGGCCAAGGTCTGAGGTGCCCGGCCCATCATGGTGCCGACCAAGCAAAACCTGGTACCCGAAAGGGGCACCTGAAAGGAAGTTGCCCTCTGCCTGTTTCACAGGCCCTCCAAGCTGAGCCAAGAAATGGCCAGGATGTAGCTGGGCTAGAATGAGTCAGCAAGGCACCAAAGACATCCAAGGACCAGATTCTGCCAGGTCCATTGTTTGGAGGGAAATTACCCTGAAATCCAACAAATGCTTTATAGATTGCCTCATCTAAGATGTCTGCTTGTTCACCGAATGACCATACGTGGTTGGACAAGGGCTTGTTCAATGCTACTTCGATGTCCCATGCTCGTTTGCAAGCCTTGGCATGTCACGGTATTTTGGCAGCGTGCACGCTAGATCCTTCCCGACTTTTTTTGGGGGTGAAAGCAGACATTAGGATTCTCAATGTAGAGAGCTATGCGGCTATGCAACTGGAGGTATGCTCAACTGTCCAGTTTGGATCAGCAAAAGCATTCACCGCACAGTGCCGCGAAGATGGGGCCCAGGCTTTCCACAAAAACTCAGGGACTTCAACTCAGATTCTGAGTCAGCTGGCTAGCAGCGACTTCCTGCCCCATGAGAGCGTCCCTGAGATCTACCTGGGATCTGCTCAAGGTCTATTTGAAGGAAAAAAACGCCACACCGATTCCCCACATGTTTGGTGGATAAAAACCTATGAAAAAAGAGTGTTGTGAGTGTTGTTGTTAATCGCTTCAGCAGTCAGTAAAATCCCAACATTTCTGGTGTATCACACCCCCCCCAAAAAAAAAAGAAACCAAAGGACTCAGCAAAGTCCGGGCGACTCAAGGACCTCCACCTCATCCCCATTGGCCACGGTGGCCACCTTCGGCGCCGGTCGAATCCCCGGGTGCTTCCCCTTGGCCTTGGCTCTGCGACGGGCGCGGCGGATGGCAGCGGCACGGCTGGCGTTGTCGTCGTCCGCGAGGTCCACCACCTCCTTGGCTTTCTTGCCTTGGCAGCGAAAATTCGGGGATTTTGGCCCCGTGAAACACCGAGGCATTCACTCAAAATGCTGGAAACATGGAAGTTCACCTGGCAAAAACCTGATTTAGCCCATTGAAATTGGGGTCAGCGAATGCAAAATTGCGACGTTGGGATTTAAATTGGATCGGCGCAATCTCTGGCTGAGACCTGCCAACATCGAAAGGACGTGCACTGGAGCAGCAGCTGTTTACTTGATCAAAGTTTGTCAAAGTTGAGTGCAACGAGCTATGCCAGGTAGTCAGCTGTAAAGCCATGTGAGAATGTGTCAGAAACCTTAAAAACCGTGCAAATTTCGCACCGCCAGGAACTGCCTTGATCTTGCGGGGGGGACACCGTTCACTTGGCTCGACTTGGATTTGAACATTCAAATTCTTGGTTTTGTAAATTTAAATGGTTTTGAACATGTTGGAACCAACGCCAACTTGTTATCAACAATTCCAATAGAACACCCCAACCACTGGATTTTTGCTGGATCTTGGACCCCTGAAAAAAACGGTAAATGGTGCCCCAATCATCCCATACCCAGCCCACACACATCAACATATCAGTATATCATGTGCAGCAAACAATCATCCCATTCTTTTCGGAGGTGCAAACACGTCACTACCGCCGCCAACCAAAAAAAACGCTTGGAAACACCCTTTGAACCACTTCAGAAACAAAAATGGGAAACACCATTTCTACACAGCAGGTTGCCATTGGATGAAGCCACACCTATGATGTCCAGCTCTCCATCGCCATCGCCATCAATGACCTTCGGCCGCTTGGAAGGGCTGGTCACGGCAGCACCGCTGAGGTCCACGTCGTCGCTCTCGAGGTCTTCGTTGATTTCGGCCATGGACACGGAGCGCTTCTTCTGCTGTTCACGGGTTTGGCGCCGAATCTCGAGGCGGTCCTGGGAATTCGGGGAGACTTTGAACAGAGGGCATGGTGAATCATGAGCTGACACGGGGGAAGCCCACAATCTTAGTTTCTGGTCGTTTGTTGTTTACCATTCTTTACCAATTTTGAAGGAGACCGAATCGCCGAATAAGATGGCAAAACGAGTTTTGAGCAATCGACGTAACAAGTGCGAAACCCTGTCCTCCAAGGTCAATTTCCTCAAAGGCTCTCCGACATGCTTGGGATTGTCGTTGATATCCACATCTTTTCGGTACTTTTTCTCCTCACCATATCTGTCCCAGCCGGCCATGACACAGCTGTGGACACCAGGAAAAAGTCACTTGAGCCTTCAGGTGTTGTGATTCAAACCCTACACCTACATGGCCTTCGCAAATTGATACCAAAATCATTCAGGCA
>Ga0126342_10012843_pt1:10000-14895 | contig 14895 bp, 17 predicted proteins | sample Cyp1metagenome_FD_92528 | JGI IMG/M metagenome (GOLD analysis project Ga0126342, IMG submission 92528) | Coral microbial communities from Lord Howe Island, Old Settlement Bay, Australia - Cyphastrea 1 metagenome | ecosystem: Host-associated > Invertebrates > Cnidaria > Coral ...
CTCAACCAAGGTTCTTGCTGTTGGTCAAATGTCCCTCTATTGTTGATAAACACTGCTCAATAATCGATGGCAAACAGCCTGATCACGATCACCTCCCCTTCAAAAACCCACAAAATATCTTATCGAAGCCCAAAAAAGTGACGCCACAGCTGCCCTTTCAACCAGCCAAAAAAAAAGACTCCGTCAGTCACATGTTTTGATGGTCCATCCCTCCAGGCATTCCTTTGGAAAACCAAGGGTTACCCATAGCCGCCATAGCCATGGCCTCGATGAGTCCGTTCACAACCTTCAGTAGCTTCTCATCGCTCATGGCCTGACGTCGCTTCTTGGCTTTTGCCGCTTCGCGCGCCGCCGCTGCAGCCTGCAAGGTGCTGGCTGCAAGTTGGTGTGCTTATGAGTCAACTCACGAACAAAACCTACAATCCCTAGCCCAGTGACTAGTTCCGTATTGAGTAGCCCCTTGGCTACACAAAATCTGTGCAAGAATCGACCATCAACTGACTGGGGCGGTAGCTGTCTGCGAGTCAATCCGCACGTGGCAATGGCTGACCAATGCACCAAAAGGGTGAGAAAAAAAACACCGGGAGCGAGGTGGAAGAAGTAGTGGCAATACACACTACAGCTGCCTTGGGGCGGTCCCCAGGGCCGATGTCTCTCCTTTGGTGCACTCTTTTCCCTTAAAATAAACCTTCATCCATGAGAGCCTCCCATACTTTCCATGACCCCCTGGATGAGATATATATCAATGACCCAAAGGTATCATGACCATCTTCCAGTTGTGCAGAAAACACCAGGCCTCTTTCTTCGCACTTGCTCGTTGCTCCTTTGGAGACGAGCGAAAACCAGGGACCATGGTGAGGTCTCGCTGTCGATAGGATCTACCATTAGACGCTGTTTCACCAGAAATATCCAGAAATCATCCCAAATGGCTGGGGTCCATGGTCATTCCCGGAGGGACCTTGCTGGCTTTCGCCACGCTTTTGCTATTGCTCGCTGCCTGCCCCACATGCGGAACCCTAGCTGCCCTAGCGGCCCAGACGATGGTCTGCTGAGGTAATTTGCCACCAGAGTCACGCTAGACTCAGGTCCATATCTGTACATAATTGTTTTGGATCAAACGGATCTGAAATATCACATGTTACTGATGTTTGCGCATATCATTGCATATACATCTTGACGTACCGTAAGGAAATCATGGATCTTTTACTGGCCTCCAACCAGCTTCCCCACTGCAAGCCGAGCCTTCTTGCTACTTCGCAATGTCTTCTCGTTGGCCATGTTGTTTCTGCCCTTGCAGCAATGGTATCTTTTTTTGGGGGTGGTAAATCTCCCCAGAAATGTCGATATAACAAATGGTCTTTGGGATCAGATGGACGAAAGATGGAAAAGATTTGAAATTAAGCCAGGTACTTGAAAAAGTGGACAAACAACTAACGAAAATAAAACGGGGGAAAAAGTGGAAACGTTGCCAAATCATTGGGAAGAACAGGAAAACAATTGGAAGCAATAGAAAAAGGGAAGAAATTTCAAAGACCGTCAGAAAAGATGGGACAATAAGAAACTGGAAAGCCATGGCGACCCAACATTTCTTGATGTACCATTTAGAAACTGTTCCCACGGCCGGCCACGGCCCATCAATTCTGGCCTAATCGTCTCTCAAACAGCCTGCATGGCCAACTGGCAATACCTTTTTCCCAACCAAAGTTGGGACAGTTGCTGCGTTCAAGTCCTGGAAAAATCCTCAAAAGCTCAGGTTTGATGTGACTGGTGAATTTCATCTGCTGCAATAGCTAGCTGATATACAAGTCCTACGATGTTCTGAAGGTGCATGTGGTGCGGTCTGCTCTGGTTTCGTCTTGAAGGGCCTTCCATGGAACTGCTTGAAAGGTTATCCAGAACTAGGCATCCCACAAATGGCCAGCGGAAATTGCCAGTTGGATGCGATTCCACCTGCATCGCCTGCATCCCTTCCAAGCCATGTTTCTCTGTTCGAGGCCATGCTTGGACTTCTCATGTCTCAACTGCAAGGCACTGGATCAAATCGCGGCCTCATTTTTTCTCACAGGCGATCCTGAAAGAATGGGATCTGAAACTTGAAATGAACTATCTGACTATATCTGACTATAAGATCCACGAAGATCCGAGCTTTGTACATCATCCTATTCTCAGTGGATGCTTTGGAGCACAAGGCCACCGTACCAATACAATCCAATTAATGCAACTGCAACTGCAGTTGAATGCCGTGGCTACAATTGAAAACAAACCATATTCAAAATCATCTGTAGATCATCCATGATTCAAGCCTTCCAAAAACGAAACGAAAAACAGCTACTGTATGTTGCGCACATGTGGCCGCGCCACCGTTGGCATTGGCATCCCCCGTTCCTAAAATTATCATCGCCAGCACCGCGAATTTCCGCTGGCGTCATATGTACACGCATCGATCTCCCTCTCGGGCGCTAAAAGCTGGGTGAGGGCCTTGAGGCCTTGATCTTTCTCAAAAGCAAACACCAGGGCTGGGACATCCCAACTCCACTAAGGAACTTAAGATTGATCAGCAAATGTGTGTGTGTGTGTTGCACCTGATGACTTGGACATTTCATGGCTACAACATGCTACAACCTATGTACAAACCATTTGATAACATTGACGACCACTGATAACCTAGTAACCTAGTATACTTCCAGGAGAAAAGGTACAAGACCAACAGGTAAAACATTTCCAGGAGAAAAAGCATCTTCCAACTCCCATCCAAAATTGGTTCAACATCTTGGTCTCCAGTGGTTCGTAGCTTCAGAGGGGACACAGCCCTTAGACCCTGGCCACCACCAAGCTTAGCTTGCGGCACCAAACCCCCGGGCGGCGGTCAATCTTTCACCCCGGCTTGTGCCCGCTCCATCGCAGAAATGATGTGTTTGCCGTACCTGGAGGCCATGGCAGGGTGCAAAGTGGCTGGTGGAACATGTGGAACTAAAAACCTGAACCAAAGAATCATACCTGTAGGAATGCAAGCATACAACCATGTGAAACCTGGGTGCATGTGCTCCCTGCATCTCTTCCCATGCCCTATCAACCAACATCAACCAACCATATCAGTTTTTTGAGGTTGAAACTCCATGGATCTCAAATGATCTTAAAACATCTCGACCCTGGGTATGTGTCAAAACCCTTCATGTTCTATTCATGTTCCATTCATGTTTTGCAAGGCTAAAAGCCAGGACTTCACCAGGTGATCCATCGAAGATCACCACCGCGGCAAGGCGCGTGTTGGACTTCTTGAGCACCGGCATATGCTCCCGCAGCTTCCAAAACAGCATGTCGCGCTGTGGAAGCTGCGCTAGCGCGATCACGCGTTGCACTATGTAGTTGCCAAACCTGCCGGCAACCGTGGCAACGCATGGTATGGGGCGATGTATCGGAGATAGCCAAAAAGGGGGTGCATCAGGTGGAATGACGAGAATACGATCTATGATCCGATTTAATTTTTGAAAAAAAAACGTTTGAAAGATGTGCCAGAAAATTCTCTGCATGAAAGGAAGGGCCGCCTTTTCCCCTGCAATTGGGCTTGACAACTCACTTTCATGCACACCATGGGACATGTGATGATTGTGACCCCAACTCACACCCTTCCGCCTGTCACGCATCATCACCAGCAGGGGCGGATGCGGATCGTTTTGCTGTCCACAAATCGCCTAGCGCCAGGTTTGGCAGCAGCACTTTGGATGGGTGCCTCAAACTGCGATTTGGATGGCCCTTGTAGTGAGGTACCCCTTGGGGTTGAAATCCTCAACGTGAAATTGGACACCCTGGCCACTGTCCCTCAAGTTGCTTGGTTCTTCCACATGTTGGCTAGTTGTAGCCCTACTAATCACCTCAAACAATAAACCAAGTACCATGTCTAGGTCTAGATGATATCCCCGTGTTTAGATACTTTAGGCGCTTAAACCCCCGTTGTCAACGGTTAACCTTCCATGACACAACCATCAACTCCACCACCCCACCACGTTCCTAACCCACAGGCCTCCACCAGGAGCGCGCGCTCCTCAGGCGTGGCACATTGCAAGGCCTTCTCGATCACATTGCTGGCGTACTTGTGACCTGTCAGCACTCGACAGCCCAGCAGCGACAAAACTGGGGAGCGCCCATTGCTATCCAGCCATATCCAGCCCCCCAAAAAAGCGAGTTTGGGAAACACACACCTTTAAGGCCCTACGGCCAACAAGGCCAACAATCGTTGGGGTAACGGAGGTCGCCAAGGTGAAGTTTTTCCAGGATCACCAGGGTTTCTAGACCACGAACGAGTAGGGTATGCAGCTATTGGGAAAATGATGATTTAAGGCGAACCATGTCGGCATCACGGTTCTTCTTCGGTGGCTTCTTGGTGTTTAATGGCTTTGATGTTTCTCCTCTCTTGGGACAAAATCTTGCAGTTCAGTATGATCAGCCAAGCTCGGCAGCCGGACAGGACAAAGACAGAATGTTCTTCCGGATGATGTTCATGACATGCTGACGATCACCAGGTCGACTGCTATGCTCCATCACATGTTGCACCACCTGAGTCCCAAGTGCATCTCTCTGTCCATCATGTTTCTGTCCAGTTTCACCCCTCCTAACATGGGTGTTTCATTGTATTCCCCCACACTGCGACAATGTGTCTATGAGCGTATATATTTGCATATATATATATATATATACATACACATATATGTATTGGAACATGTGTAAATAATAATAATAATGATGATGATGATGATAACAATGATAACAACAATAATGATAACAATAATAATACTAATAATAGTATATGATAATGATAATGATTAAAAAAAATAATAGTAATAGTATATATATCTAATAATATATAATAACAATAAAAAACAATAATAATGAGAATG
>Ga0126342_10012844_pt1 | contig 14895 bp, 6 predicted proteins | sample Cyp1metagenome_FD_92528 | JGI IMG/M metagenome (GOLD analysis project Ga0126342, IMG submission 92528) | Coral microbial communities from Lord Howe Island, Old Settlement Bay, Australia - Cyphastrea 1 metagenome | ecosystem: Host-associated > Invertebrates > Cnidaria > Coral ...
CACTGGTTGGTGGTTTTAACCATCTTGAAAAATATTAGTCAATGGGAAGGATTATCCCATATATGAAATGGAAAATAAAAACATGTTTGAAACCACCAACTAGTAATGGTTAATATTGAACATTATTCAATTATTAACCATTATTAACCATTGGTATATCCCATAAATAATTAACATAGCTATTGAAAATCACCATGTTTAGTGGGTAAATCAACTATAAATGGCAATTTTCAATAGTTATGTTAGTTTACCAGAGGGTATATTGAAACCACCAACCAGGCTATAAGTTGTCCCTCCATCGGTCACCCAAGGCGCCAATTGGAGATGTGCCGCTGCCGGTTCTCCAAATCTCCCAAATCGTAGGGCTCGTTGCACAAGCGCCTCCCCGAAGAAGTCCGGCGAGGAGAAAAATGTGGCAAAATCCATGGGGAAATAAGGGAAATCCCATGGAAGACATGTGGTAAAATCAAGGAAAATCATGGGGAAAGTTATGAAATTCAAAATCCACAGAAAAGTCCATGAAAATGATGAAAATGGCCGGAAATAGGAAAATAATCATCAATTCGTAGCTCCTTGGCTACCCATGTTTTGTTGGAAATAGGAATGCCTCTGGCTCCAATCTGCCGTTTCAAAGATGGCCATGGAAAATCGACCATCAAAGTAGATGACTTGCCGATTGGCGCCTATCGAAACTGGGCATTTCCAGCTCAGTTATAGGAATGTCATTGGGGAAGTCATAGAAAAATTATGAAAAATTGCCTGACATCCCATAACCAGCTCAGTTTTTCCAGAATTTCATTGGGGATCATCGTACCAGCTACGATGTTTTCAAAGAACTGGTATTATCCCAAATATGGTCGAGAAACGTTAAACTGATTGGAGATCATCATCCCAAATATGGTTCAAAAAGGTTGAACATATTCTGATTGTTAAAACCAGCAGCCAGTGAAAACACCAACCAGAATCAAGTCCAATCGTTCTGAAGATCACTCGCAAATCGATGCTGGCATGGGAGAGCTATGAGCACTGACGGGGAGACAACCAAGGCTGAAATGTTGTCAAGAATTGTGGTGAGGAAAGTTGAGAATGCGAATATAGAACCAGTGGCATCACTGGCTTGAAAACGGACTCTAGAAGATTTGAGAATATTATCCGCATACGCTCTCGGAGTCAAACATGGAAAGAAGCACCCCTCATTTAGTTCGATAATTTTCCCATTTGAATGCCCAACTACAGGGGATTTCCCTGCTAGCTATGTTTGATTCCTAGATGTCTTCGGGGGGTTCCTGCGAACACCGCCAAGGCTCAAATAGCACGAGGAGAACATGTAGACCTTCAGTGGTCGAAAAGAGCGTACCATCACCCACTGTCGCAGATCGAACTTCCGACCGCTGAAGAGCAGCAAGGGTCGTTCAATGTACCTGGCGTCGGCCATAAGATTTTTTGAACCCAAAGGGTGCCCATCCAAAGGTGACGCCCCAGGGTCGCCCACGCCGACCCTGTGCCGAAGCGGGTCACTTCTGCACGATTCGGTTTGAGGTGGTCTTGCAGTGGTGCAACACCTCTGGTAGCGAATCCATGCCTGGCTCGGGGGCGATGCCCCAAGTCATGGCCAAATCTGATTGGCTCAGAAAAAAATCACAGTTCGACCCTGCCAGTCATCATGGTTTTTTGAGATTAGTTTCCACTAAATTGGTGATTTTAATTTACCAGTGCATATTTCTGATGGGATTTTGGGGGTTGGTTCGTATCTGTAAAAATTCCCCCCTCTTATGGAAGCCCCTCTTAAGGTAACCGCTGGGGCCTCTGGTAGGGGTGGTATTTCGTACTAGATCATGGTAGAGGGATGGGATTCAACATGGAGCTTCCCTTAAAAAGTCGCTTGGGGGTTGCTATATGTCGCGATCTATGCCTAAAAATATGTCATGGTTACTATACGTTCATCCCTCCAAATATTCCCTAAGTTAATGCTTCCCAAGGGTGACATCCCATCATATTTCCCATCAACAACTCCCAACTATGCCCCAAAAAAATAGCTATTATTTAACCCACGAAGAAAAATATATAAATACTGCAAAATAAATGATATCAATTGCATCACTTTTCATCACTTTTCTATATGTTTCTATCTTTTGGGGCTACTATATTCAGATAGATAGATAGATAGATAGATAGATCGATCGATCGATAGATCGATGAATAGGATAGGATACGATAGGTTAGGATACGATAGGTTAGGTTAGGTTAGATTAGGTTACGTTAGATAAGATAAGGACCACCTGCCAAGTCGCAGAGGACCCCGGAGCCCTTGGAACTGCTCCCAGGCTTCACCACCTGGACGAATCGGAAACCTCTCGGCATGGAGAAATTAGAACTTGGAAGAAAAATAGGATCATCACCATCAAATACCATCGAAATAATCATCAAAAATACCATCAAATACCATCCAAATACCACCAGCATAGCTCACATCATCAGAAAAATGATAGACACTCTAGTGCGCGCCATTGCGCGTTGCCCGAGTTTCCCCTTCACTCTCCAGCCCCTGCGTGAAAAGCTTACCTTCGTTCACGCCACGGCACCCAAACGTTCATGGGCCCCTGCGCAGAGATCTGGGGCCACCGTGCCTGGTTGCTGGCTGAAAATGAAACGCAACATGTACATTATAGTTTCTGTGAGACATGTGTATATCTATATCATTCTATATCTATATCTATATCTATATAGTATAGCCGCTATAGCCCAAGTGAAGATAGAAAAGTATCTTACGCACTGAAATAGTGAGGCAAATTACTTTTCTATCTTCTTAGGGATGACTATGTGTATGTAACGTATCTTATCAGTGCGTGGACTCATGTGGCTTTAGCAAAAGAAAAATATAGAAAAATATTGGTGCACAATTAATCACATAATCGATTCTGAAATAATAACAAAAAGAGAAATACAGTATTATCATGTAATATACTATTAAAATAAATGTATGTCACTATAGGGCATATGATTTAGAAAAATAAAAATGGTTCATTGCTGTAAGTTCGTTTATAAACCCATAAATACGATGATATACATATTTCCCCCCATAAAACAGAATTATTGGAGGTATGTTCACCAACTTCATTAACTGTAAATAAACGTAATACATTCTGGTGATATTCCCATTACAGTAACTACAGCTATATCCAGTTATAAGTGAGTTTAACCCATGAATACTTTATATATACCCTCCAGTAAATTAAGATAGATCCTGCTAGTCATCGGGGTGGGAAAATGAGTTTCGACTAATAGGTGACTTTCAGGGTCAAACTGTTAATTTACTAGAGGGCAACCCATACTCATCCCCATTCAAATTCCATGAATTTTCCATTAAATAATATTAAATAATATAAAATAATATTAAATAATATTGAAATAATACGAAATAACATTAAATAATATTGAACAATATATGAAATAACATTAAATAACATTAAATAACATTAAACAATATTAAACAATATTAGATAATATTAAATATAGATATTAACAAACCATAGTTTTCCCATGATTTCCCCATCCTTCGTTCACCGCCTCCAAAAGCTTCAGGGTCTCCTCCGCATGCTGCCGCAGGTTCGCAGGGGGCTCGCCCCAGTGGTGCTGGTAAAACCTGCGCAGCAAGGGATGCCGAGCTGTTGGTTTAGATATGTAAAACCATAGGAAAATGGGAAAATCATAGGAAAACTATAGAAAAACCATAGGAAAATGGAGGTTTACCCTCTGGTAATTTGTTACATAGCGAACTGGAGAATCACCATGCTATTAATGGGAAAACTCACGAAATAAATGATCATTTTCAATGGCTACGTTAAATTACTAGAGGGTATCTAATATAGACCTGGTTGGTGGTATACCTACCCCTCTGAAAAATGATGGAGTGAAAGTCAGTTGGGAAGGATGACATCCCATATATTCTGGAAAATCATAAAAGCCATGTTCCAGTCACCACCAACCAGAGACCTGGTTGACCCATGAAAACCATAGATCGAGATCACCTAGAGCTATGGCAGCTATGGCTGGTGAGTTGAAATAAGCCTAATTAAACATAGATGATCTAGATATAAATAGATGATAATTGATAATAGATATAACATCATTATAACATGATATAACATGATATAACATGATATAACATGATATAACATGATATAACATGATATAACCCGAGTATATTGACTGATTTGTATCATTAACCCTAGTTATGATAGCTATGAAGCAACGTTAGCTATGGGAAAACCTGCCATACCCGCTGACACACTCCATCTGTCAAGTGGTCAATGGGACCTCCGTTTCGCTGGGTTTTAAAATAGGCTGCCCCCAAATCCAATGGTTACCCTCTGGTAAACTAACATAGCCTAAGATAGCTATGGAAAATGGATCATTGAAATAGTTAATTTTACCTATTTTTCAGATGGTGATTTTCCAGTTCGCAAACTGTTAGTTTACCAGGGGGTAATCAATATGATCCCTATATCAAAATCAACATTGACATGGAAAATACCATGGGTATATCATCCATGGCACCAGACACACCGAGGACCACGGAAACCACCAAGCATCAGTGAAGTTATCCCGGTCGTCACGAGGGTACACCAACCCCACAAAAACTCACGGCGTACAAAAAGTGGTGGTGATATTCCCAAAAAGTTTTCCCATTATCACACTCTTTATCTCGTTATGCAATGCCACTTTTTTGGGTTCTGAAAAATTGAGTTTACATAGCTATTGAAGCCATGGCCCATTTAGTTCGATGAGAAAAATGATGACTTACCTCTCAAAAATGGTGATGGCCCACGTCACCCATGTCTTTTCAGAAAAAAAAACGTTCTCAAATCCCGAATCATATCACATCAAGTTGGCTAGTGATATTAGTTCTATCCCAAAAAAAAATCCAAAAAAATCTCCCCATTGATCTCCCATGAAACCACCATTCCTGGTTGAAGCTCGTGGCTCCAGGGCCCTGACGCCGAGGCACTCAGGCCACCTCTGATGGTTCTCTGCACGGGCGCCGCGCCAAGGGCTCCTTGTTGGAGAGGGGATCGCCATGCCGGAGGCTGAATAGCTGCCACCTGGGGGAGTTTCATGGAGGTTTTTTTGCTGGTCATGGGGTATTTTTTCATGATTTACCTGGTAAAAATATGTAAAAATGGGGAAATATCACCCATTTTAAAACACGGAACACATGAATGAAATAGGCCCAAATGTTTGAGACCCCGAGTTATGAAAAACAATCCGATACCGAAGCAAGATTTCATTTGGGGACATCTCATATTAGAGGAAAGGGAGTAGGTTATAACCCTGGTTGTGAATGAGGTGGGTGGGGTTGGACCACTTACAACTGCGCTTATATTATTATGACTTACTTGCCAAGTAGGATGAAGCACCAAGAAGTCATATCAAAGCGCGAGTCACAAGCTGCTCACGCTCACAAACATGATGATATTTCATGAGTACGTGTGTGTGTGTGACCAACCACAACACAAGCATTAAAAATAAACCCGATTGTTTGGGGATGCTTGTATAGATGGCTCACAACTTGGAATGTTTAAGGTGAATTCGGGAAGGTGGTGCCGAAGTTGTTGAATGCTGTTCATGTCCATGTTGATGGTGTTTTCTGCTCGATAAAGACGGATAACAAATGTTGGGTCTGTCTTGGATTGGGGGGAATTGGAAGTCGCTTCAGTTTCTGGTGTCCTGTCCTGCCCCCCATCGGAGAGCAGTGAGCTGTGTGAGCTGTTGGTTTCAATCTGCCTTCAAAAAAGCGCAAGTGAGTTGGGATCAAACACATGAAAATACGGGTTTGCATCATGAACCCGAAAAAAATGTTCAAACTGAACCATTAAAGTACCCCTATCCCATCTCATTATATTATATATATATAGTTGGTTGACGGGTTCCCCTAACCTATAATAAATATATACCAATATTCCAAATAGTATAACTTCCCTATCAAAACCAACCAGCTTATTTTTAATTCTTTAGTTGTCTTTAAACCCCCCCCCAAAAAAAAAAAAAAACGTAACATTACCCTCCGGAAAATTAACATAGACCCTGGCAGATAGGGGTTGGAAGATTAGTTTCCATTAAAAATTGGTGATTCTCAAGGTCAAACTGTTGATTTCCCAGAGGGTAAAAGACCGATTTTTTTTGCGACACTGGTCGTTGATCCCAGCGGCGTTGCTTCCGCTTACGCTCCTCACCATCCTCACCACAGAGCTCTGCGTCGGTGAGTTCGCTGTAGCACACCTCACACTCGGTGCGCAAACGTGATACGATGGTGAAGTGACATCACTTGGTGGGTCTCAGTTGGTAAAACCATCGAAGTCCAAAAACACCAGAAACGTCCAAAAATGCATGGCTACGTTCCATCCAGACAGTAAGGTGAACAACCCAAGATTTCATCAGCTCTGTTCCGAAACGATCATGAAAAAGGTCACCCACCCACCTACTGAAATGGTACTCAGACAATGCATGACCCTCTTTGGTAATCAAACATGGCTGGCTGGGAAATCCTCTAGAAATGGAGCTTTATAGCTGGGAAAATCATCCAGCGGGTGATTTTCAGGCAAGCATCTTTCATGACACCGAAGGCTAAACTGACCAGGGTTTTACATATTTTGGAGGTTCAATTGTTATTCAAAACGCTGCCAATGTCAACATTGCATTCCGTCCCATCTTTTCCGGGGGTTTCCCAGTGCTCCATGGCTTTCACTGCCATGACACCAGAGCGTCCCACTCCTGTCGCAATGGAAATTTCATGGCACAGGGAGCCCCATGTCCCAAGCAAGATGTGTTCTCGGGAAGACCCGTGGCATGTGGGGTCTCGAGGGGGAAATATAAATGTATACATATCATAAGGGGGCGAGGAGAGGGAAAAGAGAGAGAGGGGGTGATCCCAAGAATCAAGACAATCTCTATTAATGGGTTTTGGATCCAATTAATGGGATCCATTTATTAATGATATAGAGATCCATCATAAGATCTCTATTTATTTATTACCCTCTGGTAAACGTTTACATAACTATGGAAAATCACCATGTTTAATGGGAAAATCCACTATTTCTATGGTCATTTTCAATAGCTATTTTGACATAACCAGAGGGTATATTGTCATATATTTTCCCATCTGTTGATAGTATATCCTGGTCATCTATGGTTATCCAGATATCCATCATTCATTCAATAGCCATGTTAAATTACCAAAGGGAATGGGGTTTTCCCTTAAATTATGGTTTATCAGGTGTACCAAGAGTCGATCGAAGATCATCCCATCGTCCCTAGTGACCTAGTGGCTATCTCCGAGGACTAAACTTCCCCAGTAGCCCAACAACTCGCAACCCGGATTCCGCCTGGCCTACCCTCTGGTTATGTCAAAATAGCTATTGAAAATGGCCATTTATAGTGGATTTTCCCAGTAAAAATGGTGATTTTCCATAGTTATGTAAACGTTTACCAGAGGGTAATATGAAATACTCCCCAAGCGAACCCTACGTTTAGAATTGGATTGTGTTGATGAATTGGGTGGCCACATGAGAATTCTTGAATAATGGAATTGCTACAGTAGAATGACAGGATGATTGTCAGAGTGATGATTCCAATATGCAAAAGTTCTTAGTACAGGACAATACCAAATCTATTACGTTTTAATGATTACCAATGATACTGTAATTTAACATAAAACAGTGATATTCAATTAAAAATATGTATACGCATAATCATCCTGAAGTAGGTAGAATATCGCATGTTCAAAGATATTCGAAAATCAGTGATTTGTTTGAAATGTCCATGTTCTACCCTCTGGTAAACGTTTACAAAAAACTATGGAAAGATCCACCATGCTTTTTTTATGGGTTTTTATCCACTATTTCAATGGCCATGTTCAATAGCTAACTGTAAACATCTACTGAATCTACTGATTATAAATTCATAGCTTCAGGATCCCACATCCCAAAATCCTGGGTGTAGAGGTGAGGTCGGGCGCCCAGTCGTTGGTCTTCGTCCTGACAGCGCAGCTCAACCAGTGGATCACTTCAGTTGGGATGTTAGATATTAGATATTAGATATTAGATATATATATATATATATATGGCAGTGTGTCAAAACCTTGTACCCCTGGTGAACATCAAAATAGCTGGTAAATGGATGTTCATTCCCCTAAAAATGCTATTAATAGGTATTGATCCATACCCATATATAATGTAGATGTAGATATAGATATTGAATATACACGCAGACTGTATTTGCTTAGACGTTTACCTGCAATTATATAACACACACACACAATTACTGGTTGGTGGTATACCTACCCCTCTGAAAAATATGAGTTTGTCAGTTGGGATCATTCTTCCCAACTGATTTTTTTTAAATAAAAGCCATGTTCCAAAGCACCAAGCAGCACCCAACCAGCCAGGGTAAGGGATGATTTTTCAACGTTTCATGCCCACCTCAAAGAAGGTGCCATCCAAATCCTCCAACCAGTGGAGCATGGCCTTCACCGCAATCCTGGCCGTGGAACCGTGGAACCGGGGAGGCCACCGGGAAGGCCACAGGGGGAGCCCCGGCCTAAGCACGTTGACGTTGCAAACGTAGCAGCTACCATCCACCACTCCGTCCATGTTCAGGTGCTCCATCAGCCTGGCGCCAGGTGTATTGTGGTGTGTCACATCATCCCATGAAGGGAAGACAAATGGCTATTGGTCAAAACCCTGGCACCTAGTGAACCCCAAAATAGCTGGTAAATGGATGTTCATCCCATTAGAATTGATAATAATAGGTTTTGACCCACCCCCAAATACAAGTAGATGCGTTGGGCACCAAAATCTGGCTAACCAGGAAAATTGAAATAAGCAAGGGTGGGGAGAACTCTCTAAAGCTTGTGAAGTCCTCGCCAACAAAAGATAGTGGTTTATCCAAAAATATCATACCCGTAAGATTCAATGATGAATTAACATCACAATTTTCCCAAATTGAACGTCTTAAAGCCACATTTCAAACCGAAAAACCGCTGTAAATCCCACATCTGTTGGGACCCAAAATCCATGGCCGGATTGGGGCCATGGCACCACGGCACCTGCGCCTTTCCTCCGCCCAGTTGGCCAAGCGCAAGTGTTGCCGCAACACGCCCAGCGCGGCGCAGCGGCGGAAGTCCAACACAAAGTCCTCCGCGAAGAGCAGAAGTGGTGAGGGAAGTGGTGAGGTAATTTACCATAGCTATTGAAAATGGCCATAGAAATAGTTGATTTACCCATTAAAAATGGTGATTTTCCATAGTTATGTAAACGTTTACCAGAGGGTCGTAGAAGTAATCCCATAGTTACTGAGCTAATGATTCCAGCGATTTTGATGCCATGGGCCAACTCAGTTGGATTACTCGACTGAAATTGCCCCATAATTCTGCCACCAGAAAACTGGGTTTGGCTTAGCTGACACCATTTTTTTTTGGGCAATCCCATCACTTGTCCTGCACTTCGCTCGCTGAGCTCATGTCCTGAGCGAACACAGCGGCAGTCGGCAGTTGTTCCATCGTCATGGCAACGCAAAAAAAAAAACTGGTGATTTAAGCACCAAAAATGGTGGTTGAACTGTTGAACTCACAAAAATTGCGATTTAACACCAAAAAAAGTGTGACTTCCCTTGTTGTACCCTCTGGCTATTTAACATAGCCATGGCAAATTGCCCATTTATAGATGGTTTACCTATTAAAAATGGTGATTTTCCATGGCTATGTTAAATAACCAGATGGTAAATGATGTGTGTTTCGTTTTGGGGCCCACCTTCCAGCTTCATGGGTCATGCAATTCATCGAGAAGTGCGGAAATGAAAGATTAGTAAATGGATAAAGACGGGAAGAAACAAAAAGACAAAAAATGAAGCAAGCCAACAAACAACATACATATATCATATCATATCATATAATTAATATCAATCAATCTATCCATCCATCCATCCATCCACCTATCTATCATTATCTATCATTATCTATCATTATCTATCATTATCTATCATTATCTATCATTATCTATCATTATCTATCATGATCTATCTATCATTATCTATCATGATCTACCATTATCTATCATTATCTTCATTATCTATCTATCATTATCTATCTATCAATGAATCCATCTATCTATCAATGAATCCATCAATCTATCTGTCTATCAATCTATCTATCTGTCTATCTATCTATCTATCTATCTATCTATTTATCTATCTATCTATCTATCTATCTATCTATCTATCTACCTATCTACAGAGTGTGTGTGTGTGTGTATGCACGTGTCTGTGTATGTCTGTGTATGTGCGTGTATGTGCCCTTTGCCCCAAACAATAACATCAATGATTGATCATGTTCATCACATAGACTTATCATACCTCAATGTTCCTTCCCTTTTTTAAAATGGCATTAAAATGGCTCGAACTGGGGTGAAAAACCCTTCAGATCCCTGACATTCCGAGCCACGTAGGAGCGGGGAAAGAAGCGATCCACATCCACCGGGCCCTCGCAACTAAACCTGTGGATGGAGGCCCAAGGTGAAAGCCTTGAACCATCGGAGATCCTTTTGGGGGTGAGATGAGTTGGATAGTGGGGGATCCATTGGGGATCCGATTTTCATCCATTTTCCAGGTGTCTTTCAGTTTCTATGGGATGAAGGTTGGGTGATAAAGCCAAGCGCGGCCTCCGCAAGTTGTTGGTGAGCCCCACTTTCGTGGTTAACTCACGATTCCTTTGGAAGTGATTGAAGAGCATGCCCTCCTGAAGATAGCCTCAAAGGGGAGGCCATGGAGGTGACAAAGACAGTTTTGGCTGAATGAGAAAACACACGAGAAAACGCATGAAAGTACAAGCAATTCATGTGAATCACACAGCAATCTCCAGTAACTGGACTCTTTACATGCTGATATGCTCCCATTCAATATCATGATGGAGTTGCTTCATGTTGCTTCCCGTTTGGCTGTTTATGCAAATTAAACACCACCTCGTGCCCTCAAACGACTCTTTTCCTCCCCTCAGCTGAAGCCCTTGGCCCGCCAGTCTAATGCCAAATCTTCATCATCGTCATCCTCGCCCTCATCATCTACTTCCTCCTCCTTTTCCTCCTCCTTTTCCTTTGGCAAGTTGAGCTTCCGACTGGCTGTCTGCTGCCTCAGCTTCTCAAGTCGAGATTGGAGTTGGACCTGAAATTCCTCTTCTTCTGCTGCGGCCACGGCGTATTTCTCCTCATCAATCTCATGTCGTGTCTCTTCAGCCTTCTCCTGCTCTGCTTGCATTTCCCTCTCAAATCTCTTCAAACCTTCCTCCAACTCCCTCTCCTTTCTCTTGGAGGGTGCCTCCTCACCCCGCATCTTGGCATCCATATCTGGATCATCAAAGAAGCCCTCCGGCAAGCCCTTGGGTTCCTCCCCTTCATCTTCTGCCTCCGGCGCCTCTTGGGCTGCTTGGCCCAGCACAGGGCCAGAGGGTTTCATGGGACCTATGGCTTCTTCCGGCTCTTCCGGCCCAGGATCTGCTGAATCTTCAGCAGCTGCTGGCTCTGCTTCTGAGGCTTCCTGGGTTGCCTCAACTCCCTGCTCTGAGTCTATCTTGCTGTCAATCTCGGGCGCGTCCTCCATCTCAGAACTTTCCTTGGATTTGCACTCATGGGCCCCAAAAACTGAAAAAATGTCTTCTGCAAACATTCCCAGCAGATTCAACCAAGAATCGCCAGCACATCAGCAGCAAATGACAAAAATCATACAAACATATACAAACACTCAAACCAAAGTTTGCCAGGCAATCACCAGCAAATTCCAGGTTTCCATCGGAGCTTCCTTGGGCACATCCTTCTCCGCCTTCTTCTGCGGCACCTTGGGCGGTGGCATCTCCGCCCTCGCGCGCTTTGCCGCGGGGCGCTCCGCAACGGGGTGGCGACGCTTCGAGGGCAGCGTCGCAGTGTCCTGACCGCGCCGTTCCTTCTCCTGGCGCCAGGCTCACTGGAGGATCAGCCCAGGAATCATCACTGATTTGTACACCCCATTTATTGATAGGGTAACTCCACATATCCGGGACTAAGTTACTAAGTTACTGACCTACTAAGTGAGGATGATCCTCCAAGTGCCACCAGTTGCATGCCAAGCTTATTGCTGGTCATGCCATCCGGCAATCAGAGCTGGCAATGGAATATCCTCATGGTTAAGCGGAAAATCATCCGTTTTGGAATTGCACCTGACGGAAATTCCATTGCTGGGCTAGATGACCCAAGGATTACGATAAGAATTTTAGCAGTGTTCAAAACCCTCTGTCATTCGAGATTCCAAATGTATTGATTGATCATCCTCAACTAACACAGGATATTAGAGCTCCCTTCAGAAGCCACTGGGTGTTTGTTTCCACAAACATGTCTCCTTCTTGGTCAGCTCCCTTAGCTTCTTCTGATCCATTGCCTCAATATTGCGGCCCTGTGCCCAAGCACTCACGCTATGCGATGCTATGCGATGATTGCATCGCGGATGTACCCAAGCAATTCTGCTTAGTTGGGAAATTCAGTAAGCCCGAACGGGTGAAATCTTCTGACCTTCAGATATTATGAATATTTATGAATTATGAGATATTGATGAGGATAACTAGACGGAGCAAGCCAAATCGCTGTCCATGTCCTAGCTCTGCCATCGCCCTGGGGCTGTCAGCTGCTTCCCTCATGGGCCAAAGCTGCGGCAGATGCGGCAGAGCGATGTGATCCCAGTGAAGGGACCGGAAAGTTAGGAGAAACCCGTACCAAGTGAAGGGCAAAGGTATGCAAAGGTCATGATTTTCGGGCTTGTCTGAAAATAGAGGGCCAAAATAAATGATGATGATGAATCAGTTTCCATTAGTTTCCCTATTTTCCATGGCCATTCAGAAGGTATACTGTATACCAGGTATACTCCATTTTCAGACATATCCGTGTTGTTTTACGTTGGCTCCAACCCTCAGAGACCATCCTCGGCATCAAGCCAGTTCTCCCAGACACAGTTCGTGGATGTTCCAGCCACGGTTGATGACAAGTTACCGTGGGTTTTTGAGGAGATTCTCCCTGTTGGCGCCGAATTCTATGTTTATGACTGGCTGGGATATAGTGGAACATGGAGGAACATACCATAGTGACCCAGAATATCCCAGAATACTCCGCCTAAAAAAAAGCAGCCCACTTAGCGAATCGAGGAGCGGTAGTCATCCTCACAATCCGACACCGTCCATTTCAAGTGGAAAATCTTGGAGGTGGCCATCTGATTCCTCAGAAATGGCTGGCTTAAGAGCTGCAACTGGGGACCAGTTTTGGGCCTTGATTCGGGTCTCCTGGCAACGTGTCATGATGAAAGGGACACCGGAAATGGTGCTGAGAGGTTGAGAGGTCACTCGAATTTGCCAAGACTGGTGCTACTTAGGCTGTGAAAAGTAGCCCTTGATGTCCTGGGCATATCCCATTCATCCCATTCAGGAAACGGCTTCAAGCCGTCCCGAATTGGAAGTTCATCATTAGGTTCACCATGGTTTACTTATTAACCAGCCCCTATTCTCCAGCAAACCACAAAATAGATATGTAAAATCCACCATTAGTTAGATCCCTTCCTAGGGGATAAAAAACATGGATTTCGACAGCTATCTTAGTACTTGCCATCGTTTTCCTGGGAAATTTCCATGACTTTTCGGTTCCCATAGGTTACCATGGGATGATCCTCTAAACAACACTGCCATGACGTCGATGTCAAGCGTCTCCACCCAGGGGGGCTCTTGTGCTAGCAAGGCCCTGCGGATGTGCTCATCAGGTCCATCGAAGCAAAAGATGCGTTCCTGCGCCATCCATCGAGATATGTCTGTCTTTGTGGGGATGGGTGTTTCATAAAGATTCTATAGGAGATGTCATGGGGATAGTTACTATTTTTCGTGGGTATATGTTTCTCTGGTGATTTATCAAGACCAACCAACTAACAATGGGTAAATCCTAAAGTTCTTCGTGGGGCCATTTCATAAAGATTTAAAAAAAAAAATGTAGGAGATGTCATGGGGATAAAACATGAAAAAAACAACCAACTAAGAATGCTTACAATGAAATAGAATGTATAATTACTGTATAATATATATATTTACAGGTTATGCAACCTAGATCAGCCAGCAACACACACACGCTTTTTGTTCTTGAGCCATAAAGTCCAATGAATGTACAATTACTACCGGACACACTTTACAGGGGAGTAAGAACAGTGTAGATGACTATCCCGTAAAAATACCCCCCGTATGCTGTAGCCGCTTAGCAGCTCCAGCATAACAGTGCCTGCAGTATGCCGCCGCAATGAGACCTAAGCGAACAGAAAATTCGAAGCTACACAGTCAGGCCGAATGCGTATGGACATGGGACTTTCGGATGTCAAGGCAGTGTTGGGCGAATGCAAAGGCTCATATATTCCTTTTGCGCCGATGATGGGCTCGAAGTTGCACACAGCACGGCCGTGGCTCCCGCCAGGCATCTTCAATTGGAATGAAGGAACAATACCATTCCTGTAATGTCACCCCAAAAGGATACCATGGCAGGAAAAACTGTACAGCCATGAAAGGTGTGAATCGATTTGCATCTTGCCTTGAACATCCAATTATATGGCTTGAGAAGTCATTGAAGTAAAATTTTAATTCGCTCAAACTGTGCGGAAATTTGTGCATTGAAGTTCATTGGAATGGGATAATGCATAATGTGCGTCAAAACTTTGGTTTGTTCAATGGGTACAATGCCTGCCAAGTTTGTCATAGACAGGCATGCCTCCCGGCAAGCAAATTTGAAAAAGAAAGATATGACCTAAGCGTCAATGCGAGTCATCCCATAGTTCAGGTCCAGCGCCAGTACCAGCCTC
>Ga0126342_10012845_pt1 | contig 14894 bp, 14 predicted proteins | sample Cyp1metagenome_FD_92528 | JGI IMG/M metagenome (GOLD analysis project Ga0126342, IMG submission 92528) | Coral microbial communities from Lord Howe Island, Old Settlement Bay, Australia - Cyphastrea 1 metagenome | ecosystem: Host-associated > Invertebrates > Cnidaria > Coral ...
GCATACATAAATACATACATACATACATACATACATACAATGCATACAATGCATACAATGCATACATACATACATACATACATACATACAATGCATACATACATACAATGCATACATACATACATACATACAATGCATACATACATACATACATACATACATACATACAATGCATACAATGCATACAATGCATACATACATACATACATACATACATACAATGCATACATACATACAATGCATACATACATACATACATACATACAATGCATACAATGCACACAATGCATACATACATACATACATACGTACGTACATACATACATACATACATACATACAATGCATACATACATACAATGCATACATACATACATACATACATACAATGCACACATACATACATACATACATACATACATACAGATTTGGGTTGGTTGGTCATGTTATTTGTGTCACATCCTGGGCCAAAACCTTGGCAGCACCACAACCTCTAAGCGTTCACCGCGCCACCATCGTCTGAGGTCCGATGTGGTGGTTGGATCCCTGAAGAAGGGTTGAGGCACCGTGCCCTGAAGATCGGGGCGCGACCGGTGTCCGTGTTTGAAGCGCGGGGGGAAAAACCTGCGGCCGGCAGGGGGGTGTCTTCGTGCGGGAACTGAAACCAGTTAAGTACGAATTATCTCATAGACATCTTCAATGGATGAGGATGATGATGATGATGATGATGATGAGGAGGAGGAGGATGATGATGATGTTGTTGTTGTTGTTGTTGTTTCGGTGCGACTATTTTTGGTTTTAGGATGTGTTGAAATATTAGGGGATACGTGCCAGTGGATCCACATATGGCCAATCGTTGCCTGCAACTCACCTTGACAGTGCGCCCTGCTTGCAAGGTTGGTTGGAGGGCTGACACCTTGATATGACCCCCCATGATATTTAAACTAGTGTGCTACACCCAATGCCATAGTCACCCCAAGTCATCACCATCCACATTAAATATGGGTGGGGTAGAATATAGACATATATATATAATTATATATATAGTCTATATAGTTATATATATATATACATACTATATATATATGTATATTATCAACCATCTCCAAATTTTGGTAACTTTATGGCAACACATCCAGGGTTTCCATTAATGGTGTTTCCCACCTCAACCGAAAATCGGAGGTTGGGATCAGTTGATCCATAGTGAGGCCTCTGGAAGCGTCTTTGCGCTACCTGATCCCAAGCACGGGAGCCAGGCAGGGACCAAAGAGGTTGGAAGTCGGTGGGGCCGTGGACTTACCCTCTGGTTATGTCAAAATAGCTATTGAAAATCACCATTTATAGTGGATTTTCCCATTAAAACTGGTGATTTTCCATAGTTATGGCACAGTTTACCAGAGGGTATGAGATTTTTGTAGCAGACTGGAGTAGTTCAAAAGAATTCTTTGGTCATTTTCGTTTTTTTTTTCGGCTCTTTGAGTCCAAAGATCCTTATGCATCACTGAATAAACGCATCAATAAACGACTTCCAAGCTTTGGAAGTGATGGGTCATGTAGATGAAGCCTGAAGTCCGCCCGTTACCATAGTTGGGAGGCGGTGGCTCGAGGGAGGGGCCATCCTCAGTTGGCTCAAGTGGACATGCCTAGATAGGAATCTCCAAAGAGATGCGCAGGATTTTTTTTTTTCTCCAGGATGCCGTAGATGATATGATATATCGTGTGTATATATATATACATCATCCTTACTTGAGATTTCCAACTTTTTTTTGTCAATCTTTTCCGGGACTGCTCAAGATAAATACAACATTACACCCATGACGTGCGAACGGAGTATGTCCGTGGAGTGCTTTGGCTGCACAATTCAGGGTGTTTTCAGCTGCTGAAAGATGTCTGGTTGGAAATGCTATGTTTTTCCAAAAAAATCCTGGGATTTGATGTCTACTGGCTATGTTTTTCCCAAAAAAAAACGGAGATTTTGATCCCCGTTCTGTGTGTCTTCTGCAGTACTTTCCAACCACACCATTTCCGGAGTTCAGCACAGATGGCCCCAATATAAGGGCGTCGAAGATTCCAGAGGGCGGCCTTTTTATCCAGTTATACAGAGTTATACATGTTTTTTTTTGGCCCATGAAGATCCATGAACTACAGATATATCCATACATTTATACCAATGGATAATATCCATAATATCCAACATATCCATATATAACTAATCAAATATATCATGATATATCCATAATTATCCATATATGATATATCTAGCATAAGTTCAACATATTGGAGTTCTGTTCACCCTATCCCGGCACCACGTTGGTGACTGGAGTCCTGATATCCTCCTGAGGCATAGGGAAGAGATCAGCAACGTCTTGCAGTTTGGGACCAAGTCGATTGGAGTCTTGGGCAGTGTGGCCGTGTTGTTGAACAACATCCTTGGGCCCCTTGGTTTCAAGGGGAGGAGTCCGTCGGGGGCCGATGCCAAAAAAAGATGCCCGAAGCAGCACCATGGAGATGGATGGATGGATGGATGGAAATCTGGCATCAATTCCCAGCGATGTTCTGAACGGATGGGGATTTTGTTGAGAGACACCAATTTTTTGGGGTGCTCCGGATACATCCGGATCCATGTTTGGGAATACATATCTTTTTTCCAACATGAACATGGAATTTTCTATAGATCAACTCCCAAGTTCGGGCTTTGACCATGGCTCCAGCAGCCAGCAGCCCATCCATCAGCACCTGAGGCCAGGGATCGCGAACTTTTCGGGGGTCTACCAAGAGAGCGGATGGCTGCCACCCACCCTGACGGTCCTGCTGTGTGTGGCCTCCAGCATTGCCAGTGGAGCTCCTCGATGGCGGTTACGCCTCCCAGGTTACGCTCCCCCAAAAAAGATGAAGAGTTTGAGATGGAGATCCAACACTAAACCAGGCTTTCGTTTTTGGGGTGTTTCATCTTAGTAGTGGGATGTTGGAATAAAACAAACTACGAATCATCCAGCGATCACTATGGGACCACCTCATTGGATCCTTGGGATCTCCTGGGCTCAGGACATGCTTTTGGCAGTGATGCGCGCATATCCGGGGAATGACTCCTTCATGCTGCGCGTGGAGTATGGCACCCTCTGTCGGCAATACTTCGGCAAGCGCGTGGCCATCTTCTGCCAAGGCCAGGGGTTGGAGGGCCCCAGATGTGCCGGTAAAGAGACCAGGCAAGGGACAACATCTGCGCCGTGGCGATGGTAAACCCCTTTATAGATGATTTTCCCATGAAAAGCTCGATTTGCAATTCAGCATGTGAAAAATTGCCATGTTTGATCTACAGTGTAGGTGTACATCTTGAATAGGAAAGTCAAAATCATCTACAAATACAGGCCTTTTCCGTTGCTTCATGAGATTTCCAAAAAGGCCGACCTGTGACGAGGCTTGTTTCAGCTGGCCATGCTCTGTGCCAACATCAGCAACATCATCCAAACAGCTCAGGCGGGGCTTTGGCTGAACGTTTTTTTTCCCTCAGCTTCCAGCCATGTCACCCAGTGGGCCAAAAAAAGATCAATCAAGTACTGGCATGTATACCTTGATGTCCCCTGAAAAAGGACTAAAAAGGATGAAAAGGCTGGTGTTTCAGCATATGTTCAGCCATCATGCTGTGGATGGTTTCGAAATCCTGCATCATCTTGGCTGGTTGAAATCCCTACCAATAATGGGATGTTTACCACCGTTTTCAACTGGTGCAGGATTTCGCAACCATCCACCGTAGCCCCAGCAGCTCCAGCTCCAGGTGCTGGACTATTTTGTGGCCAGTCTGAACCACGAGAAGTCCTGTGCTCTGATGTTCTACCCGCACTTCCAAGGCTTTTGCCACAGATCCTCCACCGATGCTTGCACATTTGCGGTGATTGTTGCAATGGAACGTCCCAACAGAACTTGGGGATCTACGAAATATGGGTTGTATCTTTGGGTTTTGGATCCCCAGTAGATAGTTGCTATAGACATATTATATATACCCTCTGGTTATTTGTTACATAGCCATGGTATAGATGGCCCATAGAAATAGATGGTTTACCTATTAAAAATATTTAAAAATGATGATTTTCCATGGCGATGTTAAACAACCAGATGGTAAATATTGGGAAGCATATAGAGTTTGGACTACAATAATGATTTCCAGGAGTGGTTCCCAAATCAGCCAATCCTTTAAGATCTTTAAGGACGTGACGCCCTTCGGCACGGGCAAGATCGTATTGTCCATCGGCATGGGAATTGTAGCGTTGCTGTCCATACCCCTGGGCTATTGGAACTTGGATGACAACATCATCGTGCAGAACGTGGCGCTGATGGTCATCATTCTTTCGCTGGGAGCTCAGAGGCTCAGGGTCGGTTTGAAGGTCTGGAAGATCATATCCGTTCCAGGCCAACAAATGAAGAGCAGAGGTCTTCCCACGTCCCAGATGAAACAGCTTTAACTTCAGTGGACAACTACTAGTTGAAACAACATGAAACAACTATGGCAGCTATGGAGCATGAGAACTGCTTACAGCTCATTTCCCATTTTTCAGATGTGAGCCACCTCGGAATGACCACAGCCGAGGATCATCGCCTGGCTAGGCATTTTTGGCGTTTTGGGACTGGAAAGTGAGCGCGTTCCGGCGATTGGCTCGTCGCTGCACAACATGGGTGGCACCATTCTCTTCAACTTCATGCGCCCTGGATTTTTCATATGCGGTCTCGTTGGGGTGCCACAGGGGGATAGGGTGTGGGGCAATGGAAGCCGCAACTTTGATAAATGGGGATCTAGATTCGCCTTCTTGAACCATCCAGGGCGAATGTATCAACAGCCATCAACAGCATCTTTTATCAGACCTATTATGACCTATTGGATGTTTGTGTTAGACACCCTATTTATGTGTAGCTTCTCTCTATCCGTTTCCCAGTTTTCCATGTTTTCAAACGTCCAAGAGTGCAACTGCAGCTGGCAGCTTCCCCAGGTTCATCTCCACCATTCCATCCTGGATCTGTGAGAAGAAGCCAACGGTCACCTGGCTTGCAGTGGGGGAAACTAGCAGAAGCAGTGTCCAATAGGAGAAGAATCTCCCTGACGCCCCTGACGTGTTGATTTCTGTGTTGTTTTCTCCTCTCCTCCCAGCGAGATCCAGTGAGTATATATGGTATGGTATGGCAGAATATCCATCACATCCGCAACAGATTGAACTGATGTGCGTCTCGAGACTCTTGGTATCTCCCCAGGGGTTGAATTCATTCCCAGTGCCACGAGTGGAACTCAACGCGTGGAGGTGCGCCCTTTGGTCGTGATCATCTTCACCTTAGCTCTGGCCATCGCCGGCTGCCAAGCTGCACGAGTTGTACTAGTCCTGGGGTCGGTTTCCTATCAGGAGGAGTGCCCAATGGCCCCATGACCATGACTGGTTGCTGACTTCAAAAAAAACTCAAACCTCCCTCAACCTTTCTCACTTTTGCGATGACACGCGATGACTCTGAACGCCAAGTATTCAGTATCCACCAAATACCCACCATGCTGAAACCACCATCATATGATTATACTATAGATACTATAGATCATCAATAATCATATAATATGACAACAGATGGTAGCTTAGTAGCTCTTTTTCACACACCCAACATCTATAGTAGGTCCAACTCTCCATCTGCCGGGCACCTGAGCACCTGTCTGGATTTCAGGCTACGTCTCCGTGGGCATTTTGGGTGGCATGGCCTTTCAACCGTACTTCAGCAGTGACAACACCCTGCTCTCGGAGCTCAATCATATCAGGGCGCAGGAGCCGACTGAGCCGACGCTGCAACGGTTTTTCTTGTTGCGGTTCTTGATGCTTTTGGTGGGATGTTTGCTGGTCAGTTGTTACCCTCTGGCAATTGAACAGTTTGCTATTGAAAATGGCCATTTAGTTCGTTGATTTACCCATGAAAAAGATTGTGATTTTCCATAATTAGTTATGTTAGTTCACCAGAGGGTAGTTGGGAACAATGCTTCGCTGGAAGATGGCGTTGCTCTCTTTTTCTTAACTTGACCCCTGGCCCTTCTTGAAGTGGTGAATGGTGGTGAATGTTTCGCAGAAAGGATGCGAGTCGGTCGGTGAGGACGACAGCTTCCGGGCTGCAATGGGCATCCCAACAGGCTGCACAATGCCGCTTCTGTCAGATTCCAACACAACAAAACCACCACAGAAAGTGCCCAAGAATCGGATACAGTATCTGATGATACCCTCTGGTAATTTAACATAGCTATGGAACATCACCATTTTATTGGGTAAATCCACTATAAATGGCCATTTTCAATAATTAGCAAACTGTAACAAATTACCAGAGGGTATCTCTCTCCCTCTCTCTCTCTCTGCTTGTGCCCAAAGATGCCCGAAGCGCCATTCATCGATCTGACTTGTCTGCCCGAGTAGGAAGCCAATGGACCATTCTGCGCCTAAGGCTTTTGTCAGCGTCCAGGCCTATGCAATCTCTGCCAATTTGGCCTCCATCCCGTCACATGGCAGAGATTGGGGACTCGCCGCGAGTCGCAAACCTTAGGGCAGGCATCACCAGATATCACCAGCTTCCCTAGTTTATCGAATTCGGTCTGGTAATTTCCAGCAGTTTGGAGGTTGTTTGTTGACATGGAAGCACCTAGGCTTGGAACGGTCAGGTACCCAAAAGATGGGTTTGTTTGGCATGGTTTAGAAAGCCCCATGCGGCCCCTATTTTGAAAGCAGCATGGCACCTTACTGCTTCATGTGTTGACTGCCATAACTCACTGTCTCCCAATTCATGACCCAACCAACTTGTGGATTGCAGAATTGGGTTTTGGTCAGATGTTTCAGCATCAGGGGTGAGACAAATCCCTTCTTTCCTGAGCCTCAGGATTTTTTCCATCCTCATGCGATACAACCTCATCGACAGTGGTGCGATGGGCCCGAAGGCAGTCATGATTCGCATGACCTTCCCATTTCCGAAGATGTATCAGTGATTTCAGCCATTTGCTAGATCGATCGGCAGAGACTTGTAAAGATTGGGTTTGCATAGTGCTTTGCGGCCACAGATCAAGAGATATCAGGAGCATAAGAGAGCGAAGGCATGCGAAGGCTGTATTCCATACAGATATTCAGAGTTGCAGAGGATTGAAACATCAAACATCCCACTTCCTGCTTTCGGAAAGGTGGGCTTCTTGAATCCATCCATATGGTCATGAGTTTCCATGGATGAATCCATCTGTGGCATATGGTTCAAGTTGGCCTTGCCAACTGCAGTTCCAGCGTGCAGACTAGACTTTGTACATCAAGTGGCTGCAGCATGGTTGCTTTCCGGCCAAGTGGCTCGCGCAGGGTCGAAAGCCTTGGCTTGGCTCCTCGCGTCTTCCTTAAGCCAAGCCTTTGTGCTGCTGACCCAGTCACAAAGCCGTCAAAAGAGGAGATGGTCGGCTACTTGATGCAAGGTGTCGGAAAGCGCCCCAGTCAGATGTTTGTGGATTTTTCCCGGGCCGCTCCAAGCTTGGGGGAGATGTCGCTCTGGATTCTGGTCGACAGCATCGACCTGCACGAGAACTTCAAGTACCCAGACTCCCTCTACTACGAGATATCCGATGGCGCGCTGAACTTGCACTACTCAGCACCAGGAGATGGATGGAGGGTGCATCTAACGACGTTCTCTTCCTTGCCTTCCCACGAGCAAACCGCTCTGCGCAAAGCACTTCGATGCCAGATAGAGGAGCAGCGCAAGGTATTCCCCCACAGAGAGAAGATCCAGGCAGCGAGCCGCAAGCATTTCGGCCCCTTCTTGAATGGCATCAAAGAAGTCGCCGACACAATTCACAAACTGCAGGATACAGCAGCAAAGAAAGCTGAGGCCAGTTTTCATGCCATGAAAATGGTGGACTACTTCAATGGGTTCGCTCAGGAGTTGAAAGATCAGAAGCTTGATGCTCTGAGTCTTGTCTTGGACTCATGGAAGCCCTTGAGCCTGAAGAGGGCGATTGCATTCTTGGACCATTTGCTTGAAGTGTCCCAAGATTCACAGGTTGTTCTTGACCAAGTTGAACTTCCTCGTGCACTATTCCATTCTGCACAGAAGGTGATCTACCGCTCTGCGCTGTGATTCAGTGAGTGGCAGCATAGAGTCTTCCGTCCACTCCCTTTGAACTACGGAGTGAGACTTTTAAACAGCCATTCCGCCCAACCAACGCCGGCCGCGCGGAAAAAGATCCCCACACATCATGTGCTGCCAGCAGCAGCAGCAGTCCTGGCGACTCCTGCTGGCCAGGCTGCTGGGGCCGTGTCTGTCCTGGTGCCGTTTGGCGTTTCGGTGATTTTGTACACCGGCCAAGGCGGGCACATGGGAATTCATGGTTTGGTCGAATGAGTTCTTGGAGGTCATAGTGCAGAGCTAGACAGGTTCTTCGAGGGGTGCCTGAAAGTTACAAAATGTCTGGGGACATCCTGAAATCGATAATTCCACCATGTGAAGTCCTCACTATAGCTGGTTGGTGGTTTGGAACATGAATTTTATGACTTTTTTATGACTTTCCATATATTGGGAATGTCATCATCCCAACTGACGAACTCACTCCATCATTTTTCAGAGGGGTGGCGAAAAACCAACCACCAACCAGATAGGAGCTGAGCCATTTCCCTCACTGACCCCATGAGGCTTCAAGGATATCGTGGACTTCTCCGGTACTTTTACCTCGGCCTTTGTGAATCTGATGGTTCCCAGCCTCCTCTTCCTTGCAGCGTGCCTGGGCGGATGGGACCTTGGGACCTGCTTGGGGCCACTGGATGCCTCAGACCCTGCCTAGGCTGCGAGAGAAGGAGAAACGAGCCAGCTGAGAACTCAGAAACTGCAGGGCCTGTGACACCCATGGTATGCATGTGACATCATTTGACATACCCTCTTGGTAAACTAAAACTAACATATATAACTATGGAAAATCACCATCTTTAATAGGTAAATCAACGAACTAAATGGCAATTTTCAATAGCAAACTGTTAAATTACCAAAGGGTAGTCACTTAGTCCAAACATGTGGGTTGGAGAGCGCTACAAGATGTGGTTTCCAGTATATAGTTCCCGCCTTTTTCATGCTTCAAGGTGAACCACTTGAACCAGGAGACCGAAATGTGCCTGGCTTGCATCTAGCACGATCCAATGTACCATGTCAGCAGATCCCCACCTTTCAGTCACCTTTATATTCTTATATCTCCACACATCCACCCAAAAAACTTAACAAAAGTCAACCTGAGTCAACCTTGTTGTTTTTGTTTTTTGCACTTCCAATTTTCAATTTTCGGTGTTCCATGCCCATCAGTCCCATTCAGTCCCCAATTTTGAAAGTTCCCTCAAGTCCCAAATAACTCCCATTTTTCATCCAAACTTCCCTGGCAGACGGTTAAGCACCCTCAAATCAATTAAACACTTCCCACTCAAAATTCCACAAATAACATCCCATCAACATCTCATTAAACATCTCAATTTCCCAAAAAACTCTTATGATTTCACACAGGATGGGGCCCCCAAGATAGCTAAGTTGCCTTATAAGTGGCTTTATGGTAGATATAACTATAGTTAATATTAGTTAATAGGGGTTATTTCATGGCTTATAAACCCACTAACATCACTGGGGGGCCCCATCCTGCATCCTTTTTTGCCATTCCCATAAGCATCACAGGTGCTCCAGGTGCGTCGCATGTGGTCCGCCAGCGGCTCCTTGGCCACCAGCAACCTGGGGCCCCAACGGCTCTGGCGCTGCATCGCCTGGGTACCTTGGCGATGGATGGGGGTTGGGGGGTGGCTAAAACATGGGAGAAATTTAGGGGAAATGCTAAGCCATAATATATATATATACACATATTTGAATAATTACATATATATATATATTGTTGAGTGTTGGACTTTTATGATTTTTTTCGAAGCCCAAAGAAAGCATAGCCGTTCGTGTCGAATTCTTACCATTTGAAAAGTTTTGCGGGCCTTCATTTTGAAAATGAGCCTGCAACAGGCTACCACACTAGATGACATTTCCGGACAACGAGTTGAAATGGTCAATGGTCAGGGTGGAGGTTCCCACTGTGGTAGATATCAAAAGGTGACTTTGTAGACATTGGCAGCTTGGGGTGGGCAATGAAAATTGAAGAAATGTAAGCCAAAATCGGTTCATTTTTGGGCAGTTTTGGAGGAGGAAATTACTGCCGACTGCTCTTGAACAGATGACTGAAGATTCAGCAGGCTCAATTGTTTTCAGGATTCCAAGTGGCTGGAAGTGACCCATAGAAACACGTGCAAAGGATTTGCCTGGATGTATGACTGGGGAACCATGCAGAAAGATAATGAGATGGGAGTGTTGTGTTGCACCCATCCAGTTCACTGACTTCAAAGTTCAACAGGGCTTCAACATTGCTTTGGCGAGGTCAATCTTCTGCTTATGCTGTTGCTGACCACGGTCTCCATCGCTGATCAATATTCATCTTAGCTTTAATCACCGATCATTGCAGAGGTCGTTAAGACCGGTAAGACAGTGGCAGTGAAGACGTTGCGACTTGGGACCTTCCGGTCAATCCCTGGTACCCTACCAAAGACTTTCACAGTTCATTGAGCAGATGGTTAGATGTAAGTTGCGTGTATTTTTCTTCAAAACATGCAACAAATAACACAGGCACATACCCAAAATGTATTGCCTAGGTATAGTCGCAACAAATCTTTTAGATTTCTGACATCCCAACAGCTTCGCCATCGTTGGGTTATCCATGGTTATCGCGTATCCCAGACGGAAGGGGCCGCTTAAAGTGGCCACAGCCCTGTACAGCGATCCGAGTCAAAAGTGCCATCAGTTGGTCGACAGAAAATGCCCCTGGGGACGGATGGTGGTGCTTCATGGCGCTTTTTTTGTGTGGCATCTGGAAGTGGATAAAGTGGAAAGGTTCGAAGAATTTCGATCCATAATCATGATAATTTGATATAATTTGCCTACTTAATAGTATTTAATAGTCTAATTGAGTCTAAGTCATTCTTTTTTTAAAATGGGGTTTTGAATGGAACATGAGGCAAATCACACAGAAAACATGCTGAACGTTCATCATCTCTGCTGCAGGATGCCTGGAAGAGTAGCCATTGGGGCGTTGGACGCCTCAGACGCCAACTTTGAAGGGTCCTTCTTGGCACAGAAGCGCTTATATTTGTCAATATCTTCCCCTATTTAAGACTCACTTGACCTACAAAAAAGATCAGCAAAATCAGGATTGTCCAAATTTTCTTGGCAGATTTCGCCCGTTTTTTTTAAAATGGATACCTCCTTTCACCCAAACCTTCCAAGACATCCTGCAAGGTGGTCTTGCAGTTGGGCTCCGGCTTGGCTTATGCCATGAAGCAGCAGGGCAGCAGTTGGTGGGATTCTGCTGCTGTTTGTTGCTTGGGACCCTACCAATCCTACCATTCGTTGCTTGAAACATACCCGGGAAACCATGGAAAAAAACAGCTGCGCAGACTTTTCGCAGAATGTGAAATCATCGAAGAATCCAGACTTTGAAACGTCAATGGAACATTCTGTAGCAATGACTCAGAAGCAGCTTGCAGTAGTTTTTGTGGATCCTTGTTGTATCTTGTTGTAGCGTTGTTCAAATTGGTCGCCAACGCGTAAAACATCACAGGTTTACGGCCCTCAAGCTCCTGCTCTGCGGAAATGAACAGCTGGGGCAGTCAGAAACCATTTTTGGTGGATCAACATGGGCTAGTTGGGGATGTCCAAGAATGGGGGCATGATGAGGTAAACCATGGTAAACACAAAGATAAACCATCACCAGTCGGGCTTTATTGGGTGTCCCATGGTGCACCTTTCCTTATTTGGTTTGCGAATTTGGTTTGCGCGCCATTCTCACAGTTGACGCTCTTCCTGGGCCCAGAGGATGTGTGCTTGTTCCAAGCTTTAAGACTTTAGGACAACTACCTCAATTTTGAGCTAAGAATCCATCATAATCCATCATAATCCATCAGGTTATTTGAGGTGTCAAATCGGTCCTACTTTCAACATTTTTCAAGTACCATTGGGGTTCCCAATGGCAAAAAGAGGTTACCCTCTTGTTATTTAACATAGCCATGGAAAATGGCCCATAGAAATAGATGGTCTGCCTATTAAAAATGGTGATTTTCCATGGCTATGTTAGTCATAACCAGATGGTAACAAAACTTGGGGGAATGGCTTGAAAGCTGTCAGGTCGCCACCATGGTAGCCCTCCCAGGTCGCCCAATGTGGAACAACGGGCGCCCTCCAAAGCGCACGTTGTGCTCTTCTGTAATCCAGCAGGGGCAGCCCAGGGGCCCTGGATCCCAAAACGTTGCTGGTGGTGATGTGTTTTCACAGTTGTATGGCTATAGGACTACTCCCATCACCCAAAAATATTAGACACCCAATTTATGGTCCCAATTATGTGGAAGATTCCCTACTAAACCATGGTTTCTAAGGGGGTGTTCAATGTGGGGGGGATGTTTTTGATGTGGTTAAAACAAGGTCATGTTTACCATCCCCCAGTCATCACAATTTCTATGGCTGGTTTTTGAAGCATCAAACACGGGATGGATGGCCAAGTCCACCCTTTGGAAAACTCAGAAACTGAGGGGATATCAATCCGTTGTTTATCATCGTTTAATGAGGTGGTTCCCATTTTTTGCATGAATGATCAACTGTTGCCAACTTTGGGGCAATACTTTTCTGAAGTACAGTACGCCTCAGACACATGTTAGCACGTGCTCCATATGCAGGCCAGAGCTGCTCCAGTCGCTTGAAACCATGTTTTTTTTCTTATGTTCTTATGTGTGTGCGGCAAAATGGAGCCAGAACTCTAAGATCACATGTTTTATTTTTGAATGAGTCATGAATCTTGAAACATTGAAACCCAGCGTTTGGAGATCACGAACTTGTGTCATTCTGTTCAGCTCTTTGGCTTGGAACAGTACAGCAGTGTGGGCCCATGGCTATGGCAAGCGTGGCAACCGCGGCAACCGCGGCATTAGTGATCGTGCTTCTTCAGTCGAAGCTGTGTGAAGCCTCATCGGAAAGCTCCCAGATCAAAGTCGCAGGATCCTCTACTGTTTACCCGGTGGCCCATGCCTGGGCAGAGGCCGAAAGTATGAATGCTTTTGACATTTCCATCCAGGGTGGTGGCTCCAGTTCGGGTGCCCGTCGGGTCTGTGCCCCTTCCTCAGACCCCAGTCATGTGGATATTGGAACAATGTCGCGCGACTGGAAGAGTAAGGAAGCTGTGCTCCTGGATGATGGATACACCTTTGAATGCAAAAGCAGCAAAGTTCGGGTGACACAGATCCAAGTAGGGGTGGATGGCTTAGCTGTGGTGGTGGCCAAAAACAGCAAAGCACATGACTGCTTGACCAATCCGAGTGTGGGTGGCGTGACTCTGGCGATGCTTCATTGGATGTTTACTAGTTGGAACAACACTCAGCTTGAGGCTTATGGAGTGAATTTGGCTTCCACCCTTCCAAATGACGATGGAGATGACGTCCGTGAGTGGAGCGATCTTTCCTCTGCATGTGAGGAGGTTCCCATCAATGCCTATGGACCTGGCTCGGAATCTGGTACCTTTGATTTCTTCGCAGAAGCGACCTTATGCAAGGACTGCTTTGCAGGGAAGGAAGGTCATGTTGCAGAAGACTTCAGCTATTGTTCCAGCAGCCAATTGCACATCTTGGAGGGCCTCAACGGCACCGGGATGGAGGATTACATCAAGAACCAGAGGCCCAAGAATTGCTACATGTCTTCGGAGTCGGACCTTCAATTAGTGCAATGGCTGCTTGCAGATGCAGGTGGCATTGCCTACTTTGGATATTCCTACTACACCGTTTTTGCAAGCCAGCTCACTGTGGTCCGAGTTGCTAGTGATCGGAATTTGGGTGTGGCAGATACAGCTGATGCGAAGGCAGGGCTGGCCACAGCATGCATGGGCGCAGCGGTAAGGAGTTTGCCGGAACCACCAAGTGTTGTACAGACAGTTTATAACATCACCATGACCATGGAATGCAGTGGAATCAAGCAAGACCGAGGCAGACCATTGAGTGAAGAATAAATACTGAAAGCATGGTTTCTTTATCATAGTAGATGACTTCAGGTCATTATGTTCATGTCCCATTTCATACATATCATATCATGTATATAATACATATAGTCATATAGTTTCCATTTTTCTGACTTTCTAAAGGAAGCACTGGTGGGCCGTTCATTTCGGAAGAACAGATGGGCACAACACGTCAGAAGTAGAGCCCATCTGCGCAGGTAGAGCCATCCATCTACACCATCACGGATGGCTCCTACAGCGTCTACAAGCGGAAGCTCTTCATGAATGTGGACAACAGCGCTTGGGATCGTGTTTATCCATACCTCAGCTATGGCTTCAATCAAGAAGGCCAGAGGAAGGCAGGCTGAGAAGTTGATGAAACATATGAAACCGCGGAAAAATGGCCACATGGACCATGTACAACGTGTAGATCAAAACATGGAATATACACATATTATAAACATAGACATACGACTGTCAAAGTATTGTCCTGATGGATTCTCATTCTATCATTCTTACCTCAAGAATCTTTGAAGATGTTCGTTTTCCATCGTCTCGCTTCCCCGAAGGTTGTAGATGTGGGCTATGTGCCCGTGAATGCGGCCCTCTTGGCCAAGATGCAGATTCGCATCGAGAAACGAGGCAATGAAGAGGCGGATTATGTATCTGGGCGGCTTTTTCTATGGTCTCAAAGTTCAGGACAAAAAATAACGAAAAACATGAAAAAACGGCGAAATTGCTGTTATTTACAGTGTTTTTGCGCGGTGAGAAGCAGAAACCACTGCAAATACCATGGTTTTTGAGGGTCAGGTGGCCAAAAACAC
>Ga0126342_10012846_pt1 | contig 14894 bp, 15 predicted proteins | sample Cyp1metagenome_FD_92528 | JGI IMG/M metagenome (GOLD analysis project Ga0126342, IMG submission 92528) | Coral microbial communities from Lord Howe Island, Old Settlement Bay, Australia - Cyphastrea 1 metagenome | ecosystem: Host-associated > Invertebrates > Cnidaria > Coral ...
CATCATCATCATCATCATCATCATCATCATCTTCACCCAGTTGTAAGGATGAAAACCCTGAACATCTTGAAAAAAAGGGAAGCAAAAGCACCCGAGGACATATGTAATCTATGTGAGACAAAAAATTAAGGGCATCTATGAACATCTACAATCTAACGGGATCATGTCTCACGTTCTAAGGATCAAAATACCTGAATTGATTCATTTCGTCAATTAGAACAGTAACCAGAACTTCTTCAATTGGAATATGGACACAATATGAACTTCAGACATGGCGTCTGAAAATGGAGATACTGCAACAGGATGAACTGCACCATGGAATTCGCCAGATCCTCTGTCTGGGGATGGATAAAAATTAAGCAACAAGTGGTACACCATGTGGAGGAATTGCATCATGAAGATCCTGAAAAATCCCAGTTTCCTTAAATGGTGTGTTGCCAGAGTTTTGACCATTTTTGACCACAGAATATTATACTAATATAATTGGTACACATGATACATGATACATGACTTACAGAATGTCAAGAATATTCTAGCATTAATACCCACAGTTATACATTAATATACTTAAATGATCATTAATTAATGCTAGACATGGAGATTTCACCAATCTCATATTGTCTCAAACTTATCGATGCTAAGTTAACACCATCCCCAAAAGAACATCAAAAAAGACAAAAAAAACCATTGCTAGGCTTATAGATATCCATCCTGTATTGGGAATCCGTATATATCATGGCTATATCATAGTATATATCATGGGTATACGGTATACGGTATATCATAGTTACTTATTGGAACATATCCCAATAAATCACCATCTTTGCTAGTGACGTCACCATTTCTGGGTTGAAGAAGCGCATCTTTTATTTACCGCCTGAAAAAAAAAAACATGCTCCGCCACCGCTGCACCACTGCCGTCCTCGATCCAAAAATGCACACAGCTGAAAGCGCTGAAGTCCACGTCCGCAGCCTCTCTCCGGCGAACCATCCATTGATCCATGGAAAAAATGGGAAACAAAATCGATCAAGGGAAACTCTCAACGGAAAATCATCCGTACACTGAACAATGACTGAAAAAAATTGGATGTTCCATGCTGCTCCATACCTCAAGTTTTCCGGAAAATGACATGGAATGATGACGAACGACAAGAATAATTCATTAAGTTAAGTATATAAATGTCGAAAAAATTGGTAATGTTCACATTTCCAAAGCGTATTTGGCCAAGAAATTGAGGGAAACCCTGCCAGCCCGCCACATTTGTCCAAGCTGACAATCCGCCACTGGAAAATAATGGTCCGTCCCATGATTGCCAAAGGGTGTTGCAAATCCAAGACAATGGCTACCCTCTGGTAAATTAACAGTTGGACCCTGAAAATGACCAATTTATAGTGGAAACTAGTCTTCCAACCCCTATCTGCCAGGGTCTATGTTAATATACCAGAGGGTAATACACGTTACGGATGAACAATGGTTGATAATGCTGATTAATGGTGATTACTGAAATTTCATGAAACTTCCCTCTGGTAATTTCAAATAGCTATGGAAGCCATGACCTATTTAGACCGATGATTTACTGTACCTACTAAAAATGATGACTTTCCATAGCTATGTTAAAGTACCAGATGGTGACATAATCCATCAAAGGGGTAGTTCCAGTCACAGGACATGTCATGCCATCTGTGAATAACAGTCTTGCGGTTTCCGCATCATCACCATTGTTGCCGTCATGCAGCTTCATTTTGCAAAAGCTTTGTTATGTGTATGTATATAATATATATGTAATATACATTATATATATATATATGGATCTCTATATAGATTACATTCTATGTATATATATATACGTGGATCTGTATATAGATGTAATGATGTATGTAAAGCAAGACGGTCAAATCTCTATTGGCGGCCGTGTTTTCGGGATGAACCGGGTGAACCAGCGACCCGTGAGGCCTCAAACCCCAATAAAAACAGAAGCGGAACCAAGATTTCCTATATCAACATGGCTAACCAGTGATTGTGTCACACCTATTCAAATGCTTGGAGACCAGTGATCATATGATATCACTATGTATCACTATGTATCACTATATCATTTCCATTCATTTCCTATATCAACCAGTGATAATCAAAATCAAGGAACAATCAGAAGGGCCTCCACACGCTTCCCCACCTTCTCCCGCAACATGGCCTGTCGGGAATGGGGAAGATCATGTCATGTGGAAACATAAAAAATGACATCATGTACATATGATAATATATGACTTTAATATACTTTAATTATATCTGATATAACCGTATAAAATAGTATAAACATACATAATTGAATAAGACTTGAATAAGAATACGCAACAACAACAACAGCAGCAGCAACAACAATAACAACAACCACAACAACCTCCACAACCACAAGCACAACAACCACAACGACCACCACCGCCACCGCAACAACCACAACCACAACAACCACCACAACCACAACAGCAACAACAACCACAACAACCACCACAACCACAACAACCACCACAACAACAACAACAACCACAACAACCACAACAACCACCACAACGACAACAGCAACAACAACCACAACGACCACAACAACCACCACAACAACAACAAAGACAACAACCACAACAACCACAACAAAGACAACAACCACAACAACCACAACAACCACAACAACCACAACAACCACAACAACTACAACAAAGACAACAACCACAACAACTACAACAAAGACAACAACCACAACAACTACAACAAAGACAACAACCACAACAACAACAGCAGCAACAACATGATGGTATATATTTATATTATATGATAATGCAACGATTAAAATACGATGATAGTATAACTATAGCCGTAACTATAGTACACTTCAATTTATACGACACTGATGATAATGATGATATAAACACATCATAAAATAATGTTGATGTACTGATACAAGAGTATTGATAATAGACATAACAATACTGTAAGAAGAATAATACTAATACTAATATGATAAAGAAAGTGAAATATGTGCTTTCAGATCATATAATTCATATAACATATATATATACATATTATATGATAGTTGTATACATCTGGCCCAGAATCGGGCTGAATCACGGCCTCAGGGATGACGTGATGACGGTTCAGATCTCTTTCAGGTGCGAAGGGACATTTATCCCAGATAAATACGAAGTAAAATTGACGTCAAATGTCACAAATGTCCAAACACCTAGAGTAAAAAAAAATACCTGCAACTCGCAGAAAGATAGAACAGAAGATTCGGAGACTAAAATAGTAATAGAATTCACCTTGTCTGCATGATTTAAGGGGTTGCTATAATATCATCTTAACATATTTTAACATATCTTAACATATCTTAACATATCTTAACCCCCAGTGGCCCGCCCCCAAGGAGTTTCCGAACGCGAGCCCTGGACATTCCAGCGCTCGCGCACCTTGTGAAGCATGAAGCGTTGGTCCTGGAGGAGATCCATCTTACTCTGTTTGGTTCAACCCATGGGTTTTTCTGGGATAATCATCCACTAATCATACCATCTGGTTGGTGGTTGACCTACCATTGTGGTTAATATTAATGGTTATTATATGGTTAATGATGGTTAATAATCATAACTGGTTGATGGTTGACCTACAAACCCCTCCGAAAAATGATGGAGTTCATCAGTTGGGATGATTTTCCATTCCCAACTGTTTCTGGAAAAATAAAACATGTTCCAAACCACCAACCAGATCCAACCAGTACTAATGTGGAGGCTTCCTACAATGGGGGTACATTAAAGTGGCCTGCCAAAAGTACAGCTTCTCAGCTTCTCATTTTTTTGGGGTATGGATCAATCATGATATAGATCAGATCCCATAGAGATCTATGGATGTGCCCTTTATCGGGGCTAGGGATCGCCTGTGTCCAGGGATGTCCATGGTGAACGCGATTTCCATCGACAGCAATGCTTTGGGAAACATCCAGTGATAAAATTGGAACCCTAATATACTGTAGATACGCAACGTAATGTAGTGCAATGTAGTGTAACGTAGTGTCATGTAACGTAATGCAATGAAATGGTTTTATCTTATATGTTTCTTATATTATTCACATATATATAGTATAGAATTGTACATATACTAGTCTCCAGTCACCATGCCATATGGAAACAGCAGATGAAACAACAATAAGAGGATCCGCAACGTTTTGCTTCTCAGGGTCTCTAGGGCTCTCGATATTCGAGGCCGCCTCCCCCAATAGCTGGATGGTTTACCCCCCATCAACGGAATAAGCGTTGACACCTCGGACAAGGTCATGCTGAAGCGTTCCAAATGTGCCTTACAGTGCAGAAGAACCAAGTGGGGACCAGAAAATCTGTCGCATGGTTCATGATTTCTCTCTATGTACTGAGCATTATAGAGAAATTTGGTGATTTTGTTCCTAGAAATAGATATACTAGGAACCATTACATTCCAATACTTCTGACACATTTAATGTTGATTGCCATTAATCACCATGTTGACCATCATAAATATCATTCTTAATCATTATTAATCATTACACCATACCATCTGGTTGGTGGTTGACCTACTCCTCCGAAAAATCATGGAGTTCGTCAGTTGGGATGATTTTGCATTCCCAACTGTTTCTGGAAAGTTATAAAATTACATGGTGCCAAACCGCCACCAACCAGCCATTCTTCAAGCATCTGATGTCTGGTGCTCCATGCCCATTCCCTATCCAAATCTCTGGTGCTCCCGGCGGTCAACTTTTCAACCTCCTGGGCCGATGATCTGAAGATATCTGAAGTCTTCCAGGTCATGGTCTCGGAAAATCACAGCAGAAAAAAAAACCTTTGAGCCTGATACCAGTTACATATAGAGTGGTGATCTTTTGAAGAAGATCGACTGGTGAAAAATTGTCCTGGATTGTAACCATCGATGTTGAATCAAATGTTGGACGCATCAAAAGGTGGATGGCAATGCACTTTTGTATGAATGGTGGGTTTGGTACAGTACTGACGTGTGACATTTTTTCTCAGAGAAGATTTGTTCAGGATGACTTTGCTGATATGTGGTTCTATGCATCTCAAAAGCAACCTTTGACATTGTTTCTTATAGCTAACTTAGCACCACTGCCAAATAACATCAAATAACCCTTGGAATACCAAGGTTTCCGAAAGAATCAATTCCTCTGTTATCCTCAAGATAAAAACCAACACCCAAGAAATTGTTCAGTTGGGACTATCCCATGAACCACCCAAATACTGAATAGTGGGAATGTTGGATCGTCAAGTGTCAAGGACCTTCTTGGGCCGGGTCCTTTCTCAGTAAATCCGAACTGCCACAACTCCTTTACGAATGAGCTGCTGTGTCTAAATTCATTGTGAGCCCAACGGAGGAAAATGGATTCAAAGCAGATTCAACTGATTTAAAGCCCTTAATTAGATTCTTGACTTTTCCCCCAGAGCATGTCATTGGCATGAATTCTCAGTACCCTGAAATGTTGCGGTAGCGGAAGTCTACACTCACCAGCATCCAACACTACCATTGTGTTGTTGTTGTTTTTTTTTTTAACGGCAATCGCAAAAGCTGAACATATATTAAAATATAAATATATGAATATATATATATATATATATATAAATATCACAATCTTACTAAACTAATTAGAGCTAACATGCGTTGCATCTTTGGCGGTGACTACACCTCAAATTATGGCCATTGATGTCAACCCCAAATTAATAAACCTTGGCTGATTAAAATCAGGTGGTTCCCACCCCAAAAAGTGTTTTAAAATTATCCTTAAAATTGGGATACACCATGATACACCCATATTAACAAACTGTTTGAGTGCAAAATTCTGGGTTAACATGCACTGTTAATCCAATGCCAGATGCTTAGTAAAACCTGAAAAAGACCCTCAATGAGCCTGTTTATTGATATAGTCCGGCGCATTCCATTTCATTATAGCCCCATCATGCCAGCAGAAAAACACCATATTCTACCACCATTCTTGTTGCTTAAGTCACCATGGCGTTTTTCTGGCTCCCGTCCTATGTTTTTTCCCATCATCCCCACCTGGTTTCGGCTGCACATGTCCACCAAAGACCAAACCTGGCAGGGATTCCATTGGATTTCATAAGCCACGATAAAGAATGATTCGCCCCAAAAAAAAGCAGTCCAATCAACAAACAAAATGTCCATAGAACGAATCGAAACTTGGAGAAAAACCACATTTTGTACCCTCTGGTAAACTAACATAGCAATGGAAAATCACCATTTTTAATGGGAAAATCCGATATAAATGGCCATTTTCAATAGCTATTTTGACATAACCAGAGGGTAACAATCTCAAAACATGTTTTTTCACCTCTGGGCTTGATGAGTCATTAGGGACCTCCAACACTCATCCCGTCAGTACCGAAAAACCAGGCATCAAACACTGAGAACGTGATCCTTATCCACGGCATGGGGGGTTTTATAATATTTTATAGTTAGCTAATTTGGTTATGATACTTATAATAACAGTTAGTATGATACTTATAATTATATATATAGACGGGATATGATGGGATTATACACCAACCAACAGGGGGCACCATCCTGCACTGGCTAAAAAGATCGAAGTAGTTTTTTTGTTATAAATCACGGAACTTTCAACCCTTAGGTGTTTTGTTTATTCGAAAAAAGAGGGGTCTTTAAAGTTGGACGCCGCAGAGTTCTTCGATAATTCTGATCATCCCCGGGGGTTCAAGGAACCAACCGAGGCTGAACCACCGGGTTAACCCCACGTCATCTCTGGGACACCAAGAAAATGTATGAAAATGTCACAAAAACCATGGCCAATCTCTGACGTTTACACCCTGAAAAAATACGAAAGATCTTAGCTATCAAAGTACCCCTCTGCTTGTTGAAGATTGACTCGAAACTATCAACCCCTCTGCTGAACAACAGCACCCCTTTCTTTTTCTGTCCTCGCGACACGCGAACGTCTGATCTGACTGGCCCAACGTGCTGCTGGGTCAACCAGGTTTCAACAAAGGAGGCCCAGGATATAGTTCAACATGTTATAACAGTTCCAGACATAGGCAATGATTCAATGATGTGCTTTCTGGCCAAAATACAGAGGGCAGTTTGGTATACCACCTAGCGTCCTTTACCTATTTGCTTGGGAATCATGAAAAATCCCTTCTTGCTTCCAGTGGCTTTAAGCCACTCCAAGGCCAAGACGTGGAATCCACACTTCACCATACAATATGTAGGATATGTTTTGTGTTTTTTCACCAGTATATGCATGTCAGTACTAATATAATTATAATATATATATATGTATATATATATATGTATATATATATGTATACATATATGTATATATATATATACGTACGTACATATGTATAAAGATACCTTTATAATGTAAATATACAAAGTTCATATAGTCATACAGTGGTGTCAACTACTCTTCACCCAAATATCACCTACAATCAGTTGAAACCTGAGGTTTTTTTCAGCGCATCACAGCGCAGGCTTGGCTGTGTAGAGGTTCACTGCACCATAGGCGAAGCCTTGGCTGGGCACGGGTGTTGTTTTCTTTTCTCCGGGGCTGGCCCAATAACCTCCGAAATCAGGGTGGAAAATGTCCAAGTCTGTTGGACTTGGATTATCTTACGGATTCTTTGAAATTACATTCCTGTCAGAGCTTAATGGATTGGTTGAAGGGAAAATCTACAGGAAACCATGGATTTTCCTAGGAAAATAATGAAAATATGGGGGGTTCCGGTGACTCAGGATGGATCATCGACTGCATGGCCAATCTTAAATACCGGGCCCCCAAAAAAGGCTGGGCATTGAAATTGTATTCCCCATCCTAAACTCATCCAGTTGGTTCGTTAAAGACCTGGGCAAACATGAACTTTACTTGGCGGATTGAAACAGTGGTTACCACATGTTACCATCAGCAATTCCTGTCAATTACTCATAGTCCCACCCCAAATACATGGACTTGGATGGGCAATTCCTATGAACAATTGGCTGTAAATCCTACAAATACTTGACAAAATCCGACATATGAATGTTAATCCACATCTATCAGCACATGTGGGCCCGCTTAAGTAAATTGTTGTTTATTTTATAACAAAGCCAACTGTTGGGTTGAAACAAGGAGATATATACTTGGAAACATACCAACTTACGACTGGGGTTGAGGCACTTTGTATACAGAGTATGGTTTGTGTAAACAATAAATCCGTTTGTATAACCCCCCAACTTTTCATCAACCATCATTTGCCAAGTACATCATTGCCTTTTTTTCATGGGATGGCGATTGTTGTTACCCATATATCCCCAGGAGATATCAATTATATCATCATATTATCCATCAGAGTATCTCCCATACTATAAGCTATCTCCAATTATATCCCCACAATGTCTCCCATGAGGATACTTGTTATACATCATTATACCTATTATCTACAGTGATATACTCCACCAGTTTTGTTACCCATCTCCATAGTCAATGATTATACATTATCTTATACCCATTATATAGAGTACATACCTGCATTTTTAATGTCATAGATGGTTGGTAGAAACCATGCCCGAATGGTAGGTTTATGCAATTGGGTTTCCCACACTAAATTCACATTGGTAACCATTCTCACTAATCATTATCATTGACCATCATCAATCGCGTGTAACCATAAATAGTGATAATTAATCATAATTAACCATATAATTAACCATTATAATTAACCACAATTAACCATGAGTACAATGGGGTTATTTATTGACCATAATTAACCATTAATTTAACCATAAATAGTGATTGATAATGGTTCATAGACCCTAAGAGGTTGATCCAACAAATCATTATCTTTCATGGCCAACACATAGTTCAATCACTATTATAAACCATGATTGACCATAAATCACTGTAAATACCATTAAAAGCCATTATATACATATATATATGTATATATATATATACAATTATTAAGCATAAATCACTGTAAATACCATCATAAACCATTGTTAACTATAAATCACTATTAACTATTAACCATTTTACTAATCATTACTAACCATTACTAACCATTACTAAGCATTACTAACCATTACTAACCATTACTAACCATTAAACAGCACTATTGATCATCATTAACCCCATGGTTATTAGTCATTACGTTCGGACGAGAAGCTCGTGATCGTCTCTACAGGGAGACCCGCAGCAGCCAGCTCCGCTGCGAAGTCCATCGGTTTCCTCAGTTTTTTCGCGTCGTAAAGAGCCGGGGACCCAAAGCAACCATTGGTTGGTAATATACTGTTAATATATGGTTAATATTAATGGTTATTATATGGTTAATGATGGTTAATAATCATAACTGGTTGGTGGTTGCTGCTAACCCCTCTGAAAAATGATGGAGTGAGCGTCAGTTGGGATGATAACATTCCCAACTGAATGGAAAAATACAAAATGTTCCAAAACACCATCCAGGTAAATTATAGATACTAACCTGAATTCACGATATATGGAGGTTTCCAGTCATGGGGGTACCCCTAAATCCTCCATTTATCTGGGTAAATTACAATAGTTCACTAACCTGAAAAGTTCGGCCGGAATTGAGATGATTTCCCGAATCCTGACCGTGATTCCAGTGAGGTCACAGTGAGGCAACTATAATTTACCCTGATCACTGATCAATGGATTTACCCGCTGAAAATAGGACAATGTAATATTAAATGTGTTGATATGTGTTGATCGTAAAACAAAATGTTGAATGTATGTCTTCTATTGAAATTGCTAAATGAGTGTCTAAAAATGTATCAACTTGGAAGAATAGTGGCAATAGGTCAAAAAAGGACTATGCTGCAACCAATGATGCATGCCCTATACTTGTCAAGTATTGTGGAACAAAACTCTATGATTTGCACTGTATTTGCAATTTTTTGAATCTAACATTTGTCTGTACCGGATCTCTTCTTGTTTCTTATTTTCTTGCTGTTTGTCTCCTTATTGTTGTTGGCGGTCCTGGTGACGTTGTTGTTGCTGGTGGCGGTGACCGGCATTTGTCGGAATATCTATGTTTGATCCATATGTATATATATATATATTAACCAACTTCCAATAAAGGGATGAAGAGGGATGTAACTGGCTCGAAATCCTCGAATAGAATATATAATGGGGTTCGACAATTTTAGATTTTCAACCCACTATTCAACAATTCTTCTGGTGAATTTACCAACAGCAAATGGAACAATCAATGGAAAAACCATAATCATACCGGTGTGTCTAAAAATGGGGGTATGCCCAAAGTTTGTCGCCAGTTACAAAGGACTATAATCAGAGTGAACCAAGAAAAATGGACCCCATTTAGCCAAAGATCAAAATCAGTAAGTGTGATTAGATTATCCTCAAATTTATCCAAAAAAAAATATCCCCAATTAGTATTGGTTAGATTTGGTTAGTAAAATCCATGATAATCCCCTACATTCCCCTGCAATCAATTGGGGTTGTTCCACCAATTTGGGACGGCTCCAACCCAGTGCAACCCGGGCGGCGGAAAGCGTAGGATGGAGCGTTCCTGAGTTTGCCACACTGTTCCCCAAGTCTCAGACGCCTGCGAGTTTTATTGGGGTGCCATCAAAATGGAGAAATCCTGCTAAAATTACGGGGTTGCTGTAGGTGAGCTAAGAAATATCTTCTGCATTATCCTGCATGTTTGTCTTTTTTATGTGTTTTTTCCTATGTTTTTGGAGGTTGTTATATGAGGGTGACTTCGATGTTTGCGCCAGCTAAACCTTTATGTATTGCTGATCCCTATTTATGTCCATTGATCATCATTTTCCCCATTAAACCTCTGAAGACTCACCAGAAATTGAGGCTAGAAATGCTAGGAACATCCATTTTGAGACGATCCTGAAATATCTAAACCTGTCTGGGACCTTCATCTCACACCACATGCTTGATGCTTTTGGAGTGTAAAATCACCATGCAAATCAACAAAGCGTTGCTTCATTTCAGTACCATTTTGCAATGTCAACGAAGCAGCATGGCTTCAGCAGCGCTCACCAAACCACGCAACGAGACACCAAATACTCGTACTCCTCTCCGCCAGATCCCATGGTGGCGACCCAACCAATGAAGGGAACCTCGGCTCCACGGATCGGGGGTATGAATGACCCTGAGTAAGTCCCAATTCAGTGGCTTATCTCATCTATAAATGGATTATGACTATGGTTATTTGATAACTATTAACCATTTAAAAAGATTTAAACAGTTATTTATGGTTATTTGATAACTATTAACCATTTAAAAAGTGGGAATCTTCCAAGTAAGACTTTGTAAGGAGTTCCCTTACCGTGCTACAATCCAGTGATTTATTTGGATTTCCTGATAAGGGGGCCATACAAAGTAAACATCTTGCCAACAAGCTCCCCATGTGATATTTGATGGATTAAAACATAAAAATGTGGTTTTCCGCAAATCCGGGTTTACGGAGTATTGATGGAATCCCAAACCACCAGTGCCACAAACCATGACATTTTTGCCACCCAAAAAGATAGAAAGGTACAATTCCAAGATTGTACTGATAAATTCATAATATTCATATAGATTCATAACTTTTTCATGGCCAATCTTAGATTATATATATAGATGCAAAAAAATGCTGGCTAGAATGTAATGATCCTCATTGAAAAAGGTCGACTCTCGCACTCGTCGACAAAAACTGACCCAGAAACAGGTGGTTGGAGCCACGTACTACCGTGAAACCTGTGGGAACGAAACGAATCTAGGCAAGAAAATAGTAACAAAACAAAGTACAGAACCATGAAAATCACCATGAAATCAACCATGATCAATCATTAATCGGTATTAACCATTATCATAAACCCATTTCATTCACATCCCCATGTTTCTTGGATAAAGCATAAATCCCATAAGCACCATGAAATGCCATGATATCCCTATTAGGAAAATTGGTCGGGCTGCCACTTCAGTGATGAACTTTCGGGCCAACTTAGAGAGGAAGGTGTCTCCCGTGGGCAGCGACAACTCCAAAATGCCTCGGTGGCCAGGTATTGAAAGCTATGTAAATGGGGATTTTAGCAACAACACTGGGAAAATCATGGGAATATGTCACAAATATACAGTGTATCCAGGATTTATGTAGGATACATATGATATCCGGCTGAATTACAATCATAATAACACTTGGGGACGATCAATGTGTATGGTTTGACCTTTATATATATATATATGATACATAAACATATGTGTACACGCATATCTATATACACATATATCTATATACACACATATATCTATATATTAATTTAGATATACTTAGATATATTATATATATATGTATATATACATATATATAATATCACTTGCAAACTGGGAAGCACATCCTTTTGTTTGGACAGTGATCACCATGGGTGAAACCACCATCCATTTCTGATGAAATCCACATGAGCTGCTGGCTCCCAATTCATTGCTGGAGAAGTCCCGTTTTCTGTTGGCAAGCCAACACTTTTCTGGTTGGTGGTTTCAACCCCTCTGAAAAATATGAAAGTCAGCTGGAACAATAAAAAATGTTCCAAACCACCAACCAGCCAATGCTGTTGCTTAAGACAAACACAACTTGTGAGGGTAAAGTCCCTGTGTTTTGCCTTGTTCAACCGCGTATGCTACTCGGGAAATCAAAGCTTGCATTTGCTTAAAGCATCCCACCATGTTTGATTGGTGAAACCCCAACGTTTGTTCTGAAAAACTCGTATTTCTGTGGGTGAACCCTGCATTTTTACTGGTGAACATGGCTGAACCCTCAATCTTTAACTGCAGCCCAAGCAGCACACACGACTCTGCTCTGAGGGCCGCAGCACACGGCGCATCTCAGAGAGTGCCTGGCGTTTTAGAAAGCAACTGGAGCAGCGGAACTAAAAATATAAACGCGGTTTGATAATTTAATCGTTGACAAAATGATGATAGTAAAAAAAAATGGTATACTATATAACTATATATATATGTACAATCTAGAATATAATTTGTGGGAATATTGCAAACTTCATCCATTTTATGGGCATATCATTTTTTTGGCTATGAGGCACTCAAAAATACTCCCTGTGACCAACCCCTCCTTGGAGCGATCCGGGACATTGCGAATCCCAAAGGACATACCTCAGTTACTCATCCCGAAGGGCATAGCAACTTCTCTTTTCGTAACCCAAAAAACAGATAGCGGTATCAACGTTAAACATCTGGAAATATCAAGTAAGATATGGTAAAATCTAGGGGTGTCCTGAAAAAATAATGCTAAAATAGGGCTACCCCTAGGTATCCATGAAAATTTATAGATAGATTTTCCATGAAATTCACCATCCCAGCTGCTCGCTTGGGGTAGCCCCATTTATAGCTTGGGGTGAAGATCATCCCGTTGGTGGTTTTTCGCCCTACCATTGTGGTTAATAATAATATGGTTAATATATGGTTAATGATGGTTCATAATCTGGTTGGTGGTTTTGAGCCCTACCCCTCAGAAAATCATGGAGTGAACGTCAGTTGGGATGACATTCCATTCCCAACTGTTTCTGGAAAGTCAATCCAGATTCCATGGTCCCAGTCACCACCAACCAGCATTGATATATGGGATAAGCCACGAATCGGGGATAAACTCACACCAGAGTCACGAAGCACTCCGATTTTTGGGATGATCCTCCAAGTTTTGTTTTTTTTGCAACTACGCTATATCTACCTTAAAATACCCCAATATGACGATCGAAATCGAGACCAGCTCAGCATAGAATCCAAATCCGGGGTACCCGGGGTACCAGGTTATGCTGACCTTAGGGAGGCCATGTTATGCTGGGCAAATGTCTGCCCTGGGCAAATGTCTTTGGGTCAAGTCATTGGTAAAACCCACTCATCCAACGGGGCTCATCAAAAGGCGCTCTGAGGAAAGAAAAAAAGGATCTTAAACCATCCATGCTTGAGAAATAATATATATATATATATTATAAGTTATATAAGCATGGATTGAAATTTTATTAAAATTCCAACCCATGCAGAAACTATGACTATTTGCAAACCAACTACCGCCTGTTGAGGGTGACTCTGGAAATATCGTACCCCAAAATCCATTGGTTGATCAATTCCCCATGAAACGATTTTTCTCCATTAAAAACATATAATAAACGTGGGCTAATTGTATATATAGTTAAATAATGTTACATATTATCCATTTGTAGACGAACCCCATTTATTTAAGTTAACCCTATGAATTCGTTTAAAGATCCCACTGATTTCCCCATGTTTGATGGTTAAAAAAAATGTTGATGCGTAAATTAACATTTTTAGATGGTTACCCTCCGGTAAACGTTTACAATTTGCTATTGAAAATTGCCCATTTATAGATGGTTTACCTCTTAAAAATGGTGATGTTCTATAGCTATGTAAACGTTTACCAGAGGGTAACTCCCCAAACAACATTTTATGGTTCCAACCATCGTTTTCCGCCGTGACCCAGGCGCTGATCTTGTCCACCGACGCTTCTCGGCTACCTGACCCGTGCATATCAACGGAGTGATATTTTTTTTCTGTCTGAAAATGGGGGGTATGATATGATCTGGGTAAATTATAATAATTCACTAACCTGAATTAAGGCCCTTTCCTTTCCCTGGGAGCCCCACTCCGGCAGCTGCTGAGGTGAGGCCCGATGTCAGAGCTCAACTTCCCTGCAATTGCGGGGAGAACACTAGAAAACTACGATACGCACTCGCTTTGCAAGTGGAGATTGAAACCCCAAAGGCACCTCCTTCAACGTCGTTCTTTGGCGATTCGATTTCGATACTTGAGGCGATTTCTCCGCTCTTCCCAGCAATGATCTTCCAA
>Ga0126342_10012847_pt1 | contig 14894 bp, 10 predicted proteins | sample Cyp1metagenome_FD_92528 | JGI IMG/M metagenome (GOLD analysis project Ga0126342, IMG submission 92528) | Coral microbial communities from Lord Howe Island, Old Settlement Bay, Australia - Cyphastrea 1 metagenome | ecosystem: Host-associated > Invertebrates > Cnidaria > Coral ...
AAGCTCCTCTGTGTAAACGCGTTTGTGTGCAAAATCTCCTTAGTGTAAAGACTTCTCTGTGTAAAAGCTTCCGTGCGTAAAAGCTCCTCTGTGTAAAGATTTCTCTCTGTGTAAAAGCTTCTGCGTGCACAAGCCAGTCTGTATAAAGACTTCTCTGTGTAAAAGCTTCTGTGCGTAAAAGCTTCTGTGTGCAAACGCGTCTGTGTAAAAGCTCCTCACCAGCAGCATTCATCATCATATTTATTGTGTGCTATCTTCTCGTCTCCTCCCTCCAGCTTTCTTTTGAGCCACACTGTCGTTTAGTTTCAATCTGTAACGTCGTTTCTTGTTGAAGAATGCCAAGAACATGTGAAAGCATCGCTCGCTTAAAAATTGAACATAAGCAGCGCACAAAGTGCTGTAATTTACAGCATTTTGCGCTGTCAGATGGCAAGAACCCGCGTAAATACCACACTTTTAATCCCTGAAAGTGGATAAAACACTGTTATTTACAGGGGTTTGCTCACGTCACAATCTTCGATTTTTTGAAAAACGCGTATATACCAGCGTTTTCTGCATTCATCAAGGCAAAAAATCGGTTCAAGAAGTGCAAAAAATGCTGTAATTTACAGGGGGTTAGTACTGTCACGGGCAAAAACTGCGTAAATACCAGCGTTTCAGCGTTCAAAAGTTGCAAAAACTGTGTAAATACCAGCATTTGTTGCGATCAACTTGCCAAAAATGCTGTAATTTACAGCAGTTTTTTTTTGCAGTGCTTCCAAAAACACTGGTATTTGCAGTCTTTTGTGCATCTCTAGTCTAAAAAGCATTGTTGTTTACAGCATTTTCTGTGTTTTTGCATTGTTCCCGCAAAAGGCGTTAAAACGCAAAAATGCTGTAATTTACAGCATTTTGTCAGTTTCGAAAAGTTAAAAATCGTCCGAAAAATGTGTCAAAACGGCACTTTTTTCCGATTTTAGGTGCCCTCAAAACGGGGGAGGGGGAATGCTCTTGGAGATGCTTATGAGCGATCCCGGATTCCGGCCAAAAAGCTCTCCCCCAGCAGAGTGAAGGAGTTTTGGTGTTTTTCGGGGCCCGGCGTCGGAGGGTCGGCGGCTTGGGGCGCACCTCACCATAGAGCTCTAGTCGCTCTGGGACGCTCGTAGTAGGGCAAGCCACTCGTGTGGAGCTGGCGGAGCCGAATTTAAGGGCTGCCCGGCGCCGCCGACCCCAGGCCGTGTGCTATCTTCTCGTCTCCTCCCTCCAGCTTTCTTTCGGGCCACACTGTTGTTCATTTTCAATCTGCAACGTTGTTGCTTGTGGAAGAATGCCAAGAACATGCGAAAGCATCGCTCGCTTAAGAATTGAACGAGGACCTGCTTCAGAAATATATTCCTTAGGTTGTTTGGAACATATTTGTTGGAAATAGACGGTTTTTGGGGAGCAAGTGAGTTCCCGAAAGCTCCTGCGAAGGGTTTTTCCGAAAGAACTGCTTTTAGTTTCAACTTGTTTGTTACTTCGTGTAAAGGCGCCTCTGTGCAAAGACTTCTCTGTGTAAAAGCTTTTGTGTGTAAAAGTCTTTGTGTGTAAAAGTTTCTCTGTGTAAAGACTTGTTTGTGTAAAAGCTTGTCTGTGTGTTAAAGCCCTCTATGTAAAGACTTCTTTGTGTGACAGATTTTGCGTTTAAAAGCTCCAAGACGTTTGTGTGCAAAAGCTCCTTAGAGTAAAGACTTCTCTGCGTAAAACCTTCTGTGTGTAAAAAGCTCCTCTGTGTAAAGGCTTCTCTGTGTAAAAGCCCCTGTGTATGTAAAAGCTTGCTGTGTGTAAACGCTTTTGTGTGTAAAAGCTCCTCTGTCTAAAGGCTTCTCTGTGTAAAAGCTTCTGTGTGCAAACGCGTCTGCGTGTAAAAAACCCTCTGCGTAAAGACTTCTTCATGCAAAAACTTCTGTGTGTAAAGCTCGGAGACGTTTGTGTGCAAAAGCTCCTTGGAGTAAAGACTTCTCTGTGTAAAACCTTCTGTGTGTAAAAAGTTCCTTTTTGTAAAGACTTCTCTGTGTAAAAAGCCCCTGTGTGTGTAAAAGCTTCTGTGCGTCTCCTCCCTCCAGCTTTCTTTCGGGTCACGCTGTCGTCCAGTTCAATCTGCAACGTTGTTTCTTGTGGGAGAATGCCAAGAACATGTGAAAGCATCGCGCGTTTAAAAATGGAACATAAACAGCGCACAAAGTGCTGTAATTTACAGCATTTTGTGCTGTCGGATGGCAAGAACCCGCGTAAATACCACACTTTTAGTCTCCGAAAGTGGATAAAACACTGTTATTTACAGGGGCTCGCTCACGTCACAATCGTCGATTTTTTGAAAAACGCGTAAATACCAGCGTTTTTTTGCATTCATCAAGGCAAAGAATCGGTTCAAGAAGTGCAAAAAATGCTGTAATTTACAGGGGGTTGGTACTGTCACGGGCAAAAAACTGCGTAAATACCAGCGTTTCAGCGTCCAAAAGTTGCCAAAACACCGCTATTTACAGTGGTTCGCGCCTTCCACGTTTTCTTGACATTCCAAAAACTGTGTAAATACCACCATTATCTGCGATCAACTTGCCAAAAATGCTGTAATTTACAGCGGTTTTTTTTTGCATTGCTTCCAAAAACACTGGTATTTGCAATCTTTTGTGCATCTCTAGTCTAAATAAAAAGCATTGTTGTTTACAGCATTTTCTGTGTTTTTGCATTGTTCCCGCAAAAGGCGTTAAACGCAAAAATGCTGTAATTTGCAACATTTTGTCAGTTTCGAAAAGTTAGAAATCGTCCGACAAATGTGTCAAAACGGCACTTTTTCCCGATTTTAGGTACCTTCAAAATGGGGGGGAATGCTCTTGGAGACGCTTATGAGCGACCCAAATTCCGTCCAAACCAAATTCCGTCCAAAAAGCTTTCCCCCAGCAGAGTGAAGGATTTTTGGTGTTTTTCGGGGCCCGGCGTCGGAGGGTCGGCGGCTTGGGACGCGCCTCACCATAGAGCTCTAGCAGGGCCCACCTGAAGGACGGACGGGAAATGAAACTTCCCATGCACCTGTTCCTGCCGGACAGCCCTGGTAGAAAGCTAGCAAACAGCAAAAGTACTTCCAGATCTAAGATCACAAGAACACCAAAAGGCGAGTGCCGCAAGCCTACGTCCGTGGTTTCTCTAACGCACTCCCCCCTGCTGCACGCTGGGGTCGGCAGATATTATTGTATTTATCTATATTTGTCAATTGCATTTATTGTATTTTAGTCAATCATACAGTACTCTTCTGCGAAAGATCCTGGAACCCCGCAACTAGTGATCCATCATGATCCATCTCGTCGTTTTCGTTCCGTGTGCGTCCTGATATCTTTAACGTTATCGCCACATGGCTCAGATACATCACCTTCATTTTCAACAATTGCCTAGAAGATCAGATGATTGGATCGGGATCTCTGGATGACAATAATATGGATGATCTGTCAAAAGCAAAACATGCTTCCGCAAAGTTCATGAGTGGGAACCACAACGACAACGGCGCCCTCGAGGTTATGCCTGGGTGGCCCGATGCAGCACCGCGGGCACTCTGGAGATGGATCGTTTGTGTCTCAACGTTTGGCTGCGAAGTGAGGAGTCGGAGTTTTCCGTTTACTTTCCTGAGGTGCCTTGGGGATGTTGGGGATGTTGGGGCAGGATACATCCCTAAGAAGCATCAATGCAACGTGGCTACATGAAAGTGTTCATGGTTGATGATGGAATGAGTGACACGCTGAGAAAGATAACCTGAATCACATGAATTTCTGTGTTTGTCTATTGTTGTGCATTTTTGGTTATGGTGTCATTTTCCAACCTGAAACACACAGCCTGTTTGAGATTCCCATCGCGGCTGCCAGGCTGTCCAAAGGTACAGAGACCTTGCAAAAATGTTGGAATCGCCAGGACGGCCAAGGGATCTTGAGCTTCACCCATAGAGTCCAGACACATCCATAAAATTCCATAAAATGTGTAAAAGTATACCAAAGCACTGGCATAGAATACCACAATACCATACGGATATGAGTTTCCACTAGCAAATTGAGGGGTTAACCCACCCATAGAGTATGGATTTTCTACATGTCGAAAAATACGAATGTGCTTGAATGATGCTTTCGAAGTCTCCCCCATTTTCTAATGAACAACTTTAGGAGACCTCTGAGTCGTAAGATGCTGATTTTCTGGATAGTTTAAGTTTAGGTGCCCAAAATCCAGAAGCATAATTTGAGCATCTCTGGGAGTACGTTCCTGATTCTCTAGTGATCCCTGATTTTCTAGAGAGGCGGGTGATTCTATTTTGTTCGCAATCTTTCACAATCCCTTTTCGAGCATTTAAATGGGCTGAAGCCCCCGAGCTGGATCGGACGATTTTGGCATATTTTAGCCCTGCCTTGGATTTTGCCATAGCCTCGCAACCTCAATCTAACCATCCCCCGCGGAATTTCCTCTATTAAATCAGTGGGCACCCAGAGGACCTGTAGAAAATGGAACTCCACATGGTGGAGTCCTTAGAAAATGAAATCCTTTGTATGTTTATTCTGACAGTGTTCTCTGTAATGTAATTTTAAGCGCGGCTGAAGTTAGAAAGGGATATTAACTTGTTTCTTTTATTCGTGGTATTTGTTTAATGGGTTGTTTGGATCTCTAGAGAATCAAAGTGATTGGTGTGAGATATGAACCTATTGGATGCCCAGAATATTGAAGCACATGGGGTAGGTAAATATATGTGGTTTTAGGATGTTTTAGGGTTGTACTGAGGTATCATAAAATCCCGAAAAGTGGAGCATGAGTGGTTTGATTTTCTCGAGGGAAAAAATGTATTTAAATTAAAGAAACATATGCACCTATCCCCCAGCTCATTAGGTTTCCTAGGAAAATCACCTTTCTTGAATGGTACATGAAACAATTTTCCAAGTTGATTTCCTAGACGTCATTTTGATTTTGACCCAATCACTTCCATATCCTATATAGAGGCATCTTGGGGTGGGGGGTTGCGACCACCCGTTTTCGATCTAGAAAATCGATTTCGGGGGGGATCAGCTGAATTATCCTGTAACCTCCACCTTGTCTTTTTAGGTCTCGTGTTTTCCTAAGTCGTCAAGCTTTTTGTGCAGACGACTATCTTGACAAGAATTACATATTCCCGTGGTTTGAGCCTGTTTGCAGCCATTTTGCATTTTTTTGGACACGTCATGAACAACATTTTTCGTTTTCAAAACCTATGAAAATTTGCATTCTTTGGTGTATATGTTTTGAAGAGTCAATCAACAGCCACCACCAAACAAACAACATAATTTTACAACCTTGCATTTGTTGAAATGTTTTTTTGTTGTCGGCTGTCCTGGGCGACTATTAACGGGTCGTCCAGTGAACTGGGCATTTTCGAAAAGCTCAATCGAAAAATTCGAAACCGCACACTGGGCTGGATGTCGGGCTCTCGAAAATGGTTACCAGTAAGTTGAAATGGTTTACAACATATTTGGTATCGAATTTTCATCAAGTACGGAGGTGATTTTCTTAGAAAAAATGCTAAACATTAAACATAGCTTCTAAAATGCAGTTCTTTTACGTGGCCAATATCCGAGGATACCTTAAATTGGTTTGATGTCTGTTGCTAGATTTTCTTGGGTCCCTAACTATACCACAAAAAAATCTCCTAGAAAATCTAACATTCCAACCGGACCAGGTAAACTCGTACAGGTATACAATACCCATATTCATGTTTAACTTGGGATTTGAACAGGTTGGAGATGCAGGTCTTTTGCTCTTTTGAGATGGCAGATGGGATCGTCTGAAAAGGGTTATGCCCTCAATATTTCCATTCAATGGCAAACATGATGATAAGCTACGGAATTTTCGGATATTCTATTTTCAGACCCATATGAAGCGCCGCTTGTTTGCTTCTGACCAAGAATGGTGCTCGTACCAGTCGGTGTTCACAGCATTTGAACGTGTTTCATTGAATGCTTGGATGGTTTTCTGCAGGATTTCTTCAAGGTTTACTTGGTGACAATGATTGTACAGCTCGGGATGAACGTGGCACATTCATACATGAAGCTCAAATATGGGAGGAATTACAAAGAAGACAAAATATGATATGAATTTGAATATATATCAACAATGGTATCAATATGAACATATTTCGAAGGAAATTGTAATGACATCTTAAAATATTTTTTCCAAGGACCTGAATCAGATTATTTAAGGATACCTAGAGGATTTTACCAAGACCTTTTTCAGAATTTCCCACAAGGACCTTTACAAGATCATGTAAAGCCGTCTGACCGCATTTCCCTAGGATTTTCCAAAAAAAAAGATTTTTATACCAAGATTCCCGGAAAAGAAAAATATAATATTAAGAAAACTATATAGGATTATGATTGTTTTCAAATTCGCGTATTTTTTTATAAAAATAATATAATCATAAATATTTAAAAAATATTTTGTAAGCTTGCGCAATCGAAATATATTTATACTACTAATATTACGATGCTATTAATATTACGCGCAAACCGGCTGGTCCGAAATCCCACCACCCCCAAAAAAAAATGACCTTTGGCCGAATACATCTTTAGTCTGCACGAAGACATAGCGAATACTCTTTTCCTCGATCTTTTTAGAACCTCCCCAATGGCACCGAAATAATCCGATTATTTTCGACTTTGCAAAAACAGGAAATTCCAAAATAGGAACGTTTTTTTGAGTTTTCATTTTGCAGTCCCAGTCCTGGTCCCGTGTCGCAATCCCATGACGGTCCCTCGATTCTCCCCTCCTTCGATTCTCCTCAGGTCCGTCCCAAGCTGCTGCGAGCTATTGCTATTGCCTTTCCTTGCCGAGCTTGTGCGCTATGCTCTTTCTAGCACGCACCTCTGCGAGACTGCCCGCTTGCTGCACCTGCCTTCTACCGCACACACTGTGCTTGCTTCCTTAGCCTGTGCGCGCTGTTTTGGGGAGCTTCTTTGGGACGCGGCTTTCGGCAGCAACTTTGGAGAGCAGCTTTGGGAATAACTGTGGGGAGCAACTTTGCGGCTTTGCAGCAGCATTGACGAACAGTTTTTGAAGAAGGATAGCTTTGGGGAGTAGCTTTGGAAAGCAACTTTGGGAAGCAGCTTTCGGCAACAGCTTTAGGGGGGAGCTTTATTAGCTTTGGGGCACGGCTTTGGGGAACAGCTTTGGGGAGGAGCAGCTTTGGGAAGCAGGAGCAGCTTGGCGGAGCAGCTTTGCGCGGCAGCTTCGAACAGAAGCTTTGAGAAACCGCAGCTTTGGGGAGCAGCTTACTTACTAGCTTTGGAACGCAACTTTGGGGGGCAGCTTTCGGTAGCAATTTTGCGGAGCAGCTTTCGGGAACAACTTTGGAGAATAGCTTTGGGGAGCGGCTTTGGGAAGCAGCCTGTTCACAGCAGCTTTCGATAACAAATTGGGGAGCGGCTTTGGGGAACAGCTTTGGACAGCTTTCCGGACCAGCGGGAAGCAGGAGCAGCTTTGAGGAGCAGCTTTGCGCGGCAGCTTCGAACAGCAGCTTTGAAAAACCGCAGCTTTGGGGACTAGCTTTAGAACGCAACTTTGGAGGGCAGCTTCTGTAGCAATTTTGCAGCGCAGCTTTCCGAAGCCGCTTTGGAGAATAGCTTTGGGGAGCCGCTGTGCGGAACAGGTTGGGGAGCCGGTGTGCGGAACAGGTTGGAAGCATAGCAGCCTTGGGGGAACCGCTTTGCGGCGGTGCTTTGGGGAACAGCTTTAGGAAGCAGCTGCGGGGAACCGCTTTGGGGAGCAGCTTTGTAGAGCAGGCTTGGGGAGCAGCTTTGCGGAGCAGGAGCAGCTTGGCAATGCAGCTTTGAACAGCAGCTTTAGGTACTAGCTTTAGAATGCAGCTTTGGGACATGGGTAGCAATTTTGGGGAGCAGCCTTCGGGAGCCGCTTTGGAAAATAGCTTTGGGGAGCCGCCTTAGGGAACAGGTTTGAAGCATAACCGCCTTGGGGAACAAGTTTGGGAAGCAGCTTCGGGGAACCACTTTGGGGAAGCTTTGTGGAGCAGCTTTGTGATATTGTATTGGAGTGTATTGTAGTTTGGTGTATTGTAGTATGGTATAGTGTAGTGCTGTCTAGTATATTGTAGTGTAGAGTATTGTTGTTATAGTTGTTGAGAAGTGTTTTGTAATGCAATGTAGTGATAGTTGCAGTTGTGGTGTAATCTAATGTAATTGGTATAGTGTAGTATTGTGTAATGTATTATAGTTGCATTTGTATTTGTAATTGTGGTATATTGTAATTTAATTAGTGTATTGTATGTAATTTAGAATAATTATAATTATAATTGCGCGGAAGGTAATAATAATAATAATTAATAATTAATAATTAATAAATAATATATAATTATATTAATATAATAGAAATTTTATTTTTAAATATAAAATTCCGGAGAAGGTTTCGAAAAAAAAATTAGGAAACGGTGGTGTTGGAGAGCGAGATTAGGTTACAGAAGGTTTGGAGAAGGGTTGGGACGTTTTGGTGTAGAGCCGGGTTTGGTTTAATAGGGTTTTGGAAAAGGTTTTGGAGAAGGTTTCGGAGGCTTTGGTGGAGAGTTAGGTGAGAATTAATAGGGTTGCGAAGGAGGTTTCGGAGAAAATTTTGGAGGAGAATTAGGTAAGATTTAATAGGAATTTGATGGAATTTGGAAAAGTTTTTATAGAAGGTTTTGGGAAGTTTTGGTGGAGAGAGAGGTGAGATTTAATAGGGTTTTGGAGAAGATTTTATGGAAAATTTTTAGAGGTTTTGGTATATAGCTAGTTTAGGTTAAATGGGGTTTTTAAAAAGATTTTGGAAAAGGTTTGGGAGGCTTTGGTATAGAGTTAGATTAGGTATAACAAGATTTTGTTTTGTGAAGGTTTGGACCTTAATGTACTAAATATTTCATAGGATCGGTTTAATACTCTTTTGGTATTATTTATCTAAAAAAATGTTGGTCTTATTATTTTAGGATTTATAGTTATTATAAATTTGTTTAAATATATATATATATTATATATATATAATTATTATATATAAGCTTAATAATCTAATAGTTTTTGAATATTTGTTAATTTAGGTAATTTTGCTAATTTTGCTACCGTAAGTACCTAAGAAATCTAGGTAGATGTATTAATGGGCCTGCTTTGTAATTAAAGCTTTTATACTGCACTTGCTATTGATTATTATAGGGGCATCCCTTTTCGTAACTTGCGCAGGACGCAGTTCCCTGGAATCTATTTTATCTATTTGGTACTTAAAATAAAAGCGGAACTTAATATTAACTAGCGTCACCATTGGGATACTGCATACTTTGGGTATACAGACCTGGTCGCCCTGCTGTTATATTCCCAGGCTGATATTAATTTTGCTGGTGAAAAGATCCCGCCCTTTGTAATAGTAATGATGAGGATATCGTTTACAATTATTCATATTTTCTTGTATGTTAAAGCTAATTTACGGCAACGGGTCCTAAGTGATATTTTTTACTTGGCCATGCGGTTTACCCTGGATTCGTATATATAATAGGAAATAATTTATGTTTTCCGAATGGTATTTATAAAGGGATGAATCGATATATGCGCGGCCTTGTTATCCATTGGAAAATTATACGATATGGAGGAATTCATACCGATCCTGAGAAAAATAACCTCTACCTGATGCCTGCGCGGCATTACTAATAAAAAAATTTTAATGAATATTGATCTTATTTAGGAACTAAATTCGTGCGTGAAATTTGTCCTCGAAAAAAAATAGTTGATCGTATTATAGAAATCTGTATATTGTGATAATATTTCCCTATCATGGGGAATAATTTCAATTATTTTATATATTTATTATGAATTTTGATATTTTTATTTATATATTATTATAATAATTTTTTTTTTTTCCTATATAATAAATGAATTGAAATATTATATTGTTATATTTTATATTTATTTTGCTATTGTGGTTCCAGTGGATCAAGTAGGATTTGAATATTTTGTCAGTTGCCGAGCTATCTGACCTTAGTCCATTTAAACCCCCGGCGAATTAGGGAGTGGGCTTGGACTTATCCATTTAATAGTGACCCCGGTATTTTTTTCTATAAAATATTTTGTTTCAATAAATAAAATGGGTTATATGGATTTTTTCTATAAAATACCTGGCTTTGGATAGATTTCTTCATTACAAAATAAATGCCAAAAAGGGGGTTAAAATAAAATTGAATTTATTTTTTTTTAATCAAGATAGAAGGTTATTTTCAACCATTTTTTAGGATCTAATTTGTAGACAAAAAAATTGGCTTCGAGGGGCCCTGAGCAGTTTGAAAAATCCAAAACCGCTTTGCGTGATCAATTTCATGATACCCATTTTGTAGTAAAGCCAAAATGTATCAAGAACCCAGATTGAAGGGAGTAAAATTACATAAGGATTCGTTGTATTTTTTCCGTCTCAAGACTCAAAACCACGAGGAAACAAATTAGCAAATGATCATGTTGTTCTCTGTATGTATATCGGTAATTTTTGGAAGGAACCATATAATGGGTATTAAGAACCCAAGCAGCTTTGAACAATCCAAAATCTTAAAAAAATACAAGCCCAACCCATCTTGTAGATACTTGGAAGGAAACCTAGCATTTTGTAGGGGACATAATATGGTATAAAGGGAAATATGGAAATAAAAAGACCATATATATAATTATGAACCCAAATTTTCTTTTTAGTGCTTCTCTTGGGATGCCTTCGGCTATATAACTATATATATAGGAAATATTAAAATATTAAATTATATTTTTGCTCTTTCGACGGGGACCTCTGATTTTGTAGGAACATAATGGGGAACAAAAAATATATAAGTGCTCACAAATATATTTTAACAACATACCAATATATATTACAGGCGTTCTGGCAGAAAATCTGTCATTTTGTAGGGCCGTGGATGGGGGAATAATTATATTTATTTATATAAATTTGACATTTTTTTTGATAAATATTTTATTTTTTTTTTCATTTCAAATTTTTCAGAAACCCAATGAATTTATTATAAAATATAGGGATTCCAGTCTTGAAAAATCCACCATGGGATCCGCTAATTTCACTACAAAATACCTGATTTTAGAAAATTCCTTTTTTCGACCTAATTTTTATTTTTATCCATGGGTCCCGATATTTGCTTCTAGAAAATACCTTGCCATCCAAAGTTGAAGTGGACCCTGGACCTTTTTATAAGGTGGTCTCATTGCAAAATTACCCATAAAAATCCATTTTGTAGTGGCCTTAAGACCACCCATTTTATATGAAAAATTCATCAGGGAATTCAATTTATGTGTAATTTATATAATATTACAGATATATATTATTTTTATTTATATAGTTTATTTGCCATAATAGTCCCCATTTCGTCTGTGGATTGGTCGAGGTGGGGATTATTATTTTTACCCTTTTCCTTCCGACTTCATGTTTTCCCCTGTGGTACATCCTTGTCCCTGGATTGGATAAGGTTCCCCCTCCCCCTTTTTTATCGTATTTTCCTTGTTCCTAAATTGATCAAGGTAATATTTCCCTATTATTGATCCCACTTGCTCACACCAAAGTATGATCTGCTCTCTCAACTTAATTTTGTGTAATTATTTCCTCCCTCCCCACCCATCTTATTCTGGGATGAGATTCAGAGTAATATCAATTTTCTCTGTGAGGATACCTGGTACTTAGATCTGGTGGCTCGATCCTTGACAACACAAATAGTAACCGATAGCATTTGCCAACATCATACCGAATTACATTAATATTATTTGGAAGTAACCAATCCTTATTCCCTGGGCGACAATATTTTCTAACACCTATACTTATGATTCTCCATTTTCGAGAGAACCTTTATTTCGACAGTATCAAGAGCGTGAGTAGAACGAAGCCGACCCATCCCTGGATTTTAACTCCTTGGTCAAGCCACTGGAAACCTACAAAAATATCCCCACTAGTTATGGATTCAATAAAAACCAAATAGTGGTTGGAGATTCGGTGACCCATACAAAAAGTATGACGAGCCGGACAAACAGTATTATATTCCCTATTGCCCATAATAATCAAGGAAAATTTCACCAGGTCCTGCATAGTAATTGCTGTTTCGATGATTGATTAGATATTCCCAAGAGATAAATAATGACAGTATTTATATTGTTGCCGATTTTTTTTTTGCTCCGGTGTGGTCGATAACGCTCTGAGGCTCGGTCCTTATATATTTATATTGTTGCCGAAAATCAAATGTGGTATGTTAATCTAGATAGCTTTCCTAGGCTTGCCCATTGGCCGGTAGTAGCAACTTAGTGGAAAGAGCGTGTCCAGTATGTTGGCCCTACAAAGAAAAAACCGTATTATCGGTATTAATATTGGTCTGGGTGATTGTGTGCCGGTAATGCTTTTTGAATTTCAAGAGCTGGCGATCGTATATTTTTTTTGTGTCCGAGCCCATTGCCTTTCGGCGGGTTTACGGTACTTGAAACTTATTCATTTACCACGTCACGATCGCGGCCCCGTTACCGGGGGGAATCGATCCGCGGCTAGCTATCCATGCACGGTCCTGAGACGGGCATCATACCAATACGCGACGAGATCGCCTAGGAGCTGGCGATCGTATGGCTGCCTTCCTGGGCGGAATATGAAAATGGCTCGACCTGGGCCACGGCCTTCCAGTCCGGTTTCCTCCAGCAAAGAAGCGAACCAGGTCTGTGGACACAAGTCGCACTGCCAGCAGCAAGGTCGACCGTCGAAGCTGTCGCGCTCGCGGAGTGCTGATTATCTTGCTACTTCAAGGGAGTCACCAATCAATTGCAGGGCCTCCCGATTGGCTCCAGGTGACCAAGCTGTTTGTTTTTTTGTCCGAGCCCGTTGCCTTTCGGCGGGTCTACGGTCTTGAGTCTTACTCGCGGACCAGCGGGGAATCGAACCGCCACCGGAAGTCTGTCAGCACCACAAGAGTGGTGCCCTACCAACTTCACCACGAGGACGACTCCAAGTGACCAAGCTGATTGTGGTGCCTCTGATGAGCACAGCCCTTTAGGACGTTCCAACAGTCCAGTTCCATCTGAGTCCCAACCAGGACATCTTTCCAACCAAATCCTGCCACCACTAGCAATGGCTCCTCCCAATGGTGTCCTTCTTCTGAGTCAAGCGTTTAATGATTGTATTGAAACTTTAACTGCCCCTTGTTGGCCCCCCTCGCCCCAAGACCCGAAGTTTTCAGCCCGCAAAGAAGATGAATTACGATCTTTCAATCAATCCCATTATTGATTAAGACTTTAAATTTAAAACGGGATGGAATAAAGAATCTACTTAGGGAAAGATGCAAAGATGAAGCATTGAAGGCTTTCAAACTCCGTCACTCCGTCATCGCTTCGATTTCATGTTAATTGCATTACATTGGGTATTGAATTACAATGTAGCACGGAGTAGCGGAGTCGCGCGGAGTGGCGAAGGATTGGTGAATGTTACCTGGGACGTGCTGCATCGCAATCGCCACATTCGGAACCAGTGAACGGAGAAAGCTAACACGCAAAGAAATGGTTTCAAAACAAGCCTCGAGGCCTTAGGTTTAAAAATTGCAGACAAAGAAGGACCTCCAAACGCAAGTGCAAAAATGGACCTCTCCAGTTCAAGATTCCAGCCGTCAACAAATTTGTCACAATGAAGAGACAAAAAAGACCAAAAACTCGACCCTTTTTTTCCTCTGGTATGGCCAATCACGCTCTAAGGCTCGGTCCTTGCATGTGAAGAAGCAGTTTGAAATAAATTATACATAGACACCTGTGGTCATGTAGCATGGCAAATCAAAAATCCAGGACAAGACAGCCGAAGAAAAGGCGACACCAGATCCCCCAGCCAGATTTGCGTTTCGCCATCCAGCAGAGAAAAAGAGACCAAAAAAACTCGACCTTCCAGGGAAGGACGGACAACTTTTGATTTCACGCTTCTTCACTTCTCAGATGCGTAGAAACACATCAACGTCACACAAACAAAGACTGATTTTGGCAAACAACCCAAGTCTTGCACCAGCTGCGCCTAAAATTCCAGCAAGGCACAGTTACTAGTAGCGAAATTCTCCAATGGCTGACCCCATTTTTGGGTCCAAATATGGACCTTAAAATGGTCCAATTGGATCATATTTTTATTCAATCTTTTAGATCTTGGATTGGGGCCCCCGTTTTGGGATCCAGATTTGGACCCAAAAGTGGGGTCAGGCATCGGAGAATTTTGCTGCTGCCCACAGAGGTTTTGCAAGCAGATTTGCAACGCTCGTATGAGCGGAAGTGTTAATACTGTTTTTTCTCTCTCTGCGTCTGCCAAAATAAGACCCATCAAGCCTTTTGCAGCGTTAGTGATTGCTTGAGGTGCTTCTTCTTGTTGCGGAGTTTGCGGATTTTCACGCAGGTGGCCGGCTTCCATTTGGATGATTGAATACTGCCCCTTATTGTGTGAAAATCTACCTGGCATTGCGCTGAGAGATCAGTGACGTTGCACAGTTTTGATTTCCGCTATCATCTTTGGACGAGCCTGTTTCGACGTGGAACAATTGTGAATGGACAGATCGTAGTTTGTAGTTTTGATTTGACCGAATATCATCTGTGGAAGATTACTTTTGGATGTTTTTCGATGCTCTATGAAGCATAGATCATTTTATGACACTCAACGAGCACAACCGACACTGCGGTTGCACTCGTCTCGTTTTGTAGTTTGAGAGGCAGGAAACTGAACATTATTTGAACAATTTGGCAATATTTTGCAGAAGGTACCACAACCTTCGAAACCTACTTGGGTCAGCGTCCAGGACGTCGTCCTTAACTCACTAAGACCGTCCACGCAACCAAGTCAACCACTCCCAGAGCTCAGCCACTTTTACACAC
>Ga0126342_10012848_pt1 | contig 14893 bp, 15 predicted proteins | sample Cyp1metagenome_FD_92528 | JGI IMG/M metagenome (GOLD analysis project Ga0126342, IMG submission 92528) | Coral microbial communities from Lord Howe Island, Old Settlement Bay, Australia - Cyphastrea 1 metagenome | ecosystem: Host-associated > Invertebrates > Cnidaria > Coral ...
CGGGGGCTTGTCCGGTTTTCTGGGGCTTTCCTTCTGCGCGTAGGCCCTCGCTGCATCTCGCTGCTCAGCCTCATCCTGGTGTTTTTTTTCCGGGGTCGGCGGCAGGGGCGGGAGCCCTTAAATAAGTTATAAGATGATTCAAGATGATGAAAGTGTAACACCAGTTCTAAGTGCGAATCAGCTGTGTTGTACGGGCTTGGTCTGGGGTTCCTATTTGTAGATCTCTGGAACTCCCCCAATTTGGTCAAGTCATTGGTACCGTCCCCTTGGTTGCTTAGACCATTTCACCCATGGTCAGTTAAACATAATTAAACTCCAAACATCTCATACTAGTTGGTTGATAGGTGTCCCCTTTATAAAGGCTTACAACCCTCAAGAGCCCAGTATAACTCCCAACTTTCACAACTTTACCTATCAACCAAGCCAAAAAAAAACTGTCATAGCTGGATATAGGTCAGAATTCAGTACCCAAAAAAATTGGATAGTCAATGCTTTTTTTGTTGGTTCCCCAAGTCATTCATTTCGACCCACCAGCTTCAAGGGATCCATAATCCAAGTGAATCCAAGTGTCTTGGTTGGAGCACCAAAGCACCATCCGCTTCCCCAACAACTTCACCGCATTGGGCGCATCGGCATTGAGATACTCCAGAGGTGCAATGGGATACCAGGCGCGGTTCCAGTCGAACATCTCCTGACCACCGTTAAAGTACTGGGGATGGCATCATGTTGGGCGGAAAATCACGTGTAAATGGCTTTAAATGCTGATTTAACAAACAAAAATCATCAATGGCCATGATCATCTGCAAATGGCCATGAATTATAGATTGCCTACAAATGGTGATTTAAGCAAGAAAAATGCGGATGACTCTAGCCTTTTGATGGATATCATCAATTTCGACCTGTTCCACCAGTGGTGACCTTTTGGGTTCCCAATCTTGGTACAGTACCCATTGGCCCCTGTCGGTCAATGGAGGAGTCCTCAAAAAGGTGATTTCAATGGCCGGGAATACCGGCTACTTAAAACATACGACGTAACTCTGGAAAATGGCCGATTTATACCTGATTTATAGATGATTTATGATACTCCCTATCAAAATTGGTGATTTTCCAGATCGCAAACCGTTCAATGACCAGAGGGTAAACCACTCTGTCAACAGCATCTCCTTCACCTGTTCTTTCATCTCTCTGAGCTCCTTTCCTGCAGCGGAAAACCAGTGCCAAACATCTTGTTCTATGAACTACTTAACAAAAAAAAACGACACATTCAAACATTAAAATCACCATATATCCGGTAATGAAACATGGCAATGTAAATCAACCATTTGTAGTTGAATTTCCCAGTTATAATGGGAGCCATTGCCATCTTTGATGACACCGAAGGGTAAGCCATCTGAAATCTCCAACAAAAGACCCTGTTCATATAGTGATTCCCCATTTCTATCCGTTTCAGGTGTTTTGTTTCCTACATCTAACCCATCTGAAGTGGCCAAAAAATATCCCAACAGCCCAAGCTCAGGCCTGAAATGCCAGAAGCCTTTCCCACCTTCTCTTCCGATTCCTCCTGCGCCTTCAGGACCTCTGCAACTTGGGTGGCCTGACGGTCCGCCTCAGAGCCAAGGAGACCTACTTTTAGCCTCTATGGGGCTATCCCATGGGCTATAGTAGGATTGGAATGATAATATTACATCATGGTATTATAATGGGATGATGATGGATACCTTCCGGCAATTTGCCAGTTTGCTAATGGAAAATCATGGAAAATCACCATTCTTAGTAGGAATTAGTAGGCAAATATATGTAAATACTGTGAATACAGTATGATTGTAAATGGGCCAATTTTCCGTGGTGAACTGTTCAATTCACAGAGTTTAGATGGTCTCTTTGACTCGTTGGAATCTCGTGGATCGATTTTTGACGCGCGGAATCGGCCCGTTTAAGGCCTGCGCTTTAGCAGGTGTCTTCCAACAAATCTGACCAGACCTCTATATATATAATTATATATATATATATATATATAATTTATATATATATTTATATTTATATTTATATTTATATTTATATATATGGCAGTGTGTGAAAACCTTGTACCCCTGTAGTTCACATCAAAATAGCTGGGATTCATGGATGTGAATAACCCACTAAAAATGGTATGTATAGGTTTTGACCCATACCCATATATACACACTATATATATATATATATAAGAATCAACATCAATATCCAGGAATATCATGGTATATCCACAAGGCCCTCTGACGATTCGCGTTCCACCTTGCTGTCACGGTGATTTCACCATGACCCAACTTCCATAGCCATCGACTCAGCGCCGGACCATGGAGGATTCCTCATCAGCTCCCGCGGGCATCTCGAGGTCAGCCTTACGCGCTTTGGCCTCTTTCTCCGCCTGGGGCTGGGGATGGCAGGACCTCACGCAGTGGATCAAGAGGTAGCGCATGTGTGTATATTTTGTATATGTACAATGTGTTCAAGCGGAAACCGTTGTGAGTTCTCACAAACTGAAGGTAGACAAGCAATAGCGACAGAAACCAAAATTCTATCCTCTGCGTCGTCGTCGCTGTCTTTCTTCTCTCCTGGTGCATCCTCTTTCTCCGCTGAGCCCTCCTTGACTTCCTTACCTTCCTTCTCCTCTTTAATTTCCTCTTTCTTGTCTTTCCGTGCATCCTCTTTTTCCTCCTTCACTTCCTCCTGCTTCTCCTCATTACCTTCCGCTGTCTTCTCCTCCTTCTCCTCCTTCTCCCCCTTCTCCTCCTTCTCTACCTTTTCTATTTTCTCCTCCGTTTCTTCCTTCTCCTTTTTGTCTTCTGTTTTCTCCTGGTTTTGCTTCTCCTCCTCCTCTTTCACCTCCTCTTTCTTCTCGTCCTTGCTCTTCTCCTCCTTCACTTCCTCCTTCACTTCCTCCGTCACTTCCTCCTTGACTTCCTCGTTCTTCTCGTCCTTTACTTCCTCGTTCTTCTCCTCCTTCACTTCCTCACTCTTCTCCTCCTTCACTTCCTTCGCCTTCTCCTCCGTCTCTGCCTTCTCCTCCTTTTCTTGCTTCTCTTCCTTTTTTTCCTTCTCCTCCGGCTCGTCCTTCACTTCCTCTCTCTTCTCCTCCTTCACTTCCTCGTTCTTCTCCTCCTTCCCTTCCTCCTTCTCTACCTTCTCTTCCTTTTCTTGCTTCTCCTCCTTCACTTCCGCCTTTGTCTCCTTCTTCACTTCCTCCTTCGTTTCCTCCTTCACTTCCTCCTTCTCTTCCTCCTTCACTTCCTCCTTCACTTCCTCCTTATCTTCCTTTTCCTCCTTCTCTTCCTTTTTCTCCTTCTCCTCCTTTTCCTTCTGCTCCTCCTTTTCCTCCCTCTTCTCCTCCTCCTTCTCCTCCTTCACTTCCTCCTTCGTCTCCTCCGTCACTTCCTCCTTCGTTTCCTCCTTCACTTCCTCCTTCGTCTCCTCCTTCGCTTCCTCCTTCGTCTCCTCCTTCGCTTCCTCCTTCGCCTCCTCCTTCACTTCCTCCTTCGTCTTCTCCTTCACTTCCTCCTTCGTCTCCTCCTTCACTTCCTCCTTCTTCTCTTCTTTCTTCTCCTCCTTCACTTCCTCCTTCTTCTCCTCCTTCACTTCCTCCTTCTTCTCTTCTTTCTTCTCCTCCTTCACTTCCTCATTCGTCTCCTCCTTCACTTCCTCCTTCTTCTCCTCCTTCACTTCCTCCTTCTTCTCTTCTTTCTTCTCCTCCTTCACTTCCTCCTTCTTCTCCTCCTTCACTTCCTCCTCTTCTTGCTTCTCTTCCTTCTTCTCTTCTTTCACTTCTTTCTCCTCTGTCTTTTCCTTCTCTTCTTTCACCTCCTCTTCTTCAGCCTTCTTCTCTTTTGGCTGCTCCTTCACCTCCTTTTTGTCTTCCTTTGCCTCCTTCACATCTGGCTCCTTTTTCTCCTCATGCTTTTCTTCTTTCGCCTCCTCACCTGCAGTAGTCTTCTCACTCCTTGGCTGAGATCGCTGGATGCTGGGCAAATAGCATGCAACCAAAAAATATTGGGCAACTAGTTTGTAAATAGCTGGTTGATTGTTGGTGAGTGGTTGGTGGACGTGTGTGTCTATGTTGGTCATTTACAGTGCTGAAGCTCGTTGTTGGTAGCAAAATCCTTGTTACAAAAAAGAGTGGGATTGGGGTTGGGTGATGTGGATTCCCATCAATAGCTACAATAGCTCCCAATTATTTAGCGCGTCCTGTGATGCACCCCAGAGAAACACGTGGGATAAGCAATCGGCAATCTACCCTCTGGTAGGGCTGGCTGGGAAACCACAAATTCTTAATGCAGAGGAATTATTTGTCCACTGCCACGTTTAGATTACCAATAAGTTCTCCAGTGAAGCTGTGGATATGAACCAACATGAACCAACCAACACAGGATATCAACCATCTTTGATGTCTTCCAAGTCGGGCACATGACGTCCGCTGCAGTTCCCCATCAGACCTTGAGTCTTTCCCCGTTTCGAGAATGTCTCATCCCAATGGTAGGGAAAGAAATAGTAAACCATCCCCAATATTAAAAAAAATAAATGCCTTGTATAAACCGTTATAAACCATCAATCCATCTTGAATATGGTATATTTTTTTCAAACATTAGTGTACACGGGAAGCCTGCCTGACTATGACACCATCCTACGCCCCTTGAAACAAGGCCCAGCTTCGGCATCTCATCTTTTGCCTCTGTCGTGCTATCCTGAGCGCAGGCTTCATAGCTATTCCTCTCCCTGGCTAAATACGAGATTGTACAAGAAATTCATAGAAATTCCTGTTTATCTCCTGGCTCCGAAAATCTGAATCTGTCTTTTGCTGATGCTTAGAAAATCACAAGTTTCATCCATTTCATGGTTTTAAAAAAACAAGTGATAATCTTACATAACCTTCCCATAAGCAGTTAAATATCATTCTCCCATATTAGATGGCCACATCAGATATCAGCATTAAATCCAGGTGAAATCCTCATCACCTTCCCATCGATTTTCCCATCGATTTTCCCATGGTGAAAACCTCCCGTCCCGTCGCACGCCTCCGCCCTTCGCAGCGTCCGCCATCTCCAGGCGCCGGGCCGGCGCCTTCGGATGGCGCCGCGCGCGGCCAGGAGGGCGGAGCCTGGTGGATTTCAGCCAAATTGGTGGGTGCAGCTGGTTGAAACCATGATTTTTGTGGGGATTTCGCCTGGCTGAACCTGGTTGCACCATGATTTTTCTTGGGATTTCAATGATTTCACACACCAATTTTGGGTTGGGATCTCAATGATGAAACATGAGGCTGCGTTTTTCCCAACAAAGATATGACCTTCAATGGAGGGTTTGTGGAATCATGGATTTGAACATCAAACAGTGGGGTTTCCCGTGCATTTTTTCCATAAGTCAATTCGATCAATTATGTTAAATCAGTACAAGTAAAAATCAGTCTTAAATATGGTTGCTGTAAACAACAACAATCGAGGATTTTTTTAGTGACACATTTGGTACTACAAATCAAAAGATTTGATAAGATTTGGGCATTGACCTCCAAAAGTGGATATGAATGTAATATATAAGATTACTGTATAAAAGTATAAGCCATAACTCATGGTTGGTTGATTAGTAGTGAGCTTATGCCAACTGGTTCAATGGGCATTATCAAGTCATGTCAAGTCCAAAAGCTGGGAACCCCACCTCCCCAACCAGGCAGCAGAAATACGTCGATGACAAACATATGCCTGGCCTGCTGCTTGCCATGGGATGCGCAATCGCTCCTCAAACTGTCCTGGTGCTCCATCCCCACAAGTTAGGTCTGGTGGTGCAGGTCGGATTTGAGAAAAAGAATTGATGGGATACAGCCGATCAAGCTGCGAGTACCAAATCCACTCTCTAGATCCAAGACATGTGCATATGCGCTATTTCAGATTTAAGATGTTACTTTGACAAGTATACCATTTGTCGTACTTGTAGCGCGGGACGTCGACGTGGTTTCATACGAAAGAAAAGTCCAATTCATTACATCCTAATGTTTGTTGGATTTTGCAATGCATCTGCAATATATACACCTAGAATCAGTTGTGGGCAAGTGTGCATATATGTGAGATATGTACATACCATGCAACAGAAAGTCCCAACTTTGAGGGTTACGGAGATTCCAACTTCCAACGCTCTTAAATCCTTCCTCCAAACCCCCAGGTCCTCTGCTCACATGTCCAAGTCCCTTTGCTGGCGCCGCGGCAACTTTCGTCTTTGGCGCCGCAAAGGGCGCAAGTTGCCAAGGCGCGAGTTCCATCGGAAGGCAATCTGTTTCAGATTTTCAAGGGGATGTGCCTGAAAAAATGTGGATATGTGTTGTTTGGGTTTTTTTGTTACCTTCGAAGATCCATGTGTCTTTTAGATTTTAGATGTACCCTTTGAGGGATCCAACGTGGCCATTGAAACTCCCCAAGTCTCATGGGGAAACCGCGAAGAGCTACGAATCGGGTGACTTTTCATGGTCGTGTTTGACTGCCACAGTGCATGTAGATTCATTGAACCCTCTAGAGCACCTAAGAGCGCCTGCATGTTTATGGCCAGAGTCGGTCTTCACAGGGAGTGGGTCTGATTGGACAATGGTTCCAGGAAATTGACTCCAATGGTTTATGCAATTTATGCAGTCAGGTTTGTAATTTTGGAACAAAAACTCATCATTGTCCCTAACGAAACGGACAACATTTGGATGCTTTAAATCTTTACCGCTTGGGAGCCACGGCTGCAGAGGTTGCCACTTCTTGGGGGGTGAAGTATTGGGGCCGTTATCCCTGGTGGATGGATTTGTTCGAAATCTTAAAGTGTCTGAAACCAACCGGTCACGCTGCTCACTTCAAATCTGAAAACTCTGGTCAAGTTTTGATCAAAGCCCGACACCCTTTTCGCCCCTGAGTCGAAAGAGTTCTCATCCTAGAGATCCTGACACATCTCCAAATTCTCCACATCAGGGATATCTCATCTAAGATCATCTAAGTATTTCCTGATAAAAATCCATTCATGTCACTCATGTCATTCATGTCATGTACCTCCCCATAACTGCATAACATGCATATCTCCTCCTTATCATCTTTATCTCATGTCCATCCAGCTGCCGGGCCTCCAGCTGCATGCAGGCGCCGAAGTCGGCCAACTTGGCATTGCCAGCTGCATCGATGAGGATGTTGGCACCTGGAAGAGGTGGTAACCGGGTCATATCCCATTGTATTCCAAACATAGGGGTGTCAAAATCTAGGTGGTTAGAAGCATTTTCATAAATATGGGAACATCCAAGTATAAGATAGTGCAAGGGGAGAAAGACAAGAGTCATCACCTTGTATCTACAGTATTTCTGTTCTTTGGGTGTGAACCCAAAGAACAGATTCAAGACAAACTGAAGATCTACCCTTTCTTGGGGCGTTGAGACCTACCATTGAAGCACCAGCCGATGTCTGCCACCGGGGAAAGCTGTGCCTTTCACATCGCGGTGCACGATCTTCTCAGAGTGCAGAAAGTCAAGGCCTTCCAGGATCTGCCTCGCGAGACAAAGGGGGTACCAAGAAACCTTGGGGATCTTGTTCACCCAAAAATGATCAAACATGATGATGTCACAGCAATAAATGATGATAGTTTGCCAAGGAAAGGACTTTTTAGTGCTACTTTGCTTAAAAATCAAACGGGGCAATGGGAAAAACCCTTTACATGGGCATATTTGTATGAAAAAAACATATATTAGTAATGGGTGACCAACAATGATACCACCCCCACTTCCGCAGCTGTCCTGGTGTATTTCTTCACCAGCCGAATGCCATAAGCCCCAAACTTCTCGAGCACCTTGGTGGTATTTTTTTTCCACATGGGTATGGTGGTCTACGATGGCATGTCAGTGCATATATGAATATTGTGTATATATATATATATGATATGATATATATATATATATATTATTAGTATTATTATTATTACTACCTGTGTACAACGTGTTTTTGATATAATTATATTATATATATATATATGTCAGTATGTTGGCATTGCATGGTATTCATGGGTACATACTATATTGGCATAATGATATGATGAATTTTATGGGTTTGTCTGAAAATTGGGGATGGTCCCGCAAATTGGAGAAAATAACACATAAAAAGAATTTGCATGAATTGCGGTTACATACAACTATTCTTGGGCAAACCCACATCTTTGTGGGATAGCTTCATCCAATCAAACAGGTCGGTTGAACCCAATCACAAGCTTATGCTGAGCTGGTTGAATACCTATAGGAACCCCCGAAAAAGATAGACAAGTATCCAATACTTTGTCACTCTGTATTTTATACACATTCATACTATTTTTGCGTATCAAAACTTACTTCTCTCACATTTTGGGGGCGGCTATGTATGTGTCCTTTTTGGGCGGGCTATATGCCACGCCACGGCTTTGATGGAGCCACTCGGCATGTACTCCAGGAAGATCAGCAAGGCCGGATCCTCCTGGGAAGTCCAGCTATGCAGCGATGCAGCTGGTGGCTACAGCTGAGTCCCAGGATGAAGTGACCCATATCCATGTTCCAAAGATATGTGTTCCAGTGTTTTCCATGAACATCTCATGGCTATGGCTCAAAATATTAGACTCATTGGAATCCCAAATGGGCTGGTCGCTTTCAGGAATTGGCCAGCGACCATTAGTCTTTGGGTCATTGTGGATCTGCCCCACATCCGTGATGGTAGTATCGCCAACGAACCCACGTTGGCACACACATGCCCCGGATCTGATCAATATTATGCCTGAAAAGAAGAGGGAAAAAGAGAGTTCCCAGTTTTGATGCACCTGTGTTTCGATTCGATTGTGAAGATGATAAAGTCATTGCACCCAAAAGCGGGATACTGTAGTTCAAAAAGCACAATCTGAATCTGGTTGGTGGTTGAGCCACCCACGGAAAAGTACCATCGTCATGCAGGACCTTCATCATTGTGTAGGCTTCAAAATTAAATTTGCTGAGACCAGAGTTTGTTCGATTTCCATTGCTATCCCATCCCATCCACATTGTTTGATATTTAAATCCTCATACGGTGGTATCTGAAAATGGAGGACCCCCAAGTCACCATAGGTTTCTATTCTAAAATTAAGGGTCATTCATGACTTGGATGATCATTTGGGGGTACCCCCATGATTTTGGAAACCTCCAAATTCCCAGTTCCTAACCCACCCAAAATGGTCCCCCATGGGACCGCACCTCCGAGTTCATTCGGATGCAGCCGTGATACCGGACGATCCTCGCAGCAAATGGGGCCGGGGCCAGGGCTGGATGGCAATTTAGCCACTGGAAATCCCAAAATATCTCGGGCACTAAAAATCGTATGACTCTCATGATATGGTATTCCCATAGTTACCATAGTTACCATTAGTTATTCATTTACCCATGACTCTCATGTCACATGAATAACTATGGTAACTATGGGAAATTCCCTGTGGGGGCCAAGTTTGGGGCGGTTTTCTTTCTCGAATTTCTCCTGGGATGCTTCAGTCGCTTCAAGGTGTTGATCTCTTGAAGCAAGACATTGGCCTCCTGGAACCGAGGAATGACATGGTATGACCTCGGGGACGCTCATGACCTAAATGGTGGTTGTTTGCCATGGAAAAAAGGGCTGGTTTTTGCTGGGGAAAAATGGGGATTTCCTTTTAAGCATGTTTATATAGGGCAATTTTGCGTGTGAAAATGACGAGAAAGCATGGGGATGTTGGCCGCGAGCCACCCTGCCTGGGGCTAACCATAACACAGTCGTAAGTGGGAAAACCAGAGAAAATGTGGATGTATTCGCTGTATCAACCAGGTTTTTTTCCAAGTTCCTAACTATTAGCTATGATTGGTTACAGTACGTGAGCCTCAAATTCCCATTCGTACCACGTGCTCACTGGGATGATCTGTGTTCGAAGGTTTCACTAAAAATTCGTAACGTCCCCTCTACTTCTCACTTGAAGTGCTTGTAACTTGTAATTGTTCACTCAAAGTTGAAACTGGCGCCAACCATCGCCAAACATTCCCCAAACATCCCCAAACATGGGTTTTTCTGAAAATAGGGTACCTAATAGCATCCATTGGTTCATCAACATGTTCCCCATATTTTTCCCACGATGTTCCCATCATTTTCCCAATATAAAATTGTCATTTTATGGGTATCCACCAAGCCCATCACAGTCGCCAGTCCCGTTCGGCTTGCTTCTGCCCGAGGCTGAAGTCCAGGGGAATCTGAGCCACACCCGGTCAGAGTTCTTTAATATAATAAAATATAATATAATATAATATATTATATAATATAACATAACATAACATAATAAATATATGTGTATATATATATATATGTCATGGATGCATGTATATTTAATACCATCAACACAAGTGGGAATTCAATTCATTAAGCCCACTTCCAAAAAATGGATACAGCTACTGACTCGCTGGCCAAAAGCGATGAATTTCGCACAGTCTCAGTTCAGTTTTCCCCCTGCCATTCTCGACAGATCTCTCAACTTCCCATCTCTCATAGACATTCATAGACCACTCTTCTCCAATAACCCAAGCACAAATCAGGCTGGTACGTCATTTGTCCCTATCCCCCACAAAAAAAAAACAAAAATAGCACACACACTTGGGACAATCATTTGATGGAAAACAAGAAATGCATTATAATAATTATGACATCATCCCATCAGCCGCTGGGTCCACAATGTGATGCCAACAATATTCGTGACACCACCAGAATCAGCGAACTTCCACAGATCTCCGGTGCCTTCTTGACAGCCATAAACTTTCCAGCAACCATGGCCTTGAACCTGCAGCCATAGGAGGAACACAGGGATGCAGAAATCCATGGATTTTGAAAAACTCAGATGCAGAGTGGCTTCTTTAACGAGTTCGCAACATATGAGGGGTTGCCTAGTTACCCTCTGGTAAACATGGCTAGTTGGAAAATTGCCCATTCCTTGGTAAATTTATTCAAATGGTGATGTTCCGTTGCTGTGGTAAAGTAAGTGTAAAGTATATATCAGAGGGTATGCCATTTATGCCATTTGAAGTAATTGGGATATCATGGGGGACGTGTCCAAGAACAATGGGGATATCGCCAGCAAAATTGGATGTATAACCGCTACAAGTGGGAATGTAAGCAACAAAAGTGGGATTACAAACCAAACAAAAATGGTGATAGTAACCAACAAAAAACTTGATGAATGTAAGCTAACTACGGGTTGTTGTTAGTGCATAGTGATAAGTCTCCGATGAATGATAGCACAATTGCTCCACACAACCACAGTTAAGTTGCATCAGCCACTGTTCTTCTGGTTAGCCAAACGTCAGCCAGAAACCATCTCCGCATTGAGCTTCCACACACTTCTCCGTATGCCCCGCGCCCCAGGGATTCGCCCTGCACAGACTTTTCCAAAGTCCGGCAGATGGGGTCGATTTGGATACAACTCGTTTGGGAAAAATCCAGCTCCTTCTGGTACCCTATCCTGAAAACGGGGAAACTCCATGTTGATCTAGTTCCAGATCGTTTTCCTCTGATAATTGCGGCCTTCCTGGGTTTTCTCCATTGTCATGATTGACAACCAACATTCTTCGCAGATTTCAGGGGGTTCAAACGTGTTCGCCATCCACATTTCCACCTCACCCGCGCCTGTTTGAAGGAGCGCAGGCGTTGGTCCTGCGGGCACCATCCGCAAACAGCTCAAGGGACGGTTGTGGAAAATCCGATGGTGTTTCAAAGGTGTTTAAGTGGAAAAATTGATGACCAATGGAAAATAATCATGGAACTATGGAAGGATGTTCCATTGCCTGGTTGGACTGCCAAAGAATCTTCTAGTGTCCCTTTCTGACTGTATCTCTTGTCAGCTTGCCTTGCGGGAAAACGACCCTGGATCAGGTGACTTAGTTCAGATTTGGCTCGACAAAGCTCCCAGCTTTTAAAATTGTTAGCCACCGAGCAGCCTGACCTGATATTGAAACTGTCTTGTTTGCTGATGACGCTCTTATTGGAATTTGAATGGCATGGAAATTTCCATTGCCATGTGTTCTTTGCTGGAGGTCCAAACCCCATCTCTTGCATGTTGAAATCCGATTTTTTTTATCTTAATCAATCCCCACACACTTGTTGATTGAATCAGTATAATTATACGTAGTCTCGACGGTAAAAAATCTCACATCTGGTCAGTTGAATCACCATTTTGGTCAGTTTTGGGTAGTCACATGTCCGTTCCATCCACCATGGACCGCTGCCCCAGAGCAGCCCAGTCATTCTCTGCATCCAGGCGTTCGTAGCTGGTGGCTGCGGGCGTTGATGCCTCGGTTTTTTGAAAGTCTTAAGGCTAATCATGCCTGATGAGTCTAAATAGTGAGCTGTCAACTTACATTGGTCAGAAGGAGGTTGCCATTTTCTTGCACTCATGGCACGCAGGCAAAGCGTGAACACCAACGCAGCTTTCATGGTTGCTGCCATGTATTCAACCTAGGTCGAGGCCAAGATATCCACATCCCAGATCTCCCCTTCGCTGCCCGGCCGTCCCCGCGCTTAACTCGCTATCTCGCCTTGGCTCGGACCTAAGTCTAGGCTGCTTACCCAGGTAGGTGAAGCCTCAAATCATCCCCTAAAGAAAACCTGCTAAGATTGTGACTTGCTATCAGCTGCTATCACCAAGTCCCACTTTTTGGCTTTTGGGCCCATTTTGAGTTCGGCCGACATGTCATGGGTCACCCATGTATCTCTTGATGGGTTTGATGGGAATAAATATCCAGTTCCATCCTTCTTGGACCTGAAATCCTGAGCCACCCTTGCGGGGTGATCACCACCGCCGGCACAGCCGAGCGTGACTGGGCCAGGGCAGTGCGGTACATAGTGGTGTGGCTGGTCTGATCAAACATTTATGTGACTAAGCTAAAAGAGGTAGTTGTAACATGTTGTAACTTTTGAACTCAGAAGAATGCTGATTTCTGCGACCAAATATGTGGATCAATATGGCTTAATCAGCAAAAAGCGGATGATATACCCAGAGAAAATTGGAAAATTCGCCCGCTAGGAGTCGGGAATACTTCACCCTATTCATCTATGTCAGCCGGCACAGCGCCTCCGCTCTGACGCCTTCAGGTGGCGGTGGTGGTGGCGGAGGCGGCGCCTGGCTTGTGTCAGTCTGTAGTGAAATAACATGGCAATCTGGAGAAAGGAAAGCACAGCAAACCGTTTAATCCCTGGACAGATGGTGATTCCTTTCCAGCAACATGCTTCTGAAGTCTTTCTGAGCGTTTGCCTTTCCCTGCACAAGCCAGTTCTTCGAGGAATTGCCCTGCCTCTGCCATTGGCGCTAGCGCACGCTCTGTGCAGCTGGGTGGTGTGGTGCTGGTGCAAGTTGGTGCTGCTGGAATCTATCGGATACCCATGTAATTCCTCATCAAAAGCCCAAAAACTGCAAGACTGAAGGTTGATGAATTGCTGTAAGGCATCACTTTTGAATCTAAGAATATTTTTGTTTGGATGATTGGTGATGTTTGGAAAAGTAGTATTTGATATATGGGATTATACGGGGTGTGTTTTGTTCAGTCAGCTGCTGCTCTGCTGGTTTTGAATCAAAAGTGGCTGGCTGCTTCAGAAATCAACGCTGTGACCAAACACCAACCACCACCTGCATCAGCAAGACGGCCACTGTCAAAATATTCCAACATATATCAATGTGTACATGCATGTATAGGTGTATATATATATATATATACATGTATATTATGTATACTGTATACACATATACACACAAACATGAATACAAATGAATATATATATATATGCAGCATATGCAGTTTGCTCTAGTATAGTGTAACAATATATTACACATTACAGTGCGTGTAGAAATTATCCTCACTCTCTTCTTTCTCCTCATTCTCGTAAAGAACCAAGAACCCAGGATTTTCCTACCATCCTAAGAATGTTTGAACATCCATCCAGGATACCAATTCCCAAACACCGCCCTCAACCATCTGTTTTTTCCCCAAAAAGGAAAAGTTGGACCCGTCAAAACATATCAAAACTGTCAAAACCCTCCCGTGAAAGACCATGAAAGTTTACTGAACCCAACGAATTGCCAATTCCAACCGGATGATCTTCTCCCAGATGTCAGGTGGTTGAAGCTTCCAGGACTTTTTCCTCACCACATCCGCAAGCATCTCCTTCGGCCGGCCATGACCATCCGCAGATCACCTTAATCAGTTGTGGCAATCGCTGTTTTCTGAAAGATCTGTTTGCACAGTAATCTTCAAGAAGGAGAAGAAGAAGAAGGAGAAGAGACACAGCCCACACCGACGTCGCCGCAGTCCTCATCATACTGTCGGCATTGCTACTCGTGCTACGTGTTGAACTCTTCAATCGCAGAAGCGCCCGCTTTGCAATGGATGGCTTGCACGCACACACACACACACGGACTTCTGACTGCATGGCAAAGATCTTGTCTTCTTTTTAGATTTCCTTGTCTCGCCTTTGGCAAAATTGGAGAGCCAAGGAAAGATATCCCACTCGCCGAGTTTCAGTCCTTCCTCTCCAAGTGGTAGAAAGAAGACTTGGGCTTAGCTGGCTTAGCTGGCTTAGCTGGCTTAGCTCTCTGGAGAGCGGAGTTTCCGTCAGAAACTGCGCGGATTTCCTTCCTTACCGTGATGTAATGAGGCAGCAATCGTATCGGGGTATCAAAATATGGGTCAACTTGAGCATGCTTTCCTTTGGTGTGGCAACCCCCGTCGAAGCTGGACAACTTAGAGCTTGCCATGCTTAAAGCAGCATCATCCCAGATACTGCGGATCACTCTAGGCTCCATCCAGGTTGGCGTAAACTTGTTCATCTGTCTCATACCATGAGAATAGCTGGAGATCATATCACGATTC
>Ga0126342_10012849_pt1 | contig 14893 bp, 10 predicted proteins | sample Cyp1metagenome_FD_92528 | JGI IMG/M metagenome (GOLD analysis project Ga0126342, IMG submission 92528) | Coral microbial communities from Lord Howe Island, Old Settlement Bay, Australia - Cyphastrea 1 metagenome | ecosystem: Host-associated > Invertebrates > Cnidaria > Coral ...
ATCATTATATATATATATATATATATCATGATATATATATATATATATCTATATTATATATATATATATATCTATAGATAGATACATTACTGTTAAGCTTGGTACCATCCTATTAATTAATTAGGGGTTTTCTACGGTTTATTTTCCCAATACACTAATCAATAATGGCTGGAAAATACATGTATGTATATGTATGCCCCAAATGGGACATGGTAAAAATTACTTGGGATTAAGGAATAATGGGGCATCGTCATCACATCATCAAGAAACCCTAACATAGAATATGGAAACATACGCCATGTTTTGATCATGCTACATATCATCTCTACATAAAGCATCCCCATATTCGGTGCTTAAACCCCGATATAAATCCCAATATAAATCCCCAATGTATCCGGACTGCATAGGCCATCTTTCTTCCAAATGTATCGCCATTAATTAATATTGTGTTGTGGGCAGGAGGGAGCTATTCTGGGAAGCCAACGAGTTTCATTGATGATTTCCCACCTTTTCAACATCTGGGTCAACATTGGTAAACTATCATCATGAAAACTAACATCGTAACTAACCTTGACTACATATAGCAATCAGTATAAACTAACATTAAATTATAGTAATTAATGTTACTTGAGGTCACTATAATTTACCTATATATATATAGTCCACAAATAGATGGAACAGTAAATCACCATCAAATTAGTAGGGATGACTATTTTTCCATCTATTTGGGGATGACTATATATATATATATATATTATAGATATTTAGATCTATCTACCTTCCCACACTGGAGATTGCGGAACGTCCGCATCCGCCCAGCCACGCCGGTGATCAACGCCACGCGGCCAGTCAGATCCTGCAGCCGAGTCACAGCCTTTCGCATGGTCAAGGGGAAGGGATTATATGGTGTAGACATGATGTGTAAAGATGTATATATATATATATAATAGTCAATAATAGTTGTATGTATATATATATATATATATTATACACATACATCCTGAATGATTGTATAATTACATATTAGTATTACATATATATATATATATTTATATACATCCATAGATTTAAAACTGTACCACAAACAAATAGAATCACCAGCGCCAGCGCGCTCCTTGATGTTCTCCGGATTCTTGATCCACTCCTGAGGACACTCCGAAAAAAAAAAACAGATCTGGGTGGAGCCAAGCGCCGACAGGTGGACAAATAGCAACCTCTGTGCTTCAGCTTGCCATCGAGGTGGACGCTTAGCTTGACAGCTATGGAGATACAGTAGTTTGGAAAAAACTGACCATTGCCGCCCCATGGCCCATGGCTTATCCTGAATATCCGACAGGTGGATTCCCTGCAGAATCCATAAGACCATATATGACCCATCTCCCAAGTATCCGGATTGTTGTTGCCTTTGAATGAGCTTGATATCGCTATTCACCATGAACCACCACAGGTTCACCATCATTTTGCGGCTTCCCTGTCACAGTTTTGCCACATTTTGATGGCTAAATACCCCTCGAGCAAGCCGACGAGAGGTCAAAACACGTAAAAACAATTCAAACACTTCTATGTTGATATCATGTCACTCTTAATCAGCCATTTTTGCTCTCGCAATCATCTTATGCACTCCGTCATTTTGTTGGTTGAAGCCCACAGGTTTGATGGTCAAACTACACAAGGACCAATTGGTTTCCTGCCAATTTTCCCCAAAACAAAATTGTTGCTTTCTGTCCCACATTCAACCCATGGTGGGTCATGTGATCCAGGGATATCCCATATATTTACCTTCCATGGGCACCTCCATTTTTATAGCCCTAGAGCCAGTTATAACTGGCTTATAACCTCATATAAGTGATATATATATGGCAGTGTGTCAAAACCTGGTACCCCTAGTGAACATCAACATAGCTGGTAAATGGATGTTAATCCCACTAAAAATGGTATTAATAGGTATTGATCCATACCCATATATATATATATATGTATAATATATAGATATAGTTCACCTTAGTTGGAGATCATTCATTCCATGGCCATAACATGGTAGCCACAACCCGCCAAGATGCTGGGTAGTACTTGTCCTCGAGGACGGTGGGGCCGCTGACCTCCGTGCTGGAAGAAGATCCCATGGCGATGGCGGTGCGTTCGGCGCGGGTTGCTTCGACGTGGAGCAGAACACTTCGACGTGGAGCATGATCTCGGAGCAAATCGTTGCATCTGTAGCCACTATCATTACACATTAAGACCAATAACTACATATGCCATATATGTATATCATATACAGTATATATATATAATGTATTTTTATGTATACGTATTGTATTGCCATGAATATGCATTACATCTATATACATCTATCCATGAAATGCATGGAAATGCCATCATACGTCATAGGTCCGTCCTCCTCGAGTTCCGCTAGGGACGCCTGCCACCCCGTAGCATCTCTAGGGAGAAAACTCAGCAACTGGCGCTGATATGATAGATTATGATATTGTTGCTTAGAACTCATGGCAATATTGAAGGGATGTGTACAGTGGGTGGCTTTTGTGAGGGGCACTCAAAACGAAGTTTCCAAAGCACTAATCGGGTCAAGTTCATTTCAATCTTGCATCATCAGGATTCAGGGTGTGGGTGACTGAAGCCGTTCCATGCCGTTCCAACGTTGGAAAACCAACTCTATGTTGTCTTGTATGCATGAATATTCACCTTTGCCTCCCATGGTTCAACTCCTCAATAACCAAACATCCGCATATGTTTGAGCGTTTTCAGCGTCCAGCTGGCGCCTCCAAGCAATTCTGTGCCCAGCTCAAGTCAGGCTCCAGTTTCAGAGCCATTTGACCTGGATGCGACTTGAAGACACCGACCACCATGGAAAACAATTATTGCCCCGCGCGGAAGCGCGGGGTATATGCATATATGGTATGTAAGTATATGCATAGATTGTCATTCTTATACTATTGTCTATTGCGTTTATATGTTTGTTTTTTTTGGTCATAGCACAAATCTTATATTGTCATTGTTGTACAACACATGGCAACTACAACATCATGAAACTAGCAAAAGTAACTGTTTCCACGCAGAAAATGATGATCAACCTGTATTTTGGGATCGTCCCAACAATTTTCAGAGAAATATCCTCCACTTATAGTACCAGTTCATAGGGTTAGAAATCCAGCATGGGTTTATTAATGATTAACATCCCCTGAAATATGGTATCGGAGGCTTTGTCCCATCCCTATACACTGGCATTATCATAATCGCTGCCCCAAAAAAATTCTGATCACTTCCTAGTAGACTTGGTATGAATTGCTATACCCCAAACTTGGTAAACGGGAAGCGACTCTGGGTCCTGCAAGGTGGGGTAAAGAACACCGTGCAACAAAGTTCTTTTTTAGCCCCATGAACTACGAGTAGTATTAACCTCTATGGATCCAAGTAAATCCTGATGAAGTGTTTGGATCCATAGGAAACTAAAGTGATAATTACCATACACAGTAGTGAATATAATATATATATATATACTATATATATATAATACTATAATATACTTCTATTTGTACTAACTTAGCAATGGTGAACGGGGGGTCTCACTTTTTTTCCCATTCCACTATATCCCATTCTGGTCCCCATCGTATTCCCATTGTTCTTGGCTAAATTCCCATGTTGTGCCACAAAAGTGGGTGTATTGGTGCCGTCTTTGGGCCATGATTCAGTTCCATTCTTTTCCCATGAAAACCTTCATGTTTGAACATTAAGTCCTCACTTCCCATTAATCCACTAAATCCCCATGATATCATTCATTAATCAATGAAATCCATGTGTTCCATTCGATTCCCCATTATATAGTTTGATACATGAAATGATTACACACTTGTAAATCATGTATATATATATAAACCATATATAAACCATATATAAACCATATATAAACCATATATAAATCATATATAGACCATATGAACACCATATAATCACCATAAAAAAAAAAACGATAAACACCATATAAACACCATAATAATAATAAAAACACAATAAAAACACCATATAAACACCATAAACAAAAAATAATAAACACCATATAAACACCACATATATTTCATGAGTTTCCCAAATGATCTCCCATTCATTTACGCATCTGCCAGGTGCCCCCGCATGCATCCACCGCCTCGCGGTGAAGCCCCTGTCTCTGCCTCACGGCCTGTTTTGAGGATCCAGGGCTGGCTTGTTGACCGTGAAACAATGGGGTTTTCACCAGGGAAATGGATTGGTTTAAGGGAAAATCTACAGGAAACCATGGTTTTTACCATCAAATATAGGGCTTTCCTGTAAATTTTCCCATCATCCAATTCTATGACACCAGGGAAATGGATGGACATGGTGATTCTTGTGAGGATTTTCTTGTGAACGATGGTGATTTTTAATGATTTAACTGGAGAAAATTCGGTGCACTAAAATATGGCATTTTTTTGTGATAGAAATGGGGATTGATGGTTGGTAGTGGGATAATATGGGTTAGTATGGGTTAAACGTGGTTAATGAGTGTCAGGAATTGCTAGTAACCATACAAGGGGGAATTGGCACAAACAACTCCAAGTTCACTAGGGTTTAAATGGCAATCATATATATATATATATGTATTTGTAAGGATAAATAGTTTATAAATATAGTATAGGGCTTATACGCCACCTTATAACTCGCGACGCCCACCCTCATGAAAATTGCATGAACTGTTGGTGTTGTTGTTGTTGTTGCTGCTGCTGTTGTTGTTGCTGCTGTTGTTGTTGTTGTGGTGGTGTGGTTTTACTTTTTAATATCTCCGTTTCTCCCAGGGTAAACCTTATTTGTTTCATCTTTCGAATCCGTCTCTTGGCACATTGGTCATCAATCTCTTCATCCTTTGCTGGTTAAATCACATGTTTAGTATGGTAGTTCACTCCCATCTTTTCCTTGGTCAGAATATCGTAGAGCCACAACATATTTTCGAAATCTTCAACATGTTTCAATATCCTCGAAATGACATGAAATGGCATGATGGTCCAGTTTTGGGTGCTAAACTTCCCATTTTCTGCTGGTAACCTCACAGCCCCAGGGTCACGTTGTCGGCGCACCCCAAGGAGTCCCCAGGCCGGAGCGCTGTCGCTCTGGAGCTTCAGGGCAGCCTGAAGCTCATGGCAAGCGTTGACGAGTTGTGGTGACCTTAACCGAAACATGGCAATGTGACTCTGGCTATTCGGGATTGATGGGATTTTATAGGCATGGTATGGTATGTTACACGGATGTTATGGGATTGTTATATAGGATTGTTATAGGATCTTGCTGGGACTTAATAGTATCTAATGGGCTTTATTGGATTTTATGGGATTTTATGGTGATTAATTAAATCTCATTAGATACCATTACTGTAAATCCCATTAGATGCAATTTAAAAAAAACATAAATAATCATATTAAGTTAAGTACATGAATAAGAGTCAGGGTTGATGAATCAACTTAATCTATTACAGGTCCTTTGGTTGGTTACAGCCAGTCAATATATTGGTGAAACAAGGGTTACAACCAGTGAATCACATTCAGGACAATCATATAGTAAGTTAAGTCCTCAGGGTTTGCAGACTTGGCAAACATGATCTCCACCCCTCTGCCAAAAACCAGACTGCCTCCGCATCTGCAGAGGCCCCATTGACATCGTCAGAAGCCAAATACGCGGTGCCGCGACCTAATTCGACCAGTTTTTCTGGTGTGATGAGCTAATTACTACTGTAACTCAAAGGGCCATTGATAGTTGACACATCAAGCTTGTTTAAAATTAACTCTATACACAGATATAGAAAATCAATCAAGGAACTTAATTTTCTTGTTTGCAACCGAATCACAAAAATTAAGTTCGTTTCCCGAAATCAAACAGATCATTATAATGTTCAAAATTCAAAACAATCATTTCCTCGTGTCGAACGGGTTTGGGACCCTGCTTTTACCGCAGGGTCCCAAACCACCAGCTGAACATCATCATGGCATGGAATCGAATCTATCTGTAGGATCTATGCGTAAGGATAATCTATATATAATATTTTACAGTTATGGCCATTTATCAGTTATCAGTACTGACAAAACACCATTTATAGAATGTATAATTCCATTTATAACCAGTTATAACTGGTAAATGGCCATAACTGGACATTGTTTTATGACTTCTCACAGCCACAGACCTGACAGGTGAACAAGAGAATATGTCCATTGCAAAATCGTCATACGTGTCCTTTGGGGTTACATTCTGAATTCCGGAAACTAAATCATGCTAAATAACTAAATCATGCTAGCAACCACTAAGAAACAAACATGTACCATCTGGTTATTTAACATAGCCATGGAAAATCACCATTCATAATAGGTAAACCATCTATAAATGGGCCATCTATACCATGGCTATGTTAAATAACCAGAGGGTATATCCCATTAAATCCCATTAAATCCCATTAAACCACCATTTTCCTATGGTAAATCACCATTTATTGAAAACTTGAAACAAAGTCTCATACCACATATTGGTTTGGCTTCACCATCGGTGTGGATTCACCGGGAGCCCGGGCTAAGCCATGCCTCCAAGCGATCAGGCTCCAGTTTTAAAGCCTGGCCGCCAATGCTGGGACCGGGACCGCCCAGAGGATTTCAATGGGAAGGAAAAACATGAAACATGGAAAGGCTGCCTCCTGATAATTAAGATATATATATATATATAGATATATTAAGATCATGATTACAGGAATTTACAAACTTGGACTTGATATGATTTGATATGCTTTTGACTCGTATACAGGACCTGAAACATATTGAAGAATCAGTTGGCCCGTGGAGAATTGGTAGGAAGTAGAAATTGCTGACCCCGATTTGCACATGAGGGCCGTTTGTCCAGTGAAGAGTGTGGGTCAGGTAGAGTATGCAGTATGATGCAATGATGCCACAATGTTCTCAGCCCAACAAAGGTCTATATGTAGTAGTTTCTGGCTTAAAGAACCAGGCTCTATATGCTACCTAGCTGATTGATGTCAATATGTCTTTGCAGCTTTTCAACCATTCACGATCTGTCTTTATTGACCTTACAAACCTTCCATTCACCCAAAAAATGTGGAACACATGCCAAATTCATGTCTCAATGGCTAACCCGTCTTAAATTAATAAATCATCTCCAAGCTGTTCCATTTCCTAGATGTTTTTTCCATTTCTCAGGGTTGTTCCAAACACCCCAAAATACCCCAAATAGACAGAAATAGACAGGGGGTCAATTGGGTAAATATGGGGGGTTCCATAAATGGGGGATCCCCAAATGGATAAGAAAATGGACAATCCATCAATGGATGATGACTGGGGGTACCCCTTATGATCCCCCATGACTCAGGAAACCTCTCCAAAGTCGGCGATGGCTTCTGCCTGATGCAGCGTCAAAATAGGTGACTCTTTGCTGAATGGGAACAAAAACCATAGGATGGGGTTTTATTTGTTTTAATTCAAAAAAAACATAGTGTAAATGCGCACAGGGATTTAAAAAACCAGATTTTATGTACTCTAGCTTATATTACTAGTATATTTACACATTACAATTGTTATATAATGAAAATATCGGATTACCACCACTTACCACCACAATGATTATATAAGATTACTCAGTACTCATGACGCTTGCGGTGGTCATGTTGATTGCTCAGGTCACCAGAGACCCTGTTGACCGACCGACGCTGACCGGAGGACGACTGTCTGGTGTGTAGATTAGTGTGTAGGTAAAAACCAACAGGGTTTGAGGGTAAAACAAGATCTGACAGATGTTCCGGATTTCTCTGGTGTTTTTGTGAAAACACGCGATGTTGTTGCACCAGTATGGATTTTAAAATATAAACATATCAAAGCACCATGTATGACACTGGAAAACCGCCAAAAAACTTCACACATACTTCATATCACATGATGAATCTTGCTTGAATTTGAGGCACTTTTTTATGATCGTTAGTTGACACTAGACAATGAAAATAACCGGTCCATCTGAGTGAGGCACAACCTGTTTTGCCCATACTCATACAAAGTGTAGCACCCCTCAGATTGAAACAACATGTTCAATCCTTTGGACCTGGAGGTGATCTGTGTTCAGAGAAACCCACACACCATCATTTCTTTGAACATATGAATTCTTTCTTTTCACTGGTTGATATATGTTGATATCCTGTTGACCAATAGTTGACTTGGTTATATATATATATACCCCAGAAAAGTTGTATCCGATTGTATCCCCATATATATCCCCATTGCATCACGTTTTGTGAAATGAACTGCACAGTTCAATGTTGGTTAAACTGGATAAACAACGCCTTTCTTGTTGCTTAAACCACGAAGGATTTCCCATGTTGTGTTCATTCAATGTTCGCTATTTTCGCTACTTAAATCCCTGGTGAATTGTTCCTGAGAATTCCGCATGTTGTAACCAAGAAACATCCGTACGTTTTCTGTTCATGACATCCCCATTCTTGTTGGTTGGTGGGCCCCACCGGTTTTATCAAACGCGGTTTGCTGGAAAATCAGCCATTTAGTTCGATGATTTTCCCAGCTTGAAACCTCCATTCATAAGGGGATTTCCCATCTTGCCATGTTTGATGACACCAAAGGCTATAGGAACATAAATCATCAACTAAACAGACTAAACACCATTAACCAGCATAATATCCGTTAATCATCCTTTACCATTATTGCAATCATTATTAACCTCATCATCCACTATCAGCTATTGGTTTTATATTCTCAATTGTATCATCATTATATCCTCATGATTGTTGCTTATACTGGTGATACTGGATTAATAAACCCCTAGGCTGTTTAATTGGGGGGGATACCATTTATACCATTTATGTATCATATTGTGACTATTTGGAGGGTACCCCCACAATTAATAAACCATGGTTTATTAATCCGGAGTTGCTTATACTGGTGATACTGGCTGATTAAATCCCCAGTTTCCCACTCCTCCCATTTGCCTCCTTTCCAGCGTCCCCGCGCGCAGAGCCGCGGCTGAAGTACACGCTGGCCCGCTCCTGGACACGAAGGACTGAAGGACGTGAGGTGATTTTATGGGATTTTGCTACAAACACATGGACTAGTTCAACATCTATAAATTATGGTTGACACCGTAGATTGTAGTTGACTAGAGTTAGCTATGTGATACTCTGCAAACTATACGATAAGCAGTGGAAAATCCAGCAGGCTTCCCGGAAAATGATCCACTTTTATGCTGGGTTTTCCCACATCGTCCATCGTGGATTGATCGAACTTGAAATCTCATCAACCCAAAACGGCTTCGTTACCCGCAGACATTGGTCGTTTTACTACAACAGTTCCTGGTTGGTGGTTGACCTACCCCTCTGAAAAATATGAGTTCGTCAGTTGGGATTATTCTTCCCAAAATATGGAAACATAAAAAATGTTCCAAACCACCAACCAGTGCTAAAAACTCAATTTTTAGCTGAATTCATTATTGTTGGCTGCTGATTTTTGGTAAATATATGTATATATCATTATATCACTTTGATCCAACCCAAATCTTCGACATCACATGGCTGCTCACCAAATTGAAAAAGTACTTGACATGACTATCCGATGGCTGGGAGACTCTTAGTATCTAATTGGGGTATATATATATATAGTATATATGGATACCCTTCACTTCTGATTTCCCTCCTAACCACTGGATAGATGCATTTCATACGAAAGGATCACCATCATAATTCTTGGGGCCTGGGGTCGATTTTTTCGAACACCCGAAAACCATCAGCCTCAAAAATCCAGCCCACGTTGTTATTTATTGATCAACTCCCCACCGTTGAATCATGAAATCAATGTCCACATTTTTTTTCTCCGACACCCCAATTTCTCATTGTTCATGGCTGAGCTCCCCGTCATTTGGGTGCTTCTCAAAAAATGGGATACCCCTCGCATCGTCTCTGCTAGTTTCTTTGCCAGTAGAAACAACCTAATTGTGTAGAGTTCTCCATAGTAAACAAGCCCCATTTCAGTTGGTCAAGTTCAAAGCTCTATATATATATAATTATATATATATTGGATTGTATTGGGCAATAATAATATTGGGTACGGTATCGCCACGAACTAATCACCAACCAGTTAAGGTTTTTGAAACTGTTTGTGTGTGCCGGCATCAAATGCATTATATGGGGTGTGGTGTGGTCATCCCACCATCATGAATGGGAGTGACAACATAATGGGTACAATATATTAAATTCACTGTGAACACGGATTGATGATCATCTTTCAGCGTGGACTATATAATCCATCCAACTTTTGATTTTGGTTGGTCATATATATATATATTCCATAAAATATCCGATTGAACTAATTAACAGGGTTATAGACAAACTCAACATAACTCAACTATCATTAAAATGGATGATCATTCCCCAGGGTTTGTTGGTGGCGAGGTCACAGGTTTTTCTCCGTTGATGGTTGAAATCGGCCGCTGCTCCTCATCATTCTCGGCCAGTTCCAGAGCCTTCTGAAAATCGCTCTCCGCCTGGACGTCTTTGGGCACGATACATCCATGCCGGGGAGTTTCATGGGGAAAGCCACCGAAAAATGGAGATTCAACCAGCATAAAAAATGCTGGGAGTTAGGTGATCTCAAATTTCCATGGAGGATATATTTTCGGGATATCCCTAAAAGAAATGACTCATTTTACCCAGCATGATAATGCATGGTAGTGATAATCCACAATTAAGCCAGGGATCAAATGGTTAATCGGGATTTTCTCGGATAAAACATATGGTGGTTTTACCAGCATTCAGTGAAACAAACAACATTTTCTGTCAATGAGTCAACAAACATGGTGGAAGTGTAGCTGGAAAATGTTGGTTTAAAACAAAAGGTTACTGTACCAACAAGACAAAGTTTATGAAGGGTAAGAATTTCAGTTTAGCCAACTACAAACAATGGGCATCCGTGAGTAGCACTGAGAAAACTTACTAAAATTGGTGCGTTTCCATGCACCAACCCATGGAGATTTCCATGAAACAAACATAGGACGATATCAAGCAATCAAACATGGGACGATTTGCCATCTATTATTGAGCTGTTCATGAAGAAATTGGTTATAAAATCACGAAAAAAAAAGGTGTGTCAAACTCTTGAAGTTGAATCTAGGGCTGCCAAAGCTTGGCTTCTGAAACATGAGCTATAGCGAACAAACCGCAATTCACGATTCTCTTGAATGTATTTAGACTTTGATGGTGATTTGACGTCTCTCTATCCTGATGTTGACCCGTAAGTGAGCCATTAAAAATGATGAGCTCTGCTGGTTCGTGGCATGGCACCCTATTGTGACATTGTTTTTTCAACATAGCAGTAATAGCCAACACTACCCCACAAAAATCTGGATATTTTTTTCATAATCCTGACATATCCCGAAATAAGGACATTTTCGCTTTGTTACCCCTACTAGGTAGTTATAATTTATAACTCAACCTTCCAGAAGGCCCCAAGCTTATGGACTTTTCGCCCACTCCCTGCTGTTTCCAATGCCACAACTTTGAATCTATCCAAATGAAAATGTTAGATATATGATATATCATCCCCAGTATAATTTATAATCATTACCATCTGGTTATTTAACATAGCCATGGAAAATGGCCCATTTATAGATGATTTTCCCATTAAAACCTCCATTTATGAGGGATTTTCCATGGCTATGTTAAATAACCAGAGGGTATATCTCATTAATATCCCAATATACCACCATTGTTAGTCGGGTACATCTCTGCTACACATGGCCTGGCGAAAGCGCCCGAGGTTCGCATTGGCCGCGCCCCTCTCTTGATAGGCCTCTCTGGAAAAGCCAGGCCAATCCACATGAAAAAATGGTAGCTATAAGTGTTACCCTCTGGTAAACTAACATAGCTATTGAAAATGGCCATTTATAGTGGATTTTCCGATTAAAAATGGTGATTTTCCATTGCTATGTTAGTTTACCAGAGGGTAACAAACATAGCTTTATCTCATTAGTTGGCTTTAAAAAAAAGAGTCTGATATATCGAAAAAATGATAACACGTCACAACTGTAAACATTCATAATTCAAGGAAATAAGGACATTACACAGAAATAAGGTTTAGGATATTTGAAATCCAGTTTGAAAGGGCTTTGAGCAAATTGTATTGCAAATCAGGTAACTGCAGCTATTCACATGACTCATTTTGATAAGAATTTAGGTGGCAAACTAGTAGATGTTCACAGCGTAGGTCAAAATAAAGTATGCGCTGAAAATAGCAGGAGCCATGAAGAAACGAATGCAGGCACCTAAAGAAATCATCCAAAACAAATACTTGCAACATCTTACAACAGCTCATTGGACTTGCTCCACAGCAGCAGCTGTTGGTGTTGGGCATGAACATGTAAATAATCTATATACATTCTTTAATTCTTCAGGTCTGTTTGTTTTTGTTTGAAAATTTGGTTTAACCATGTTCAATCATATTTTCTCGTGGTCTTTCATTTTTACATCTATGATGTTTAAATTTATGTTGTTCTTGTTTGCCGTCTGCCAACGAAAAATACTTTCTATGAATCTTTAAAAAGGCCCGCCGCAGGCGCCACTTTTGAGCATTTGGATTGTCGCTCAATCAACATTGCTTCCACAAACAATTAGACACTGCGAATATGCATTGGGTTTTTTAAAGGATATTTCATTGTCATGTGTTTCAATGTTTTCAAAATTTCATTCTTATATCTTACCTCTTTTCCAAAAAGACCGTGTTTTGTTTTATTTCTTGAAAACCAATGACTATTTATACAAATTTATATCTGTCTATTTCTACTTCACGGTTTCCGTTTTTTATTCTGTTAATTCATTTACACATATAGTAGCTACCAAGTTGGAATTGCGAAAATCTGGCGGAAAATTCGCAAAAATACTGGTGGTTTCACCAGTCATACCCTCTGGTAATTTAACATAGCTATTGAAAATGTCCATTAATAGTGGATGTTCCCATTAAAAATTGTGATTTTCCATAGTTATGTTAGTTTACCAGAGGGTAACTCCCTTAGGCCCTTCGGTGCCTGAACCGCCTCCTCAAGCTCGAGCACTTTCCTCCAAGCACTTACTGCCTCAAAGATAGGATGCAAGTGCCAAGATCAGGGACCTGTGTTCAGTTGGTTGACAAAAAAAATAAAACAACAGGGATTGCAACTTAAAATCACTGGCAAAGAAGAGAACACATGGAATTCACCAGGCAAACATTGTTTTCTAAGAAAAAACATCACATACTATCAGCAACATAAATAGGAATATGAAGAAAAAACATGGAGAAACACACCTTGGATATCCATGGACCCACAAATTGCTGGTCGCTTTTGGGTTTTCATCCACTTGGTCCAATTGGGGGAGCCAATAATCACGAGCCAGTATGACATGGGGCAGAAACCGACAAGCAACATTGGTATGCAACATGATGCCAGTTTAAAGCAGGGCTGTATGATTTGATTACCCCAGAAATTGGCCATGCTGCCATGCTCGCAAAACAACTCAACATCGATAAATTCCATGTTTTGTTGATAATGAAACCACTGACCAAATTTTGGACACACTGTACACGCATTGGTAAGTATGCTTGATTGGACTATACATAAGTTTCACCAATTCAACAAAAACTATAGAATATTTTCCCACCATTTTGGGAAAAAAACACAAACAAATAGGATTACCATTCCCAAAATAGACACCCAAACAGATCAAACGATGGATTTGGAGAATCCCAGGTTACACCGACCACCGGTGATGGGAAAAATATATGGAAAAATGACATCTCCATCGATGTCTGAATCCTGTAATAAATCACAGACCAACCCCCAACAATCCGCGGGGCCAATCAGTTTTCTATTTGATGGTGGTACATGGTGGTACTATAGATTAGCGACCAGGTTCTTTTTGCAAGCGCCAAAATCAAGCACAGCACCTCCTGAAAGTCTCCCTCTTTGGACCTGGAGGAAAGCGAGGTTTGCACGACAATGTGTTTGTACTTTGATGATATATTCTATTTGTGGAGGGGTATTTTTTTTGGGAATATGATGTTGTAGAATCCCAACTATGTGTGTGTGTATGTGTCTTGTGTGTTTGACTATTCTATTTTGAGACAACCACATGTGATTGTTGAAATCAGCAGTTGTGATGCTTATTCACGGCTTACTTGCACAACTGGACCCTGGGAATGACGAATCCATGGATCCATGGACTGTCTGTTGCCAGGTTTCGATTGGTGAATCAGTCAGATCTCCAATTTGAGTGCACTGTATATCTGTATTATCTTGGATTTAATTATTTAAATATGTATTTATTTGTATCCCGTCTGCAAACCTTGATGTGAATAGATCAATGACCTTTTCCTCAAGATCGGAAAACAACGAGCCCCAGGGTCGTACAAGGTGGTGCCCCTTAGATAGCTAGGTTATTCCATGGCAATTTTTGTATAGTTCATGGGTGTAAACCAGCAAATTTGGCTGGGAGGCACCACCTTCTTTTTATGTATGCTATGTATGTGTACATATGTATATATACCATCTGGTTATTTAACACAGCCATGGAAAATCACCATTTTTCCACAACAGCATAAGCTAATGGGGTCTTCAGCCCAGAATAGCTCCGGTGTGCGCTGGTGCAGGCGCCGGGTCAGGTTCAACGAGGTTCCGGAGAGTTCCGAAGGTTCCAGAGAAGGTCTGGGAGACTTTGGTGCATAGCCAGGTCACGTTCAACAGGGTTCCGGAGAAGGTTCCTGAGAAGGTTCCGGAGGAGGTTCCAGGAAGCCTTGGTGCAAAGCCAAGTCAGGTTCAACAGGGTTCCGGAGAAGGTTCCGGAGAAGGTCTGGGA
>Ga0126342_10012850_pt1 | contig 14890 bp, 14 predicted proteins | sample Cyp1metagenome_FD_92528 | JGI IMG/M metagenome (GOLD analysis project Ga0126342, IMG submission 92528) | Coral microbial communities from Lord Howe Island, Old Settlement Bay, Australia - Cyphastrea 1 metagenome | ecosystem: Host-associated > Invertebrates > Cnidaria > Coral ...
GATCAGCACCTTTTCACTCAGTCAGCTCGAAGGTAGCTGAAAGCACTAAAATGGCTGCAGCACATATACAAACATATATGCTACATGTGACATAGTCTACACTGTACACATATCTGATCACAACTACATAATATATATATATATATACCTAATTATATATATATGTGTATGTATATGTGAGTATACACACATGTATACATCTATCATGCACATGACCATGCTGTGTTTGGCATATAGATATGGATCAAACTCGGGCCCCGATGTGCCCCCTATTTATGCCCCAATTTGTTGTTTCCCCAATGTCTACCATCGATTCCCTACTGTTTCACTTGTTCCATCATCTATTACCAAATCCTTCCCCAAAGTTCACATGTTTGCCCCCATCATAGGTTCTTGATATCTGTTGCCCGAGGCTGGGTCAAATCTTAATCCAAAGTTCCCTTTGAGTGTATGCACATTGCATAATTCACAAATGGATGCTGTGGCGGCCCAAGCAAAAAGAAGACCCAAAATCCAATCATACAGCCATTGTGTATCATGATTTTGTTGAAGACTAAAAGTGATTTAATGGAATAATCCAATCATCCAACTAAAATCATCATGTTTTTCCCTAGTCCGTCATCAGTTCCAGCCCACCTGCGAGGCAGCAAGAGATCCATGACCTGTGCGAATGGGTTTTTTTGTGTCACATCGCCATTTTTCTTGACTTGTCACCTGTGGATGATGACTGTTTCCCCATGAAAACTCAGGTGACTTTAATGAAAAATGATGAGATCATGAGGATCTAATGATTTTCCATTCAACATGGGCGATTCTTGTTTCAGCATCAGACATGGTGGTGTTTGATGGTGATTTTTTTCGCATCAAACATGGTGGTATTTTCTGGGGAATGGGTGATTTATAATGGGTGAAATGGGTATTGTAGGTATCAAACTAATGGCTGGCAATGGGAGTTCCAAGAACGAAGAGGTCATCTATATGTGAGACAATCCCCGAACCAAGGGGAATTTTCTCGAGTGCCATGGATGACACCGGAGTGTTTATAATTTGTGTAAACCAGTAGAATTCCAATGGTAGGGGGATCATATTCCAATTGGAGGATTCAGGATCCATATCCATATGGCTGTGGGTCAAAATCCCGATGCCCTACTTTAGGCGTTGATCCATCCCCATGTTTGACAAAATCTACGATATCTTTAGGCTATACTTATGTGTGAAATGAATAGTAAGAATTCATAACATGAGACATAAAAATCCATCTTAGTATATACATTTATATATATATATATATATATACATATTAGATTTTATATACTATATAATTTATATAATTTATATATTATATATACACTATAATATTAGATAAATGTTATGCCATATCTAATAGATATCATATGTCCCCCACCTGTGGCGTGAAGAGCCGCCGGAAGTCCACGTCCTCATCGTCGCACCAGGCCATACGACCGCGACCGCCTGGAGACGGTTTTCGGCGGGACCTAGCGAAAAAGGCCGGTTTCTTGGGGATTTCACCAGGAAAAATATGGGAAAAATGGTGAAAAATGATGGTTTTAGGGGTTTTATAGCAGTTTCCCTCTGGTCATTTAACATAGCCATGGAAAATGGCCCATAGAAATAGATGGTTCACCTATTAAAATGGTGATTTTCCATGGCTATGTTAAATAACCAGATGGTAAATCAATCAACAATGGGATTTCGACGGTTTCTGAAAATCTGGGGGTTTTATAGCCCAAATCTCGGGCAAAAAAACAAGAAAGATACCAGCAATAGTAAGCAGCAGAATTGAGGATTTAAAAAAAAAAAAAACGTGTAGCCTCTGGTCGTCAAAGCTGATTGGTTCGAAAATCCCCTGTTCTTGGAAGATCATCTATCAATGGGGCATTTTTTCCTGGTGGCAGGGGAACCTCACTCATTGAAAAGGCGGATTTTCCAGCCAGAAATAGTGGCTCGGCTAGTTTATGAAACGTTTCCGCAGTTGTTGATGAATTCCTCGGCATGGCTGTATGGCTATGCGGCTATGCCTCAAACATCTCAGACCATAAAAATGGATGGTTTCAACATAAAGCCATCCGCAAAATTTCTTCGTCTTGTTGACAAAAACATCACTTTCTTCATGAACTCATACCCTGATATCATGGTGAAGGGCTCTCAGAACCTGTGGTCTTGAGCCATCGCTACTGAGTAGGTTCCCCTTGAACCAGCTCTGGTAATCTGTCCTGGCAAGATCGGAGATCTATGGAAAGCCGAATTTCCCAGAATTTTCCGTTGACATTGGCATTTCCCAACCAGCTGTGTTTCGTTGCCAATTCGACTTTCCTGCGTCTTTCCCTTGTACATATAACTTATATAACCCCATCTCTCCCTTCGTATGAGCCCATGTCAACCCATACAAGCCAGCAGGACACCCCATATCAATCATTTACCCCTAAAAAAAAAAACTTATTACAAACTCATATCAAATTAGTATATATAACCCGTATCAAATACATATCAAAGCCACCTAAATGTCGTCAGCTCCCCCAGCCTTCATCGCTTTTTCCGTGTTGCGCCACGAAGCAACGCAGCAGCTCCTGGCGAAGCCGAAGCCATGGCCGTTGACCAAAAAAAAATGGGTGACTTCCATGGCAAGCTGGGAGAGAGTGCCAGAAGTATATTATATATATATAATATTAATTAATTACCCTCTGGTTATTTAACATAGCCATGGAAAATGGCCCATTTATAGATGGTTTACCTATTAAAAATGGTGATTTTCCATGGCTATGTTAAATAACCAGAGGGTAATATATACAGTATATACACACACATAGTATGAATCAGCGTGTACGAATGAATTCTCTTGCCTCTACATGGTTCAATCCCAGATAATCCCAGCATGTTTGATGGATCAACCAGTCCAACCCTGTCCAACCCCTCCAACCAACCAAAGGTCATGGGGAATCAGAACCAGACTTTTGGACGGCCCTCCAAATTGGCCATTCTTGGTAGGTGGTTCTTGGTAGTAGAGATTCGACCAAAACGTCAGCTCTCATTGGCTCCAAGTTAGATGATCAGAATCATGGTATTCTCCAATGATCAGAATCATGGTATTCTCCAATGATCAGAATCATGGTATTCTCCAATGACCAAAGCAATGTGAATCCGGGGATTTTTTCTCGTTTTCGACCCGAAAATGTGAGTCCCAAGTTGTCTGAAAAGAGGGTACCCCTAAATCCATCGGATCGTGATCGTTTATTAAAATTACCATGGCTGGGGTTGCCCCATTTTCGGACACCCAAATGTATCAAATACGTTCAAAGATCATAGTGTTGATTGGCTTCAATCCCATAAGAATCACTATATTCATCTATATTTCCATAAAATTGTTGATTTTCCCATGAAAATCACCATCAAATTGTTGTTTTTTGACCCCTTTTTCACCATCAACACACCGTTCGTCCAGGTGAAATTGCAACGACCCCCGCAACGACCCAGTCTCCAAAGACAAGCCGAAGGAGAAGTTCAACGCTGCTCCCATGAGAAGTCTGCAGGAAGGATGGGAAGATCATCAAAATCCCATGGTCATTCCATGAAAGACTGCTTGGTGAAGAACGGGATTCCCCGTTCTTGAAATATAAACAAAGCCCCAATATATAAAGGGTAGTATAATCCCCGAACTAATCATCAACCAACAGGGGTTTTGAACACTGCTCATCTGTAGTTTTGCCCCTCAATAGCAGGGCTCGCTATAACTCAAACATAGCCATGTATCCGTCTCGAGATTTCAGGGCAGGGAATAAATCTTATTCAACTGCTAAAGATCTTGATTGGAATCTAGTGGAGTCTCCCAGATTTAAAACTGTTCAGGATATTTAGTAAGTCTATTTCTGGTTGGTGGCCCTCAAAAACATGCTCTTCAGTTGGGATTATCATCCAATTCTAGGCATGAAAATAGAACATGTATGAAACTGTTTGGAACCACCAACCAGATCATCTTTGGTTGCATCCACATCGTCGTATCTCCCCATGTTAATCTTATCCCATTGATTAGTCGTATCCCATCAAACATCCCCCGAACATATCCCCATATGTGTGTATGTATAGATATAATATATATATATATATGTAAATACTGTTGGTGAAATAACCATCATATCCCCCATTGTCAGCAGCTGCACTCCCCATTGAATACCATTAAACACACATAAATCCGCCATGGTTAACTCACCATAGATCCACCATTTTTCATAATTAAGCCACCATGTTTCATCTGAGGGCTCAACCACCATAAAAACCACCTTGTTTCATGGTTAAAGCACCATTTTCTCACCATGTTTGACGTTGAAACCACCACCAAAAGCCACCGGTTGTTTGCATCCCTTGGCCCGGCCTCAGGTAGGGCCAAACATTGGGTGCTTCGAGATTGAAGGCCAGCAGCGCACTGAAAAAGACAGGGCAGAACCACAGCAAGGCCTGGCCATGGAATCACCAACAATGATTGTAAGGAAATGGGATGTAGATATCTCATGATATAGATATAGGGGTATGGGTCAATACCTATAGATACATTTTTAGTGGGATGAACATCCATTTACCAGCTATTTTATGCTATTTTGGGGTTCACTAGGTACCAGGGTTTTGACCCATCCCCATAGAATATATATAGAATATAGACATAGAATATAGATGTATAATGATATGAAATAGATCGAATATGTATATATATATATGACTATAAGTAACTAACTATAAAATAATATATGATACTGTACATGGTTATGGGATTCATACACATTTATGCAACCAACAACTAATGGGAAATTAATAAGATTTAATGGGATATAGATATAATGATATACATACATTGATACATATACATATGTATATACATAGAGAGAGAGAGAGAACCAACTTTAAAATGATATATTATGGGTCGAAACCCAACGGTCCCCTTCTGTTCACACCAACAACTGGCCAAGATCTATGAATGTTCTTCCTTCCAAAATATGGTATTATAGTTTTGACTCATCCCCAACTGGCTATTATCCCATCAAAAAAAACACAAAAATGACGGTCTTAAGGAAAAAAGTGATGATACACCATCGAAATTTTCGGGTACCCTTTTCTCAGACAAAGATGAGGTGATCCCAAGTCCGCCATCAGTTGTCCTATTTGTGGCTCATAACCCCATTTACTGAACAGTTGATTCGTGGGATGAAACTTAGGGCCTTTTTGTGTTGTCTCTTTCTACAAAATTCATATCTGATGCATCTCTGTAAATTGTGAGTAATTACGTCCCTTCCAATCATAGGCTTACCATGGCTTCTTTGACACTCAGCCCGTCCTTGTTGGAGAATTTATTGTTGGTTTCTCTCTTTTTTAGCCATGCCAAAAAAGAAACCTTAGCCCAAACTGCAGGTGACATCCCGACATCGAACCAATTCTGACCATTGCCCTGACCTGAAACAGGTAGACCTTCAGGGTCATTCCAGGGACAATCCTCCACCGTTCGCTGCGAGCGTGATGAAAATCCATGTCATTTCGAAGTGGGACAAACGACCGAAGACACCACATTGATATCTTGGTATCATTTACCCTCTGGTAAACTAACATAGCTATGGAAAATCAACATCTTTAATAGGTAAATCAATCAGAAATGGGTTGTTTTCTATAGCTATATTAAATTACCAGAGGGTAATATCCAGATCTAGGACCTTTCACACCACAACTCTCACAGCAAGACCATGCCATGCCATTTTAAAAAAAAAAATGTGTGTTTCTGGACATGGGCTTTTATTTTTTCCCTCCAACTTATGACATTTTCAATATAATGATGAACCATGATGAACCAATGGATTTGGTGTAAACCCAATTTTTTTGGGGTTTTGACAGCGCCTTTTCGAGAAGTCTAACTCAAATTTACGTTGATTCTTGGGGGGAAACTCCACATAAAACCATGGGTTTTACCATCAAGATGGGGGGGAACGCTAAGAATTTGCCATTCAACATCATTGAACCACTTCAGGGAAGATATCAAATACCATCAGATATCGGCAAATATCATCAGATGTTGAACATCAGATATCATATATATATATATATAATATACATCAGATATCACTGGCCATTGAACATCAGGCATCAAATATCATCAGATAAAGGAAACCAAAGTTGGTTGGCTGTTTAGCCAACGGCCAGTGGCCTGGGGCCAGCTTCATTGTGATGATTTATATGTAAAGATCTATGGCAGCCCATGTCAAGATTCTCAAATCCCATTACAGTAAGTATATGGATAATCATAGTTGTAACTATTATAATCATGCTCATCATTAATTGTAATGGAAAAAAAATAACCACAATAAGTGTTCTTGCTATCATTATGCTTGATAATAACCATCATAATATTATGGGGCAGCTATTGTTATATCATACCCTCTGATAAATTAACATAAACCTGGCAGTTAGGGGTTGGAAGATTCGTGAAACCACTAAAAATGAATGATTTTCAGGGTCGAACTGTTAATTTACCAGAAGGTAATAGTTATTATTAGTTATGATCAATAATATTCATAATAACTATCATTGTAACTACTATAACTATTATGGGACAGCTATTCTTAATATCACAACAGTTATCAGAATCGTAGTATCGCCAGTTGTGAGTGGTTTCACTAGTCTATAGGACAGCTATTGTTATATCATAACCATCATAACATTATTCTGAAGAGTATTATCATCATAATAGTTATATTCAACATAACTCTCACTAATTCTTATAACATTCTTATAATCATCACTATATTGTTAGTTATTGTTAGTTATATCATAATGGCTATTATTATATCATAACCCCCAATAAAAATATCCCTATAGCTATATAATCATATACAACATATATAGCTATATACCATTGTTATATCATAATAGTTATATCAGTTATATCCCCATGGGTCCTATGATCCATCCCGTCGCTCCTGCCACCCCCCAGCACCGTGCTCAAGAAGCGACGCCAAGCCTGTGAGGCCTCGAAAAAAGGTGGGGAAACGTGCCAAAAATGTGCCCAAAATGTGGGAAAATGAAAATGTAGGGACCATGTAGGGAAAACATTTTAAAAAAATGGAAGTTGTATCATGGAATATGATGATGGAACCCATCAACATGCGCGTTTTCTCATTCACAAATGGCGATGTCACCTACAAAATTACGGTAGTTGCAGCTTGGATTCACCGTGGATGTTGTGTCAGAAGTGATGAGCATGGCATGAGGATCCCTTTTGATGCTCATTCAAGTTCCCTATTCACGAAGTGCATGCTCATCCCCAATTAGTGGACTATGGAGCAATTATAATACTAGCTATTCACATGTCCAATCATCGTCTCTCGCAACTAGGTGTTGTTTTCACTGGATCGCTAACCTCATTCCCAACCAATATGATGCATGCAGAAACTAACATTTCTTTGTCATACCCTAGAGCCCTAGAGGGTGGGGCCCCATTTACGATAGCTACGTTGACTTATAAATTGTTTAAGTAAGGTTTACGGATGATATAACTATATATAACTATAGTAACCGTAGTATTCATTGGGGTTCAAAAAAATCTGCATCCTAAATCCCACAAGAAATCGTTCTTCGGGTCGGTGACCAGTAGTGACCAGTAGCATCATTTGGAGCCAGGACCACACCTGGCCTTATCAGCCGCCGTTGTTTCAAGCACCCTTACAGTGACGAAAAAATGGAGTAATGTGGGTAAAACAATGGAGAAATGGTGATGTTTATTGTTTTACCCACATGAAATAAAAGTGAATTTAGGAGTCGAACAAGACCTGATTGATCTCCATGTTTGTTGGTGAATTCCCATATTTATCAGCTAAAGCAACATTTTTGTAGCTTAAATCTGCTCTTTTGTTGGCTAAGCCCCCGATTGTTGTTCGCTAAGTCACCATTCTCATTGACGATTTTTTTCGTGTTTGGGTTGACTCCCCATGTTTATTCCTCAATCACCTGTCTTGTTCCATGGAAATTCCCATGTTCATTGACCAAATTTCACCATTTTGCTGGGTGATGTCCCCAGTTTGCGCACCTTGGCATCGCTGATGAGAGGTGCCACGTCCAGCGGCTCCTGTGTTTCAGGGGACTAAGTGGGTAGCCCCAGCTGTAAGAAGGCTAGGGTTCCAGTGATAACTGGGGTGGACTAACCACAACTAACCACTTGATGTTAGTAAGTGATTGTGGAAAAAAATCTGGTGTATTGGGTCATTTATTCATTTACCGATTGACTAATCAATTCATTCATGCGTGTATAAATATGTATATATGTTATATGTACGTGTATCTACATGTGCTCAATGCAGAGAGAGGTAGATAGAATTATAGATGTAAACATAAATACGTGTATGGTTTGCTGAATTACAATAATTTTCTTTCGTTATCTATCTATTCATTTACCTACTGAATTGATATATTCGTTTATGATGCAAAACATATGTACATATATCATATACCTATACAAAAAATATCACAGGTATGTGCGTGTGTGCGGGTCTGTGTGTCGGTCAGAATACCTGTACTCGCCAATGAGATCTAGGATATGCTGGGATGTTTTGGGAGTTCCTGTACCGTTTTGTGTTTTTATACTATACTGCTTATATAACTACCATCACCCAGCCCCAGGAACTCAAGGAAAATCTATGAAGTTTGTCCTCTGCAAGGATGGAGTCTTTCTGCTACACCAGAAAAAATGAAATTAAAGCAAACTACATTAAGGTAATTCTGGAATAGTTACCCTTACTAGCTATCACTTTATATAGTGACGTTGGGGCGACGTCACTTTTTGACTCAGATCTCGTACTTGTTTGGTGATGCTGCCATTTTCCTCCTTGAAAGTGCTTATCTCGGAATTCGATGAAGGGACCGTTTGCAGGGAAAAAAACACCTTCAAATATGTTCAATAGTCAAAACTCAAAATCAAGAAACGTAGACAGGGTTTCCAATCCTGAAATTAACAAACCCAACATTGTCCGATGATTGCTACTCATCACCCCATCCCCATCCTCCATGGCTTCATCGAGCCAGACGTCTCTGTGGTTGTGCCGATTCACGCAGAACGGTTCGGGCGGAGACCCAGTAGCCAGGTATGTACTTCCGACGATTTTGGGGAAGGTGTGGCTAAAGTTCTAGGTGAATCTCTTTGTCTGCCTGCCTCCACATCCCGGGAGGTGTGAGCCCTTCACAGACCCCATCTTTGATTAGGTGACTTTTTCGAAATTTGGGAAGCAGGAGTCACACATCGGAACGGAGGTGTTTTCTATCTTCGAAACACAGTTATGGCTATGGCTAGGTTCTTGGTTGCAATGCATCCAGGCTTGGTTGGATGTGCCCATTCGTAGTATTTGGTGACCCATTGATCTGGGGATGTTCCAGTACATGTAACTGGGTCAACGAATTAGGTAAGTTTTGTCATATCATGTTTTATCTCCATGGAACTCTCTATACAACTGAATCTATCCTATGTTTGAAGCAGCTTCAGTGGTGAGACGGGAGCTGCGTTAGAGCCAAGACCAGCGGAGCCACGGTGAATTCCATGGCGGACTGAGAAATCCCTCAAGGTGTTTAAATCACCCATCTGATGGGGATATTTTATAGGATGTAACCTGAAATATATATATATATCTATATCTATATATCTATATATCTATATATCTATATATATATACATATATACAATTTATTTGCATTTGTCCCTCACTTGCTTCGAACCATCTATGTGTGATGAGATCGACATGCTGGCAAACTCTGACAACTGAAAGCGCCGGTTTTTTTTTGTCCGGTGGGGATATGCTGGTCACAAACGTCTATCTGATGCCATCGCGCTTCGACGGCTGGGCTAGGCAGTCGATACGTTCCAAGACTGATTGTAAGCGAGCCACAAAGTCGACATGGGCAGATGGCTAGGCTGTGACTAGAAAAATCGAAACAAAAGGTTGAAGATTGAACATATCAGGACACTTCACCTGAGGAAAGGCACATGCCTGTTTAGGTGAATCTCAGGTGAGAAAAACATGGGTGGGAAAGATGGAGGTGGGACGAAAAATCTCACCAAAATTGCGGTTCACTTGAGCATCAAAACTTCATGACAAAAACATAGATGGATTTCAATCGATAAGCCAACTGATGCAGCATGCCGACATCACAAAACATCCAACATTCTAAATGAAGCATTGGGTTCGAAGACGTATAACTATGTTATGCTCAAGTGATGTTGATGCGACTAAAACTACATCAATTTCGTTGAGTTTCGTCCTGTTTGCATTTGTCCCTCCCTTCTTCGAACCATGTATGTGTGACGAGATCGACATGCTCGCAAACTCTGACAACTGAAAGCGCCGCTCTTTCTTTTTGTCCGGTGGGGATATGCTGGTCACAAACGTCTATCTGATGCCATCGCGCTTCTCCCCTCTTCAAGGATGGCATCCAAACATTGTCGCCACATGGCGCATAGATCCACGCTAGATCTGTCGACACCTAAGAACTTGTGCACCAGTTCCCTCGACAAGACATCGGAAGGGTTGGATTGACTCGGCACCCTTTCTATGCAAGAGATCAAGTTTAATCGCTCTTCGGTGCGGCAGACGTCTTTGATGATCAAGTCCATATGGTCATTGCTGGATATGCACTTTAGCAGGCAAGCTTGGACGGCTTGATTATCTGTAAAGATTATCAACCTTTTCCGTGCAATCCGCTGTCGGAACAAACTGATCCCGGTTGCAAAGGCTAGCCCTTCCAATTCGAAGAGGATGGTCTTCTGATCTTCTCTGCTCATTTCTGAGATCAAAGCAGGAGTAACAACCTCACTGAAGAAGCCCAAACATTTTCCTCAGCAGTCAAGGAGCATTCCACCGACTCCGGAGTGACTTTCAGGCTCAAATGAAGCATCCACATAAAAGTGCACCCACTCGAAGAAGCGAGTGTCGATCAGTCTGGGCTCATTGGCCACTATCAGCTGTGCCAAGGTGAGGAGAGCTCCTCGCAGTTCGGTGGAGATGCGTGTGAAGCCCCTGTTGATATGCATATTGATTTCTTTGAGACAGTTCCTGAGCCTTCTTTTCCGAATAGATAGTTCGGTGCAAACTGCAACCTCCCTCTGAAACACTCGGCATCGGCTTTTGCCAGCTTGTCTTCTTGCAGGACATGCTGGATGATGGCTTGGAGCTCTTCTCTGCGAGCACTAGTGTTGTAAATGCTTGCGATGCCTGACGGGGAGCGAGTAAGGTTTAGTTCGACTCCCAGCACTTTGCAACAAGTCTCATAAAGAACTAACTTATCTTCGGACAGTTTCCATCCCAGCAACTGGAAAAACAGGGAAGTGCAAGTGCAAACGTCACGCAGCAAATTAAGCCAGTGCAAAGACGCATCACGCAGGCCATACAAGGCTTTGTAGAGCAACAAGTAAGCTTGCGATCCGTCAGGCATAGAGACTGAGAGTGGTAGTTTCAGCACGATCACCAGGCCGTGAGGAAGTGGAGAATGCATGAATGCATGGGAAACGTCAAATCCTTTCAACCGAAGAGCTCGTTGAGCAGCAAGAGTGAAGACAAAATGGAGGCCCTCAATGCCCGGAGTTGGACTACTAATTCCCAGTTTTCGTGCAGAAATACCCTTGTTCAGATCTTTCGCCACAATCCTAACTCTGACCCGTGTTTCACTCTTGTATGCTGAAACCCATCTACTTGGAATGACACGCATGAGTGGGTGTTTCTTCTTCAACGCATCAACCTCAGCCTGTCCTATGACCTTTCCAGCACCACATTTTTCCAAATTCCCAATTTCCTCTTTCATTCCTTCAAAACCAAGATCCACATATCAGGTTTCCCCAAAAGTACTTCTGAACCACCAATTTCACCTTCACACATGCGTGGTCCTTTCCCTGTGCTAAACTTGATCGAATTCAGTTCAGCATCAAACAACTCTGGACCTGTGGCTCGTGCATTCTCGGGCCCATGTTCTAAACACCATGCAACAGGTCCTAATTTGTAAGGCATGACATGCATCATCCATGACAAAAAGATCCAAGGGTCATTGGAACTGAAGTTCCAGCGGCACGCTCAGCGGCCATCTCTGATTCAAGATCTTCCACGGATTGTTCCGCATCCCGTTTCACGCCTGAACCTTCAATGTCCATGGTTGGACCAACCTCGTCGGAACCTGCGCCGACCGGAGCCGGGCTCATTTCAGTTTCAAACTCCATATCTTGAACCTCAAGTCTCGGTCTTGCAATATTTGGCACAACAGCAGGAGTTGCAATGGGAGTTTCACTCGCCTCAAATGCAGCTCTCTTCCTCTTACATTCAGCATTATGCCTAATTCCTGCACATCCATTCCAGAATCACATGCAGGTCACCTGGGTGTCTTCAGAAAAACACGCACATCTGACCTAGCAACATCTGGAGACGGAGACGGAGACTTTGGAGAAATACTTAGAGAGGCTTTCGGTAATGCAGGCCCCTCAGCAGTAGATGCACGAATTGGTTCTTGTCGGGCAATTTTCAATTCACCTGGCTTCCTGGGTTGTAATGGAGCGGACTCCACCGGTCTCTTTCGTTGAATTGGAGCCCTGCAACTCGGGTCTGATTCTTTCATCTCTCCCCAAATCACCTGGAGCACCATTGGGACATTCAACAACAACAACATCAGGCATGAGTTGGTTGACATTGGTGTCAGGCAGTCTGGGTCTCTGCATGGTGTAGCTGGTTCGATACGAACTCCTTCACGTGCACGAAGAACTTCACCTTGAGCTTGTCCACCTTCAATCTCACAAAACATTTGATCACCAATGACTTGGTTCCACACAATTGGAGTAATTGGCTTGACATTCCTCGCAACAAAGTGCTTTAGAACTAATTCACCTCCAGTGTCCAGTCGAGAGTGCAAAAAGGAAGCTTCGATGCTTCGGGTTTCATTCGGAGATTGGGCTCGCATGCTACTTGGCAACTCAGCGAGGACACTTTGCCCAAACATTGTAAAAGAAGGTCGAGACAAGTTGCCCTGTGTGGAGCATTACAAGGAGAAAAATCAGTTCCATGAGCCATGAGCTTTGGAGAAATGATTGTGGCTCAACGCACTGTAGGTCACAAAATCATGCAGGCCACGTTCAGTGAAACACACATCCGCACCTCCTTGGTTCATTTCAGCACGCAATACTGACACTGCAAGAGATTCTTTGAGTTGTCGAACGGCTCATTCAGCACCTCCATTGCTTTGATGTTGTTGAAGTCACGCACGGCGAACCAAAAAGGTATACTTGTCAGAGCTAGTCCCAATTCAGAAATCGCACGTTCAGCATCAGTGTGCAGCGCCACGGAAGACGTGGAAGAAGCCGTGGAAGAAGCAAGGCCAAAATTTGGTACATTGTCGAGCACCCAGTGCCAATCCTTGCCATTTTGCCCCCCTTCCCCTCCGGGGGCTGCATCGCTTGGCAATGAGCTGCTGCGATGTTGGGTCCGCCATGACACTGGGTTGATGATATGTTTCGTGGCTCGCTTACTCACACCGGATTTGATGACTCGCAAAAGAACACCTGAGAGGATGCTGAGAGGCGGCTTACCTTTTGTTTATAGGCAGCTTGTGGTGTCACCTGTACAACTTCTCTGTGGAACCTTTTTCGTTGATTTTGATACAACCCATCTTTTTCTGATTAATGTAGTTGGCAGTAGTGTGGGCGTTGGATGCCATCACTGCCACTGGCGGCTGTGATGTGTTGGTTGCGTTGGGCTCCGGCCGCTTTGGTTCTTTTGGTTGTTTTTTCCTTGTTCGGTTTTGTTGTTTTGCGTGGGTCGACACGCATTTCTGACCGCGGAAATGCATTTTTACCCTACGCCTGTGGTTACTACAACCAGTTACTACAACATGGCTTCCATACGACCTGGCGTGGTGGGCTTCGAGTGTCTACCTCCTCTTCGGCCGCCAGAGCCACAGCCCTCATTGCAGTGATTGTCCAAACAGGCTGCGGTTTTCTCAGTGGAGGGCGACGTGGCGCCACCCTTGATGATAGGGAGGACTGCTTTGGGCGGGCGACGGTTGCGTTGAGGAGAGCAATTCAACACACCTATATCGTCTCCCCAGTGGACATGGCCGGGTTGATTGGCATGGCGCAGACCCTTGCTGTGTTTCATTCAGGGTACCACACCCTGAAACGTAGGCAAATGTAGTTTCATGGATCCACAGAAATTCCCTCTGACACTGCTGCAATTGAATGGCGACAAGAAAAAACTCCCTTTACACCGACCACCGCTCTCCATTGCCATGATTGCCACTGTGGATGGAGCCCGCTGCTTGCGGCGATACCGGCTAGTGATAGCACAAAAGTCAAAGCTCCACCTCATACCAGACGTTGCCACAGCGCTTGCCTCTCAGACTACGGATCATCGCCTTGCGGCTAGTGGTTTTTTCCCCTGCTCCATTGAAAGAGAATTCCTCTATGGTTATGCGGCAGATGGTTATCGATCGCCTTTATGGTTATGTGCTTCCTATGATGGCAGGTGCACCGGCAACGAGGCACGACGGTATATTTTCATCAGGCGATCCACGATAAAAAGATCACAGCCATTCCAGGCAAAAAAATGATGCACATCGGCTACAAGCACTACTGCTGAATGCTCCTGAGCTTCAGCTTCACCCTCGCACTGGCAACCTCCCAGAGCCAGAGGGAGCAGGAGACGCAGTGGATGACCCCTCTTCCGAAGAAGAATCAGGCGATCTCGTTGAGTAGTGGTATACTAGGGAGGCCCTTTTGAGCGAAGCCGGTTTTGAGAAGCTTTTCCGGACCCAGAATTGGGTCCGTCGGAGCAAGCTGTTTTGTAGATGCTTTTGTTTCTTATTGAGGCAAGCGGGGTGCAAA
>Ga0126342_10012851_pt1 | contig 14890 bp, 12 predicted proteins | sample Cyp1metagenome_FD_92528 | JGI IMG/M metagenome (GOLD analysis project Ga0126342, IMG submission 92528) | Coral microbial communities from Lord Howe Island, Old Settlement Bay, Australia - Cyphastrea 1 metagenome | ecosystem: Host-associated > Invertebrates > Cnidaria > Coral ...
CCCGTGTAAACGTACCCGCAGGACTTCGGTGGTGCACCTGGGCGCATTTAAGTCGCAGCTGGTGGCCACCGTAGTCCTATATAAATGTATATATAGATATATATATATTTATATATTTATTTATATTTATATTTATATGTTTTCATCCTTATATAAGTAACTAATCTTGTTGCATGTTACAGGACTCAGTTCCTGACGGATCACTACAATGATCCATTCTTATCTAGTGTGTGTGTGTGCGCGTGTCCCTTAAAAAAAAAGCTCAGCGATGCAATGAAGAGAGGCATCTTCTTCATGTCGATTTCATGGCCTTACATCCATTAGTCACTAGTGAAAATTCTGGGGGTTGCGTGCTATCGCTTTGGAAGAGCTTCGCGGAAATTTCGCAAGATCCAAGCAAGCCGGCAAGGTAGGAGCGCAAAACAACAGACTTGTGAATAACTTCATCGAGCAGCAGTTTAAGTTTCACAGACTTCGTCTTATGCCTTTTCCTGCACAACGTGCTATGCTAACCTCTTGACAAGCCAATCCAAAGAAGCGGCCTCTTTATTGTTCAACTGGCTTTCAAAGGGCTTCCAACCCATTTCAAACCCGCTGACATTTCAAACCCGCTGAAGTTACACTATTCGGGGGTATGATTGCCAATTTAGGCGCGCGCCTGTCATCACCTGTCCACCACTAAACACTACTCCCCTCAAATCTCCTGCGCTGCACCCATCTCTTCTTCTTCGTCAGGATCACGAAGCTGGCGGCGTCAAGTCCATTGTGTCAAAACTTGGGAGGTAGACTTGACACCGAGCACTATGAGATACCCACAGCTGTTGTTGGAACCATACAACTTCTGGAGCTCCTAACAGGATCAATCTTTTGCCAAACTCATGGTGAAAGGACGGAATTTAGACCGTCCAGAGCTGTAGGCCGACTTGTCTTTCAAGTCACACTGCGTTGCAAAACCTCAAACCGGAGAGCACTGGGAATTGAGCCTACTGAAGACCTGCCCTGTCTGTGTTTTTGATGCTTGCCCACATGTGGAACGGGCGAAAGTAAGATCAAACACTCAACCATTTGGAATTCGCATCTTTCTCATCAGCCGGCGCCCGCTCCCGCCAGGCAGCCTTTCGACCAATGCTGGGCATGTCTGGATAAACCTGCGTCGGACACCGACATGCGAAAAACAGCAAGCTGCCAAACAAGACAGTGATACAACAGTGGTAGTCAACGTTGTGCCTCTTAACACCTAGAACAGTTCCCTGAATCATCTGCCTATCCTTTTCGAAACAAAGCACCTCTCATTTAAGCCCTGTCTGATGCAGAAGAGAAGGCGGATCACGCACACAGACAGACTTACAATTGCTGCTTCCACTGTGTTTGAAGTCAAAATCTCGGGAAATCATTCGGGTCATGGCCACGATAGATTTTATCGAATTCTACCAATCAAAACAATGGCTCGTCAGCATCAACCTCAGTGATTTTGTTCAATGTCGGCTGCTCGCACGGAGCAGAAAGTACTCCGCTCAGGATGCTTTGGTTGGCTGGAGAATTAATGGTCAGGCTGCAGCAAAATTGGCCATCTGGAGCGTGAGCCAAACAGTCAATGACATCACGCTAATCAATGCGTGACTGCTTGATGCATCTTCTGACGCAATGGCCTAGACTGTCTAGACTAGAAATGTGGTCAATTCTTGAAACCGCTCTGGCCCTTACCTCCCTGGTTTTACCTCAAGGTTTGCCATGGGGCCCGTCTCACACGTGGCCTGAAGCAGGAGCTCCTCCTCTGCTACGATGCGTTGAGCACGCCACACCTGCAAGCTTCAGAACTCTTGCCATTGACTGCAACAACATGATGTAATAGGATGCAATCTGATGTAAAACAACATGAACAACTAGAACCCCTCCTGCCAAGGTATATTGCGGCCTGCAATAACATGCTGCCAAAAAAAACTTTCCGACATTCTGAGGTGGCAGCCATGAACTCCGTGGTCTTAACGCCAACATGCTCGAAATCCATAAAGCCCCTGAGTATGGTGATGCAACTGATGCTGCACCTGACCCCACACAAAACTGCATTTGAATCCGCAGAATCAAAGCTAAGCAGGGCAAGGCAGAATGAAAGAAACGATCATGTCATGGAAGTAAGTGACTGCGATGTGGTTGGGTGGAGTGAGTTGGGCAAAGCACAAAATCACATGTGTGGGAAGTGCTGCCCCACATCCCTTGCAAGAGTAAGAAGCAGCTCCTAGCTTCCGGTACTTCATGCTGCCCAGCGGCGGCCAAACTGTCAGCCAACCGTCGAAGGTAGCCTGCACACTAGGTCGGAAGGCAGAAAGGTTCTGCGTTGCAGGCCTTTACACTTTTAGCGGAGCGTGATCTACACTTATCTACACTTTGAAACAACATCATACTGACAGCTTCTAATAGCCTTTGAAGGTCTTGATAGGTCCTGAAAACACATCTCCATCTCAATTCAGCCGCCCTTTCACGCAGCTCTGCGCCTGGGATCGCGCCGACATTAGCAAAGTGGCGTTGGCACCGCCCCGCAGCAATGGCACGAGCCAGTGAGTTCCAATCCTTGGGGCAAACATTTGAGCGAAGTGGGCTCTTGGCACTCGGAGGGATTCTGCAGGTCCTCAAGGTGCATGCTTGTGGCATCTGGCATTTACTCGCAATTCCAACAGTTGCCTCTTTGATTGGGGCAGAAATGGATAGCATCTGTCCAGGCTGTCTAGACACCAACCTTTTGATGACGCGGTAACTTAAGGCCGGACATGGGACATCACCTTCATTGCTGCTTTCTGAATTGAATTGAAAGGACAAAATACTTTTCACTTGAAGAAATGGTTCATGACGGCACCAGTGTGAAAACGATCGAGTTTGAAGGCAGCACATGCATGCATAGGAGCTGCCAAACAAAAAGCCAGTCTTGCACAAGTATGCGAAGTGCCCCCGAATGCACATGCAATATCATGCACTAGGGTACAATTTGCGTAGATACAAGCCGAACCTGTGCGCGCCAGTCCCTTGAGCACCGAGCAGGGAAAACCAGAAGGCCTGGAAGACAACCGCAGCACGAGGTTGTGGCGAGAGCCTGACGTGCCGCGATGCTGCGATAGTGTTCCAGAAATTTGAGCTCTGGTTTGTCCATGTTCTAAAAGGATTCCACAAACAGAAATTCAAGCAGCCAAGCAAACACTTTTTGAAACCAAGGCCCACTGACTTGCTGCACCCTGGGGGTCTGGGTCGCCCTGCATACACATGGCCAAAGAGCTTCCAAAACCCAAAAGGCTTCCTATGATACCTGAGAAACGCGGGACGAACATAGGACAAACGATGACGAACATGTGGATGGAATCCTAGGATGAACCATCATGCCGTCCGCCCAGCCTGAGCCGGAAACACTATTTGAAATGTTTGTCGTAATCACCAACAAAGAATAAGGGTGAATTCTCTTCCAAATGCAACAAATCTATAGCAAACAATGCAACTTCTTGCTGCAGCTGACACCATACAATTCTGCACGCAAACATGCACACGCAAAGGACTTCAACGTGCTAAGCGCCAGTCACGTCCACTTACCCATCTCTGCCAGTTCATGCCAGTACCTGAGGGGCCAATCTGACCGCTGCTGCTTCACCTCTGCAATCAGGATCACAGCCTCTAATGTTCACGTGTTGGAATCTGTTCAATCGCCTGAGATATTGTGATATATTTGTTGATCCGATATCCGATGATCAATCGTATTCGATGCTTTGTTACTGGCATTCCCCACAGACTCCCCCTCCAGCGTACCTCAGCTGATACCTTCTCGCTTCTACCGAGGTGGTTGGACGCTGATTGTAGGGAATGGCGTAGCGGTAGAACAGCCTGGACAGCTCTGCATGGGCCTGCATACTTTGCCCACCATTAGACACTCAATCTCAACTTAAGTTCTTGAGGCTGCATAATTCGTGCGACAAATAAAATGTTTAACCAATTAAAACGTGAAGCAAGTGAATCCTCAGCACGCTCAATATCGATCAACAAGAAGCATTCCATAGAATCACGATGAATCATGTCCACAAAATATGCGTTGCCACTTCGACGTTTTGTTGTTTTCTCACGTCCCCCAGTGGCCTCAGTACTAGACGCTTCACCTTGCGTCAAGTTTTGCAAATCTTGTTGCGACACTCGCTGAGAGCCAAGGTGAGCTAAGAATTCCATTGCTCTGAGGTTCCCAACGATGGAGCTGAACAACATCCCCAAAAAGGCGCAAAGGATGGTGTTCCCCGTAATAGGCCTTGGTGGCTCTATGCTCTATTGGCTATGGCTGCGACTATTCTGATTTGCCATCATGTGAGAAATTGCTCATTGCCGTGTTGGCTTAAAATCTTTTAGTGCTCTTTGCGCACATGTATTACAAGAAATACATCAAACATCCAGATCCAACACGCAGGATTCCTTCATGTTGATTGTGTTACAGTTGCGGTCCTTTACTCCATCCACAAAGGCCGTATCAAATTTGAGTGTCGATCTCAGATTGCCACGTTCCCAAACCGCTTAGGGATTCACCCTGCAGAATCTATGCTGGGCCCTCAGACATTGTCAAGGCCTGTATGAAGAGGTCCCATGTTGCAGTGCCTCACTGGACGATGGACAGAACATAACAAGAACGGACCTTCAGCAAGGTTCAAAGACGCCATCAGCGCTGCCATTGCTTCATGGAACTTCACTTGGACCTTGACGTTTTGTGCATCTCCACCCGTGTTACATGCTTGCAAGTCTTGCCAGAACTCAGTGCCAAGACTTGTTGCTTCTACTTCTTCGTTCACCGGAGCCTACAAAAGGCAAAAGCAAGGTAAAAACAAGGCCGTGTCAGAAAGCGGCCCAAACTGTGGAATGCCTAGAAGTCCCGCTCTTTCCCACCATTCAAATAGTAGATTGGTGGCTTTCCATCAGTGCGCCACAATTAGACCGACATGAGGGACCTATTTTAAGCACTTGGCTGCCTGTCATTCTACTGAAGATCCAGCAATCTCCCGCCTCGAATGTGACAGCAATGCAAGCACCTACTAGGCTTGCAATCACCCTGAAGATGTGCCTCAGAAGCGGGAAAAGACTTGGCTTTTTCTAGCGTTTTGGATCATGGTACAGCATGGTTGAACAAGTGGGAAGTGGATGCAGACGATACAAGGACTGATTTTCGTCAAGATCAGCCGATGCCTTCTCCACGAAGTGCCCGTATGTTTCTAGACAAAATAGAATAGTAGTCATCTGTCCGAGAGGTTTCATCCATCGCGCCATAGAATGCATGCCTTTACGACCTTTCATTTTTGAGCTAACAATAGGAACCAGTTTTTGAACCAGCTTTTCCACCTCGCCCAACAATGGAAACAACAAAATCAAAAATAATGAATGACAAGCATGCGGGGAAAAAGCTCTTTTCTTTGTGGCCAACCGCAGGCCCTCAAAAAATCTGATGATGGCTGGACGCTTGCTGTAAAATACACCACCTGAGAAGGGGGGACGAAAGCCAGCCCCGAGCCCCCAAACGTCCTCTTACAATCCCGCATGAACTAGATTAGAAGCCCAAACCATCTGCAGCACCTTTGGAAGACTTCTCCTTGCTTTGCAACCCTTCGCCCCCCTTCCTCAGTATCATTTCTCATCCCGTTGCAAACTATCTTGTTCCGAACCCCAACGGACGCTGCTCTGCCTTGAGCTTCGGAGCTCCTCCATTTTCCTCCATTTTCCCCCTGCTTTTGACGATTTTCCTTCATTTTCTTTCGTTTTGTTTTTCAACCTATTTCCTGCCGTTCCTCCACTTTCCTCCGTTTTCCCCCTCCGTAACCGCCCGTAACCGCCCGTAACCTCCCGTAACCTCCCATGACCTCCCGTGACCTCCCGTGACCTCCCGGCCAGGTTTTGGACCAAAACGGCCGTTTCCCCATGATCCCAGAAGAGAAATTCAATAGCCGACCAAAGGGCCCCTAAATGGCAGAAAGTTGCTCCCATGCTTCCCCGTAACCTCGCGTAGCCAACTGTCACCTCCCTCCCAAACAGAGACAGACACAGATACAGACAGACATACACACAGCACTCTACACTTTACACTGTGCACTTTACACTCTACACTCTACACTCCACGCTCCACAGTCCACAGTCTACACTTTACACTCTACACTTTACACTCTACACTCCACACTTTACACTCCACACTCTACATTTTACAGTCTACACTTTTCACTTTACACTTTACACTCCACACTGCACACTTTACACACTACACTTTACACTCTACACTCTTCCCTCTACACTCCATACTTTACACTTTACGCTTTGCACTCCTCACTTCTCACTGCAGACTTTACACTCCACACTCCACACTTTACACTCCACACTCTACACTTTACACTCTACACTTTACACTCTACACTCCACACTTTGCACTTTACCCAGTCTACACTTTACACTTTACACTTTACACTCCACACTTTACGCACTACACTTTACACTCTACGCTCTTCACTCTACACTCCATACTTTACACGTTACACTTTACACAACTCACTCCTCCCCGCATACTTTACACTCCACGCTTTACACTCCACATTCTACACTTTACACTCTACACTTTACACTCTACACTCTACATTCCACACTTTACACTTTACACTCCACACTTTACACTCCACACTCCGCACTCTACACTTTACACTCCACACTCTAAACTTTACACACTACACTTTACACTCAACACTCTTCACTCTCCACTCCATACTTTACACTTTACACTTTACACTCCTCACTCCTCACTGCACAATTGACGCTCCACACTCCACACTTTACACTCCACACTCTACACTTTACACTCTACACTTTACACTCTACACTCCACACTTTACAATTTACACTGTACACACCTCACTCCACACTCCACACTTTACACTCCACACTCTACACTTTACACTCTACACTTTACACTCTACACTCTACATTCCACAATTTCCACTTTCCACTTTACACTCCACACTCCACACTCTACACTTTACACTCTACACTTTACACTCTACACTCTACATTCCACACTTTCCACTTTACACTTTACACTCCACACTTTACATTCCACACTTCACACTCTACACTTTACACTCCACACTCTGCACTTTACACACTACACTTTACACTCTACACTCGTCACTCTCCACTCCATACTTTACACTTTACACTTTACACTCCTCACTCCTCACTGCACACTTGACTCTCCACACTCCACACTTTACACTCCGCACTCTACACTTTAAACTCTACACTTGACACTCTACACTCTACACTTTACACTCTGCACTTTACACTTTGCACTTTACACTCTACACTTTACACTCCACACTCTACACTTTACACACTACACTTTACACTCGACACTCTTCACTCTACACCCCATACTCTACACTTTACACTTTATACTTTACACTTTACACTCCTCACTCCTCACTGCGCACTTTACACTCCACACTCCACACTTTACACTCCACACTCTACCTTTTACACTCTACACTTTACACTCCGCACTCTACAATACACTTTCCACTCCACACTCCATACTCCATACTCCACACTCTACACTTTCCACTCCACACTCCACACTCTACACTTGACACTCCAGACTCTACACTTTACACTCTGCACTTTACACTTTACACTCTACATTTTACACTCTACACTTTACACTCTGCACTCCACACTTTGCACTTTACACAGTCTACACTTTACACTTTACACTCCACACTCTACACTTTACACTCCTCACTGCACACTTTACACGCCACACTCCACACCTTACACTTGACAGACTACACTTTACACTCGACACTCTTCACTCTACACTGCATACTTTACACTTTACACTTTACACTCCTCACTGCACACTTTACACTCCACACTTTACACTTTACACTCGATACTCCACACTTTACACTCCACACTCTACACTTTACACACTACACTTTACACTCTACACTCTTCACTCTCCACTCCAGACTTTACACTTTACACTTTACACTCCTCCGTCCTCACTCCACACTTTACACTCCACACTCCACACTCTACACTTTACGCTCCACACTCCAGACTCTACACTTTACACACTACACTTCACACTCTACACTCTACACTTCACGTTCCACACTCCACAGTCTACACTTTACACTCTACACTTTACAGTCTACACGAGTCTACACTCCACACTCCACACTCCACACTTTACACTCCACACTCTACACTTTACACTCTACACTTTCACTTTACACTTTACACGCCACACTCCACACTCTACACTTTACACACTACACTTTACACTCTACACTCTACACTCCACACTCCACACTCTACACTTTACACACTACACTTTACACTCGACACTCTTCACTCTACACTCCATACTTTACACTTTACACTTTACACTCCTCACTCCTCACTGCACACTTTACACTCCACACTCCACACTTTACACTCCACACTCTACACTTTACACTCTACACTTTGCACTCTACACTCTACACTCCACATTTTACACTTTACACTGTACACTCCTCACTCCATGGCGGGTGAAAGATTGTATGTCACTCCACACATTACACTCCACGCTCCGCACTCCATACTCCACACTCCACACTCTACACTTTCCACTCCACACTCCACACTCTACACTTTACACTTGACACTCCAGACTCTACACTTTACACTCTGCACTTTGCACTTTACACTCTGCACTTTACACTCTACAGTCTACGCTCCACACTTTACACTTTTCACTGCGCACTCCCCCCACAACAGTTTACAGTTTACACGGTCGACCCCCTACTGTAATGATCCTCAGCCCGCTGGTTCATCGTCTACTAGAAGCCCAAACCATCTGCAGCACCTTAGGAATTGTTATCCTTGCTTTGCAACCCTTCGCCACCCCTTCACTTCTCATCCCCTTGCAAACTCTCTTGTTCCGAAACCCCAACGGACGCTGCTCTCCGTTGAGCTTCGGAGTTCCTCCATTTTCCTCCGTTTTCCCCGTGCTTTTAACGATTTTCCCTCATTTTCTGTAGTTTTTTCCTACCTTTTTCCTGCCGTACCTCCATTTTCCTCCATTTTCCTCTGTTTTTAACGATTTTCCTTCATTTTCCTTGGTTTTTTCCTGCCAGAGTCAACGGACCTAGGGAGAATCGAAGCCTACCGTCACCTCTTTGCGTAGTGGTACATGCCCACCAAAAAACTTCAATTTGGACGGCCTCCGCTGCAACTAATTTCGAGCTTCCGGCCCCTCACGCGACGTCCACCCCCCAGACCCCCTAATACTCACTTCGTTCGCCAAAACAATTTTGCCTAGCCTATCGGCTGGCTTTCGTAATAATGGTTTGTCAATGTTTGTCAACACTCTTGCTATCCTGGGGAGCCCGTGCAAAAGGGTCCGATGGAACTTTGTGGGTCGCGCAGTGTTGCGCAAAGCAGTCTGCGCATCAAGTTGAGTCAAAGAACTGGTGACCTTGTGAAGTCATGGGTATCAATAAACAGCTCCTGGTCGGCTGACGCACCTGATATTACAACACGATCGAAATTGTTGCAGAGGCATCGCCAGCAATGTAATGCGGAATAGCTTTGGAAATCAGTCAAATGGTGGGGTCCACGTTTTTACAACAAGCACCAAGCCCACTCGTCTGATTTCTAGTCCTGAACCATGATGAACCATGAAAATAAGCACAGCAGAAGATCTCATTTATACAAGCCTTTGTTACTCTGATTTACTCCTGTTCGATCCTATGAAGGGAACATGTTCAAATCACAGGACACTGGAGCGTACACTGCGCTGTGCATACCATCTCCAATCTCATATTTTTATATATTTTTCACATGGTCCATGCCTGCAATGGATACTCGCGGATCACACAATGGCAGAAGATCTCAAAACCTGACAAGTGGCGATAGGTGATCACAACGAAATTCCCCCCGGAAAGAAGCTGCACAGCATACAATACAAACCTACCCAGCAGGACTGCACTTGCTTCCCCATTCTTACATCAAAGTCCAGAAGGCTGGAAAACTCTAAACTCAAAACAAAGATAAAGTTTGTCTTTCAGACATGCGAGTGTGCAAGGTAGCAGTAGCATCACATCAGTAGAAAAAATATGAACAGACTTCATATAGAATTCAGTGGCTGCGCATCCTTCCGTATTCCCGGCCCAAACTTCACTACGCCGGATGCATGCCCGTGGCAGATTTCAGAGAATCCGAAGAACCACATGAAGCAAAAACCTAAATGATGCGGAAATGAAGCGCGCGCCCTGTTTAAGCTAAACCGCTTATCGTCACATTGGCACACACAAACACAAACACACTCACACACTAGGGTCCCAGAGTTGCAAACATCCTAGCATCCTGCCTGACCACTTGGTCCACTGCAGCCGTTGAATGATTGGAAAAATTTGCCGAAGCTCCTGTGCAAAGCAGTGAACAAGACAACTTCATGACCTCTTCCTCCAACAGCTCTAACAGCTGCATTTCAGAGACCTGAAAAAGAAGAGGTAACAATCAAAAGATTAACATTCAGTAATGGTGCATCACGCACATATATAATTATGTGCATATATATATAATATATACATGTACATATGCAGATATTATATGTATACATTTGCATATATATATATGAGAATTATATATATATATGATTATATGTATATATATACTTGCCAAGGAGTCAAACAATATATCTGGCTTTTGGCCCCGTGCCGTCCTCTTTTCTCAACTCAGCGACAGCGCCTAACCTCAGCGGATGCTGACTATAGGGACGCGTACAGCATGCGGCAACATGTTGCCTCCTCTTTAAAGCCTTCGAGCACATACCATGAAACAAAATGGAAACAACATGAAATCATTGGAAAGTATATGCTTTTAACTGCTTGTATTAAATCATTGGAATCAAAGCCCAAGTTGTGTGGTTCTTCAATCCACAGCGGCAGTGTCCTCTCCAAAAATGTTACAATCAAGTTAGATCGGCCTACATACTCTTGATATGACTAGGAACAGGCATGTGCATGTGCATGTTGTAGAACAGGCCAAACAGCAGCGAATTAAGTCGGCATCATTAGGATTAGGAGGCGATGCAACAAATTATATGCCCCTTACCAAAAGACAATTGGAAATATTGACGCTGACACTCCAAACTCCAAAACAAAGATCTACTCCAGGCAGTCCTGCCACTTACGGGTTCTATCTCAATGAACAAACCGTTGATTACACAGTACAAATCTGGGATCGTAGGATCCCGGTAAACATATCATGAGTTGCTCAAGTGCTCAACCTGTCAAGCTGTGCTCCCAACTGACCCCGCTGTCGCTCAGCGTTGTCAATCTTCAGCGTCACGTTGTCAACTGCCCTGGGTCATGTGTCATTGCAGGTTTCTCTCACAGTGAGCTTCAATGGCCTTCATGTAAAAAACACTAAATATACATTCATTTACTACATATACATATACACATATATACATATATACGTGTATATATATAATTATATATATATATATATATATCAAATGCCTTTATCGATGCAGTCTTCACATCTTCGGGCATCATTAGGCACTTGGAGACAGGATCGGAATGCCTTTGAACTTGGGTGGATCTGACAGGTAGTTCAACAGGTTTGATGCACCCACCCCTGCCTGTCCCAATTGTTGACTTGGTTGGCCAGCTCGTACTTTCGCACCTTAATCATTGACTTAACGAGTGTGGTGCAAGGCAAACTTGAAAGATCTTGAAAGTAGATCAAATAGCTATGGGGTTGTGCGCTCTGTAGGCAGTCCAGCATAGTCCAAAGCTGTCTGGTTAACGGCAGACGCTGGGCGGGCTGTGTCCCAATGATGTGTGGCATTCGGCGTCGTGGTGTTTCGGGGTTCGGGTGGCAATGTGTCTTTAGGGGGCGTGGTGGGGCATGGTGGTTGTAGTGGTGTGGGTGGCGGCGTGATGGAAGCTGTGGTTGTTGATATTGTCGTTGCCCGCAGGGTCTTTTAGACTCTGAAAAATAGTTTGTTGCCGTCTTGTTTTGTGAAGGAACGATTTCTGTGTAACAGTATCATTCTGAGACGCTTGCTTGTGAAAGCTGAATCTCTTCTTCCCCAATAGGGGTAGCTTGGGGTTGTTCAATCCCTACTTGTCTCCTGGCGTGTTCCATGTTTCGCCGACGCGAGGTAATATATCGGCTTGACCAGGAGAAAGTGCCAACATGGATTATTGTTGGCACTTTTGACTTTTAGGCCTATGTTGTGCCTATGTTGAAATTAGAATTCCTCAGGTGAAATCCGGGTCCAAAGGTTGAATCTTGATGGAATGTTGAGCCATGTTGCAGGTATGTGGGGCCGTCCGGTTCGCCTGCCGGACCGATGTGAACATGCTGGGCTTCTGTTAGGGTCTTTCGGATGGATTTGCAACAGGTCCAGCCGCTTTCGCTTGGCACTTGAGTTCTTGTCAACGCGTTGGGGCATCATGCGGTTTTTGTCAATCCAAGTTGAACCATGACGTCAGGAATCCTTCGGTCAGGGTTGAAATCCGGGCCCAAAGGATGAATTTCGACGAGAAGTCGAGTATAGGTTCAAACATTTTACAGGTATGCGGTATGCATTGCTGTGCCAGGTAAGACACAAATACAAAGTAGACTAGGCAGGATGGAGAATGAATGGTGCATTCAGCAAGATAAGTTGTAAAGTATACTGGGATAGACTCCGTCAAAGACATGTTCAGAGATCCGGCCTTGAACAACACGATGTCAATGGTCAAACCGGTCAAACCGGTCAAACCAAAATCGTCCCGAATACATCCGAAACAAACATATCCGATGGTTGTACGACATGTGTGCACTGCAAGTCATGGACATCAGTTGCGCCATTGGAAAAACGACATCAGAAAATGCAACAGTAGAGTCGTTGAGTCGTTTGCCAACGTAATGCTTAAGCTTCCATTTTTCTATTGAAAGTATTTCACTCTTTCCTGGGATAACTCAACCTCCAAAATTCCTCGACCAGGCACAAATTCACGAACACCGGGAAAATGCCGGGCAGTCAACCAACCTTTGAGTGCAAAAGAGGCAAACGAGGCAAAAGAGGCAAAGGATGGTATTGAAATCGTCTTGTTAAAATTTTGCAGCCAAGTTTAGTTTGGGTTCAACTTCTGGGTCCACACCCAATGGGAAGAAGGATCGCCAACAAGATCGTGAAATCAGGTTGAAATCTCCGCCAGTATGGTGGAATAGCATCCAGAATGTTGATCAGACAGCCTACGCACCTGACACAATGGAAGTGCCCACATGAAGCAGGCAATGGGGTCGTGTCATGTTGTGTCCAACCTTCACAAAGCATGAGAGGCACAGTGACGATCCGCGTACAGCCAAACAAATGCACCCTGAAGTCCTTTAGTTTGTTTGCTGACACTGCTGATACCTCGTTGGTATTACTCAGAGGGCAGCGTTCGTCGTGAGCTTTCTTTTGATTGGCCATTTGCCTGCACGGTTGAGCAGCAAAATTCACTTACCTTGCAAAAAAGTATCTGTGGCCAAAACGCACATCAAATTTCTTTCTGATCTCTGTAGCATCTGTAGCAATGATGTACACATCATGAAATACGGAAGTATCGAACGACAGTCCCTACCAAGCCCATAGAAAAACAGGGTCATGTTGAAACTCCTAATGAAAGAGTCAAGATTGAGCACCACTTGATCAAACTCAAGAAAAATATGTTGTAGTCTGAAAACCATAAGAAGCACATCAGACATGATTTAAAAAAGTGATGTTCATTCCAGAAGCCACTATGTAGCCCGCAGCAATGTATCAGAGAAACAGTTTCTACCCATCTCTTTCTGAACAGGCGTCTCACGTCACATACTTATAATATAGATAGACAAATACATATATTGTATACTGTATATATATATATATATATCTGCACACAGATATGCATGTATACATACATTTCAATATATTATACATGTCATCCAGACCTATGAAAGTGCTGGATGATGTCCGATGTTGGTTCTGCCTCTTCAAAGAGATCCACTCTGCGTCTCTTTGGTCAGCGCCCCACCTTAGCCCCGGCCATGAAAGACTGAGCTGTGTTTTTTGACAAACAAAACGCAGCGGTAGGGTCTCTGAGCTTTGCTTCAAACAAACGAACGAAAACACAAGCCTCCTACTGCTTGCTTATAGATCTAGTAGTATGTCTCTGTGATGCAGATTCATATACAGACACTGTGTTGCATACTGACCAAACAGAGATGAATGTGAAACTTAAGAACCACTTAATATCATATATCATCATATATCATCATATATCATCATATATCATCATATATCATCGTCTATCATCGTCTATCATCGTCTATCATCATCTATCATCATCTACCATCTACCATCTACCTTCTATCGCTATCTCTCTATCCCTCTATCTCTCTATCTCTCTATATCTCTATCTCCTATCTTCTATCTCTCTATCTCTCTATCTCTCTCTATCTCTCTATCTCTCTATCTCTCTATCTCTCTATCTCTCTATCTACCTATCTACCTATCTACCTACCTACCTACATATCTATCTACCTATCTACCTACCTACCTATCTATCTATCTATCTATGGATTTCTATCTATCTATCTATCTATGAATTTCTATCTATCTATGAATTTCTATCTATCTATGAATTTCTATCTATCTATGAACTTGATTCTATCTATGAATTTCTATCTATCTATGAATTTCTATCTATCTATATATATCTATCTATCTATCTGTCTATCTATCTATCTATGAATTTCTATCTATCTATGAATGTCTATCTATCTATGAATTTCTATCTATCTATGAATTTCTATCTATCTATGAATTTCTATC
>Ga0126342_10012852_pt1 | contig 14890 bp, 19 predicted proteins | sample Cyp1metagenome_FD_92528 | JGI IMG/M metagenome (GOLD analysis project Ga0126342, IMG submission 92528) | Coral microbial communities from Lord Howe Island, Old Settlement Bay, Australia - Cyphastrea 1 metagenome | ecosystem: Host-associated > Invertebrates > Cnidaria > Coral ...
AAAAAAGGGGGAGGGCGCAGCGCCTCCCCCCAAAGCAGAATGACAATACCTGTTTTCACAGGCAATGCTGCAGTTTGAATATACCACTCAATGTGTATATAATGTCGAGCATGCCCCTTGTGAGCATTGGACATTTAGCTGAAACTCTATCTGACTTTCTTTCTGATATTGTATTAACTGACTGGCCTGTATTGTGACTGTGTTTCTGAAACCAATCCGATATCCTACCTGCTATTCTTTGGCACTATTTTTTGTCATTATCTTTGGCATCTTTTCTGGCAACATTTAGTGTTTCCTTCCTTCCTTCCTTCCTTCCTCCCTCCCTCCCTCCCTTCCTTCCTTCCTTCCTTCCCTCCGTCCTTCCTTCCTTCCTTATCTAACCCGATGTTTTTTAATCCGAGAAAAAGTGATCCCGAAAAAAATCTTTTGATCCCGAATTTGTTTGATCCGACTAATTTTTTGACCCCTATCCCACACAACGCTCTCACACACAACTTCCCCACGCACAACTTACTCACACACAACTTGCTCACACACAACACTCCCACCCACACACACACACAACTCCTTCACACACAACTTACTCACAACTCACTTGCTCACTTTGCTGAAAGGCGTGGCACTCGGCGACATCGACCTTCACTTTGTGGGCCAGGCATGGCACTTATGGCACTGGCTCTGGTGGCACCAGCGTGGTCTTTTGTGTGGCAGGCGTTGCACTTGGTGACATCGACCTTCACTTTGTGTGGCAGGTGTGGCACTTATGGCTCTGGTGACGCGCTTGGTCGCGGCTGGTCCGCCATGACGCCGCGGTCTTTGTGTGGCAGGCGTGGCACTTGGTGACATCGACCTTCACTTTGTGTGGCAGGCGTGGCACTTTTGGCACCTGGTCACGCGCTTGGTCGCGGCTGGTCTGTGACGCTGCGGTCTTGTGTGTGGCAGGCGTGGCACTTGGTGACATTCGCAACTCTCTCATACACACCTCTTTCACACAATCAGTCGTCCACCATCTCCACGCAACTCACACACACTTTCTCACACACAACTTGCTCACATACAACCTTCTCACAAGCAACTCTCTCACACGCAAGTCTCTCATACGTACCTGTTTCACACAATCTGCCTTCTGCCATCTCCTGCCCATCCCGTCTTCACCTTTCTTTTGGGGCTTATTGGAAGAAGTTGTCATGTGGGGTTTTCCGGTCCTTTAATTTTGAATGACTACGATGGGGGGTGGGTGTCGGTGATGCCGCTGGCAATGAGGTGCCGATTCAAACAGATCCAACGAGCCCACCTGTCCTGGGTCGAAGGAGCCGTTTATGCATATAGGAGTTTAACATTGATCGAATCTGATCGAGGCTTTTTTTTGGTTTAAAGCGCGCTCACCGCCAGACTTTCATCCCCAACTCCCTCTCAGCTTCCCAACTGCCACCCACGATTCGGGTCATAGTCCTCGCGCGTTCATCGTTGCGCAGGAAAAGCAACAAACAAGAGATGTCACGCCAGAGCTGCACCTCATGCATTTCAAACCAACAGCTCTGAAAAATTCTAGAAGCGTCCCTGAAGATCTGAAATGACCTGAAATGCATGTGGCAGGTCCTTAACTGTCTCAACGTCTGCATAGATCAAGAGCATCACTCGCATCAAGGACGACCAAAAACTCCTGCAGCAACGTACCAAAACAAGGACCTGATCTTGTGGCAACAAGGACCTGATCTTGTGGCACCCTATATACCGTGTTCCTTCTTGTTCTGGTCGAACTAAGCTGCACTCTTTATCACTCTTTCATGCTCTCAATGATTTAGTGCAGGTTGTGGAGTGCAAAACTCGGATATTGACGGCTACCAATGTGTATAAGGCCAGCAGAGGAGCCACTGCAATGCAGGTTCTCATTTTCTGATCCCAAAATGAACAATAATAGACATAAATGAAGTATATAAATCTGGCAGTGCAAAAGGCAATACAAATGATGAAATGAGAATAGTTCTGAATAGTCTGAATATATCTGAATCTATATAAGAACCTGCCGGATCTGCTCTCCTGCTGTTCTCATCATAGGATCCCCCAACCGCCATGCTCACCAGGATGAGACCCACCACAACTGGCACAGCAATGACAAGAAGCCTCACAGCGAAGAATCGTAAAGAGCGACCCGTTTGAACTCAACACGTCAAGGGAAGCACTCGCAACATTCTTTTGGTACTTGGAGGATCTGATTTTTTTGGAATCCTCCATAGTCAGTCAGTAAGACCACTTGTTAAATCTTGGACAATTCAAGTCGTCAGGCAGCAAGCCCACCCACCCTCCTATGGCATCTTTGTCTGCGGTTGGTGAGCTAGATCAGTTTGCGTCTCTTCACTTTGGGAGGCGCTTGGATAGATCCATCCATGGCATTTGGATCCATCTCACCATTGGTGCGCTTCTCCCTGCCCTAGCGAATTGCTATGTAACCCCCATCTGGTGTGGGCGGGAGGGAAAAGAAAACCTCCATAGCCACTTCAGTGGCCTTGCAGCCAAAATGGCAGTTAATTATGACTAATTAACATTCTTTCCACCTCCACCATGCCTTCCTTTCTCATTGTCATGCGCAAACTGGGTTTGCTGTACCACAATTCAAGTCGTCAGGCAGAAAGCCCACCCACCCTCCTATGGCATCTTTGTCTGCGGTTGGTGAGCTAGATCAGTTTGCGTCTCTTCACTTTGGGTGGCGCTTGGATAGATCCATCCATGGCATTTGGATCCATCTCACCATTGGTGCGTTTCTCCCATCCGCAGGCCGTTGTCCAAGAAGACATGGCTAAGTTCCATGAAGCTTTCGTGACCAAGTGCCGTGGTCTGCCCTTCCATCCCCTTCCTTTAGTCACCACCCAAAGGTCCCGTGGAGATTGCAGGGATTGGAGCAGTCCTGGCAACCTGTCCAACGAATGGTTCTGGCTCCCGCTGCGTCTTGGGCTCGCTTTTGCCCTCCGCCGCGCCATCCTTCTGCAGGTCGGGCACCACGACAGCTTTCTCTTGTAGTGCTTCGTCCGCATATTGTAGCACTACATTGGATTTCCACCTCCCCAAGAATGCCAGCTCTTGGATGGGTAGTCCTGCACGAACATAGTACATCGCGCCGGATCTCCTAGCGCTGTGGCCGGACACTTCGGCTCCAAGATGACCTTCCAGGCCTTTATGGTGCCAGCCTTTGCAGTCTCCTTCAGGTTGTTCCACGACGAGAACAGGGGGGAGCTAGTTAGCGCTCCCTTTTTTCTTGCCACCGAAATTGCCTTCCATCCCAGGGCCCATGGACACATGGGTGTGCAGGAGTTCTTACCAGCGAACTGTTCTCCTCACACCTCTTCCCTCCTGGTCGCACTTCGAGGTGGGTAACCAGATGGTGACCCACTTCTCCTCCCCCGGGAAGGTGATGTCCTGAATCTTCATCTTGCGGACCTCGATTTCCCTCAACATCCATACAGAGGCCCAAGCGAAGGCTAAGTTGGGCACTTCCGGTAAACCTTTGCCCACCGCTCCGGCCTCCAGCTTCTAATGGCACCACACGCCCACTCTGACTTCCGCAGCATGGGGGTGGTCCCCTGAGCCTCTCCAAGGCCTTCTTGCACAGGTCGAAAGTGCGCTTCAGCCACGCTTCCACTTCATATATCCCGCCTCTATGTGCATGAGCTTGAGTTCCAAAAGGTACTGTGAGCCTGACTTCATGCCCGACTCCTTGAGCGCCGCGGCCACCGATTCCACCACCTCCTTGCTGAGAGGCAATATACACTGCCCGAGCCCTTGACCGCCCTGCCCAACTTGATCACTTCGGCCCGTTTGCATGCCCCAGAATTCATGGAGGTGGTGGAGAAAAAGCGACTCCTGAAAATTGCCACCTTCTTCTGGAAGGAGCCCATCTTTGAAATTCGAATAGCCTCTGATACTGATCCCCCTTTCTTCGCCAGAGGCCCGGCCCATTGGTCCCCGGGAGGCCCTTCAGGAAGTCGACCAAGGTTTTGTCCCCCCACCAATGATTGAAGGGGGTTGTTCATACATACCTGTCCGTCCCTCCAACGCTCCCAGCTGCAGGATACCTTTACCCGTCGGTCTGGTCAGCAAGTTTCTCCCTGAGCCGAGGAGCAAGCGGTCCGAACTGACCATTGTTTTCTGGCCTCCACTTCCTGAATCACTGGCTGAGCTCTTCTGGCCATGTCCAACAGTATGCTCTTTTTGGGGAGGCTTTCTGGGCGTGCCCTGGTCCGCCTGAGAACCCTGGTCCCTCATGAGTGGGGGGCATAGGCAACTGTCCCCGCAGTTGCTCCCGATTTTTCTCCTTCAACTTGGGCGCCTCTCCTTGCCACTTGGTTTTGAACCGCGTCCCCATCGCCCCCAGGCAGCGACAGGTTGCTGCGCTTACGCCATAACAGCAAAGAAAGCATAGGCCGCAGCCAATTAGCTGCCACCACGACAACGTCGAGTCGTCCTCAGCAATTTCTGCCGGGACTACCTCCATTTTCGACCTTTGAAAGAAAATGGCTGCGGCGTATGGTTCATTCATATGTGAAACTGCGTCAAACAGGAGGGCAAGAGGCCTCAATGCTCTCGACAGTTCCCCCTGTTTTAACATCACAGATGCAGCTTCAAAGGTTGCCAAAGACTGGCAAAAGCCCTGGGGCTTTTCCCCAGAGATCCGATTGCACCCCTGGCGGGGCAACCGTGAGTCCAGCATCCAGGCCTCATTCATGACCCGGATCTGGATCTCTTCCAACCCCGGTGGCGCACCCTCCTTGTCAGGTCGCGACAGGTGGTCAGCTGCCACGTTCAGCTTGCCCGCCAGGTGATGGATGGTCAACTCTTCCATATTGAAGGCCTCCAACACCAGGCCTAACTCGGCACCCACCCAGTTCAACGTGGGGGTGGATGACGACAGCTTCTTCGAGACTGCCAGGGCCACTGTGGAGTCGGCCTTTAGGAGGATCTTCTGGTCTCGGAGCTTGGACCCAATATCGATCAATATCGAATGGCCTGGCCCGAGGGGTCGTTGTACTTGATCCCCAACGTTCCTGCCACATTCTTTGTGACCTTCCCCTTGATGGCGGCCACAGGGACGAGGTCCTGTGACTTGTGGTCGATGGCCGATAAGACGGCTCCCACTCCCAGTGGTGATGCTGGTCACTCTTTGGCCAGGCGCATCCTCTTGGCAGGGACGAGGCCCGGCTTCTCTCTGGTGTCCTCCCTCGAAGCTGCCCGTCTCGCCTCCGCCCCTGACGCCACGTCTCGTTCGTGGTTAGCGATGACGCCATAGAGGATGGAGACCGCCCAGCGGCAGCGTGGTATGATGCCCGCTATCCAGCTGAGCTTGCCCGTCGTGGACTTGACCCCCACCATGGAGTCCCATGTCTTCAGTCGCATGGTCACTTCGCTCACCAATTTCTCAGGTGGGCTGAGTATGATCACCTTGTTCTGCTCGTCGACCTCGATGCTCACTCCAATCCAAGTCAGCTTTGTGCCCCTTTCTGCCTTTCCATATGACAGCTGGAGCCCAAAGGCGTGTGCCGTGTACAGGATCATGGCCAGTGCGGCCTGTCTCTCATGAGGAGCCCTCTGCACCATCATCAGGGGGTCGTCCATGTAGCACTGGATTTGACCTTGAGCTTCCGGCATCATCGCCTGGAGAATCCGCATTGCGGCCGCTGAGAGACGGCCCCACCGGCACACCTTTGAAACCGAAGCTCATGGCCTTGAACAAGACCAATTCGTCATCGTCCAACCCCGGCGCCAGGCAGTTTTGAAGTTCAGCTGGGTGGACCCCAAAGCGCATGTAGGCATCCGATCGGTCCGCACTTATGAACTCCAACTCCCAGTCGCCCACCTGGTCGTTCGCCAACGAACAGTTCCCTCAGGGAGCCCACAACGTCGGACACTCTTGGAAGTATATCTTTTCCGGCACCCCGCCGGCACGATCATTGCCGCCCGACCGCAAAAGGTCGATGATGATGCGGAACTTCTTGGCGCCCGACTCCTTCACCTTGGTGATGAGGGCGAGGTGGCTCAGGATGGCCCTGCGGAAATGCTCTCTGGCTTCGTCCTTGGTCAAATACTCCGCGAAGCCCCTCGACACCAGTCGGTCCAGCTCCTGGCGGGCACCCTCCGGGCCCTCCATCATGGACTTGTAGTTGCCCAAACCAAGTTGGACTTCCAGTTCTGGTGCAAGCTGCGCCTGCTCGGATTCCTCCTCCACAGGGGGGAAGATGCCGCCCGATCCAGGGATTTCAGCATCCATGCCAAGGGGCGCGCCCCCTACCGCCCAGACGTGCAAGTGCTCATCCGGGTCCTTGGCATACTTCTGCCACGCCCTCCACAATGCCCTTCAACTTGACGGCCGCCTGAGGCTCGACCTTCAAGAGTCGCCCCAATCTCAGAGTCCACTCCGTTGCAACTCGGTCATCCAACTTGCAGCGGTCTGTGCCATACGATCTCGCTGCATCCAGTGCTGCGGGGTGCTCCTTCAGGAAGGCGTTCCACAGACGTAGTATGTCCTGCCCGGCCTCCTTCACCAGGCCCAGCCTCTTGACGGATATCGCGGGGATCCTCATGCCGCCCACGAACTACTGGTTCTGAAACTCCTTCCTGGCCTTCTTCGTGTTCTTGTTGGGGTCCGGCATGTGATCCTTCATGATGTCCTCCTCACCCCAAGACCTCTTGTTTCCCTGCTTGCGCTTCTCCTTGGACTTGATCCAGTTCTTCTGCAGCTGGGTGAGCTCGGCTCTGTGGAACTTTTCCAGATGCCTCCACCACTCCAAGCTGAGCGTGGTCCGAAAGACCTGGATAACCTGATGCTGGAAATCCCTCGGACAGGAGCACTTACGCCTCAGTGACTCCAATCCATTCAACCTGCCACCAAACTGAGCTGGCTTCAACCAACGCACCCTCTCCTTTCGTTGTTGAACCAAGCCTTCAGACATAGGAACTTCTCCATGAAGTCGGCCACTTCCGGCAGTGCCCACATTGAGCCCTCGACCTGCGACTCACTGCCAGGTGGGTTCTCCAGCGTCGCCGCCTCTGGGACCTTTCTCCTCCGCTGGGACTGTATGATCTCGCCCAACAGCAGCGTCGTCCTGATGGCCAACACGGACCCAGCGTCAGCTTCTGCTTGTTGGGCTGGTGAATTGGAGGGGAGCCCATATATCCACTCCAAGTTCCTCACCGCAGGTGGTCCCCCCGGCCTGTGCCTCACAATGGAGAACGACCCACAAGGTGGACCCGCGTGCCCTGCATCAAGTTCACCGTCCAACACGTCCCCATACGGCTGCTCCTTCATCAAGTCGGCCGCATGTTCACCCTCCAGGTCGAAGGAGTAGCACTTCACTGTCATCCCGTCCAACGCTGCCAATCTTCGCACAGCGTCGCTCAGGACATCTTCTTTGCCCGAGAAGAAGTGGGCAAAGGTGAAAATCGTCTTCTTCTTGTACTCGGCGAAGTCCACCGATGCCTTCACGGCGTCCGTCACACGTTGAGGCCACCAGACATCTGACACCTCCATGGGCTTGTCCACCGCTGGAGTTGAGCCAACCTCGGTCTTGCACTCCACTGCAGTCGTCGGCGGCCGGCCCACAGGGATGGCGTTGGCCTCCGTGGCCACATTGTGGGTTGGCGCCCTAGTCAGCACTAAAGTCAGGGGCCTCATCATCAGTGCTGCTACTGCTGAGCACCATGTCTCGGCTATGCAAAGAGGTTTCAACTTTCAACCCTGTGATGACTGTTTTCCGCGTCCTAAAAGTCCCTCAAGCCTTCCTCGAGCAAGTACCATTTCTGTGACCCGGGGAGAGGCAATGCTGGCACTTGTGAGCCCCCTTTTGGGCCTGCAAGCATGGGGCCCCTGGCTCCACATTACCACAAGGACCTGTACCGTTGGCGAAGGAGTAACAGATCTGAACTCCGGCCTGATCCTTGCTCTTGCCCTTGCCCTTCGACTTGGCAGGGGCTGCACCTTGTCCGCCACAGCTTGCCCTGCGCAACTTGTCCAGCTCTTCTCGCTCCAACTTGATCCTCTTGGCCCCGGCTTGTCGCTTGTCCTTTCTTCGGGGTTCACCACTTTCCTCCTTGTCAATCTCCACGGATTCCAACCCCCCAGGCAAATGAGAAACCGCTACCTGTTCTGCTGGGGCAAGGGCTACACCTCGTCTGCCGCTTGCAAGCCACGCTGCAGCAGGATGACGAACCTGTTCATCCCAATATTCACTATCCAGTGCTAAGGCCCTGAAGCATGTTGTCCAAGGCCTGTCCCTGCTCCAGTCAGCAGGAACTGGCCTGCCACCATCTTCATCCACCAAGAATCTCCTTCGAAGCTTTTCCAAACGTTCGGCCCGTCCTTTGTCGTCGGCCAACACGATCAAGTGCCAGCATTTTGGCCATTGCATGACCAAGCGTTCAACGGTCTTCTCGTACAGCTGCAATGCCGCCAAAGAGACCACCTCCAGCATGATGAGGGCCACCTTATAGGCCTTCCAAGACGAAAGCCACTGCAGCAAGTTCTGCGGCCCAGGCATCTCCCGCACAACATAGGTGCCATCTCCAACAGGCATAAATGCCCGAAACTTCTGAGCCTTCTGAGTCCGGCGGGCAAAAGGCAGCCAGACTCCAAAGTCAGCGCAAGGACGCTGCTTCAGCACGTTGATCCTCCTGTGCGATGCTGAGAGCTGAGCCTCGTTCGGTTCCTCCTCTTCCAAAGGCGGTGCTCCCATGACAGCCACATAGGCATTGGCCCACCTGTCAATTTCTGACCTGCTGGCCAGTAAGAGTTCTGAATCGTCAGCTTTATCCACCACGCTTGACATCTTCAAGATGCGCTCCTTGACCTGCGTAGTGGTCTGCGCCGTGTTGTTCTGCGTCTGCTCCTTCAGCTGGTCGACCTGCCCCGTAGCCCATGGATCGATATCCACAAATTCACCTTCAGGAAGCCCGGCCCAAAGATGCACAAGTTTCCTGCATGTCCGCCAAACTAACCCGACATGAGTGGCTTGAACCTGGACACTGCCCTGAACTACCACCGTTCGGGGTAGGGCTGCCAGGATGGTCCCGGATCTCCAATCTGATGGACGAAAGCTTGCCAAACCAGCGCAGCCATGTGAAGCGCCTGCAGCACGTCGCCGATCGTTTGAAGACCATGGAGGTCTGTAGCCGGCAGCAAGGCACTCGAGGACATGCCGCCAACCTAACACAGCCTACAAAAGAAAACCTCCATAGCCACTTCAGTGGCCTTGCAGCCAAAATGGCAGTCAATTATGACTAATTAACATTCTTTCCACCTCCACCATGCCTTCCTTTCTCATTGTCATGCGCAAACTGGGTTTGCTGTACTTAAGCAAGGCTTGTGCATGAAGGTCTCCAAGATTCTCCAAGTCCGAAGGATCGAGCGGAATAAACAATTAAGAGAAAACCAAAGTAAAAGATAGTAAAAGCACATCAAGATACATCAAGACATGAGAAAACCAAAGGAGGCATCCACTGCCTGCATCCCACCATTGCTGCTTGCTCGACTGTGGACCAAATCAGGAAGAACTGGCCACCAGATGTGACCAGCATTCACAGGGAATCACGCTGAACAAAGAATTTAATGACTTTTAATGACTTTAGCTTCTGCATCTACATCCTTCCCTACATCTGCAAATGCATTCTGGAGGGAATCAAAATTGACTTGCGAAAATGAGCCTGAATGCTCCTTTCAAGAAAGCACATCACATCCTAAAGTGCCAAAACGGCCAACACGACCAACCTCTCAATGCAAGTCAGTGGTGCATGGCGATTGATCCGCAGGAAGAACGCGAAGCGATACAACAAGAGTCCCTGGCAGAAATCGGAACTCACTAAGCTCGCCCCATAAAATGTATCACTCTAGCTGTGTCTAGATTCATTGAGTGGAAATGATTGCAAAATCATAAGCCAGGCCCTGTTCCTTCAATGGAAACATCTCACAGGATGTTTCTAGGATGTTTCGAGGTCAAGATGGTCAAGGTCAAGGTGCCGATATCAAAGCATCCATCACGATGTGAAAATTGTATTGCTCTGCAAATTCGCCAGCCTTGGGTCTTTTCGCTTTCGCATCCAACCACTTCGACATATTTGAACCGTCTTGAACCAATAGAATCAAACGAACAACCAGCACCGGCCCTAGATGAAAAGTTGGGATGAAAGACTCACGTCAACATCAGACATCGTCAGACTACAAGATCTGCAAGGCTTGGCAAGGCTTAGCCATGGTCCAAAGCTGTGGATCATGGCACCTCTAAGCCCTCTAAGCTCCAGACATCCAAAGGTGTTTGAGCTTGCTGCACAAAATAATCAATCGAAGGCACCTAAACAGAACATTTGGATGGCCCCTTGGCTAGACATCTGTGCCCCTTGTGCCCCTTGTGCCCCCTGTGGCCATGCTTATATCCAGATCATTTCTTGTGTGCCTGTGCCTTCAACAAACACGTGGACATTACAGCAACTGAATTGTTTGGCCCGCCACATTGAAATTGCCATATCGCAAGCCGAACATCACGAAGAAGATGATGCCAACCGCAAGGTCTGCAAGACCCTGACGCTGGTTCAGCTTTGATCACAATCCTTTCAAAATAATTAGCCACACGACCAGAGAAGCAAGCATGATATGCGCGTTCACACCCTGGAAGGCATTGAAATACCTTCCGCATTACCTCTCAATTTGAAAGTAAACGAAGCACATGGCCTGGACGGAATAGAGATGCTTGCAGCCAGCACCATTTACCCGCCGCTCGTACATGAAGTCCCAGTATATCTGCGGAAAAAATGCAAAAAATAAACTGCGTTGACTCAATACTTTCTTGCACACTCCGCAATCCAAAGCAACCTAACAATGGGTGGTAATTTCTTGCTTGTGGCTGGACATCGATATAAAGGAGTGAAAGAGGTGCTTAAATTCAGCTGAACGTCATTTCTAAGAATCATAGTCATAATAGCTTCCTATGTTTGCTCTATCACCTCACCTGAACTGGACAAATCAGCAGGACAAAGCACAACCTCGCTCAAAGTAGGTCCATTCCACGGTCCGTTCTGTTGTACAAGAAGCATCAAGAAAAAAGAAAAATCTCAGCTGAGAATGGTCGAGTGACCTTTGCTCGACATTTGAGTCTGTTGAGTCACTGCACAGACGGTGGATCATGGAGTGTCACGAATGTCTTGAAATTCAAAGTCTTCCAACGACAGAGTCTTCCACAGCTGAGCTTGGAACCGAATGATGTCAAGCGACAACATGCTGAAGCCCAGGTCATACTCCACAAAACCGGGCCTAAGTGTCGCATGGTGTCCATGCACCTTGACAAATCTTTGCAGGTCTAGACAGGTTCATCACACCAATGGAAATCTATGGTGCTCTGAGTGCCAAGCCTAAAAACTCCAATCTCAGAAAATGGCCTTACGACCCCGAAAGCTGTCATCTCGACAGTATACCTGGGATGCCATTTTGATTTCAAGTTGAAAAGGTGCGCCAAGCTTCTGCCAATCCTGCACAGGTCCTCTCCCTCCTGTCCCTTGCTCCGTTTTTACACTTCTCTTGATTTGCAACTGCAAAACAGCCAAGTTTTCTCTACAAGCACACCGGTTGGAGATGAAGTGGTCGTAGTTGGAGTTGTAGAGCAAGAAACTCACATGAAGAGCTCGACTTTGAGGGTCTAACCTGCAGCTGTTCACCTATGGTTTTTTTTGTGTGCTGCATGCGCTTCACTGAATCATTCGAATGTATCTGTGAAGTAGTTCTTATATGGTCTTGAGAAGAACACTACCCTTGTGCCATCCCTCTCCCTCTGCCCTTTGTACCTGGAACTGAATTTCACACATTGGCCTACAAAATCCAAAGGCCCAAACTATCCCACCAACAGTAGCCACAATAGCCCAACCTATTGTGATTGGTGTGATAGGGAAGGTGCTGAACAGAGGCAAAAACATATTCATCTATACATGCATATCTTCAAGTATCTGTAACCATTATGTGTATATATATATATAAATATGTTATATATACACTGTATGGGCCGGGTTTGATCTAATGTTGCTTGGGCAAACTTTCGCGAACGCCATCTCTATCTTTCGCAGCACGTATATGTTACAACATGCCTCGCGAACACGCGGTCACTACCTGGCGGATCAACATGGATTAATTTAATTTATGACGGCCTTGTAAATGCGCAGCTAGCATCACAGAATCAATATATTATTGCCTATTGCTTGTTGGGCTTAGATTTGTAAGGCTTACTCGGCCATCCCCCAAACCTCACTTTGATTTTCGCCCGCTTCTTTCGAAAAGATATCCTTGCAAGATGTGTGTTTGATGATGATTCATGATATCTAATTTTGCGTAAACTTTTGAAAAAAGAAAAACTGTTAAATTCGCGAGGGTCCGAGAGACGACACGAATGGTCCTCGCAATCATAATTCTTTACACGGACCTTAGAACAATTCTTATATCGAATACATATATATATATATTGTACTGCTATATGTTGTGCAATAGACATAAACGATGATACATCATGTACATACCTATTCTCCGTCCAATGTAATCCCAACATATCCCAACCATTGAGGTCCTTTTCATACAATCAGGAAACCTCACACCTTGCCATGTACATTAAAGTGTTGGCACGCGCGACGTTGTCACAATTGCCAGGTTCTGTCTTAGTGTCCTCTTCAAAATATGTCAAAAAGTAATAACCGCCAACTGCCCCAACTCCTTTCAACTTCGCAGACGCTGTTTCTTGTTGGAAGTCTTCACACACCAAGTGTACCGGTTTGTTATCTATATATACATATATATATATATTATATACAAATACATATTATATATCTCGTACGGGCAGCGTTCATTCTTTTAGCCGTGCAAGTCACTATCCTAGCTTTTTGAGCAGCAGCATTTGGCTCGAGCATGCAAGCTCGTTTGAATATGTATTTTTCATTATTTTTCTGGCTCAAACTTTCTAGTTTCCAGCCATCACCCAAAGAGCAAGAAGTTTGTTTGAAATAGTGACAAGGAACCCACCGGTCACTTCTAAGGCTAAAAGGGCAGTGACTCAGAGAGAATCTTATTGGCAACACTTCAACGCTGGGTCCAAAAAATGCGGTCCTTGGTTCTTCCACACAGTGCCAAATCAAAGATTTTCAGATGGATGCAGCAAGAAGAAAGCTTTCGTTTTGGCAGCACAGGCTACTGTCAGTTTGTATCAAGGACCCAAAACGACCCGCGAATATGATCTGGAAGAAGTACGGCCTATGCATGTGGATACCTGTGTATACACGTGAATACATGTGTATACAGTATACATGTGAATACATGTGAATACATGTGAGTACATGTGAATACATGTGAATACATGTGAATACATGCGGCAGTATAGGTGTGAACGAAGTCCAATGTCCATGGAGGACTTTCCCAGGAGTTTCCCAACTGCATCGTCTATCCAGAGTTGGGGTGACTCAAACGCATGGGAGTATGGCTGAGTATGGTTTGGGCCTCCAGGCAGCACAAACTTTCTTTACGGTGGTTACTGCAACATGCGAATGCAAACAGGCCAGCTTCAGGCCTACTTGCAGAACACAACCTGGACCTGAACGCTGAGAGTACTGTGTATACGACCTTCCTGAAAAGCCTATGACCAACTGGTGGTGACCAAACATCTCCCGGCACGGCCCGGAATCGCATCAAGTGCTCAATGGGTGGAAATTGGAGATCACTTGGCTTTAAAACAAGTGAGCAGCAAGGGGGGAACTGACTGTTCTTCAGCAAAAGGTTATATATCTAGCAGGCCGTTGTTGCGATAGAGACTTTGGGAGGCTGCATCTAAACCAATCTACGATCGGAATATCGATGCACTTGTATCACTTGTATGCACTTGTGCTGTTATATTCCGATGCCTCTCGAATCTGGTTTGGATTGGGATCATCGAAGGATAATACTGCCCATTATTGCCCCATATTGCCCCTAATATATATATATACGACACTTTGCTGAACATGAGCTGACATGGATTCCTTGGCGCACAGTCAAGTCGTGCGCCGAGTGAATACGTTTGACAATGGTGTTCAAGACTCGCAGATTGTATACAATCTATACATTCTATACATGAAATAGTTATGCCACTTCATACAGTACAGTAGGCGTCTTTTCGTGCTTAAATATTGCAACATGTGACCAATATTGATCACAGAGTCCAACTGGCCTGCTAAACAATGTTTGTTTCCAGCAAACGGAAAAGGTACCAGTAATGTAGTTGTCAAACCCCGCCCCTGAAAGTCTGACACTGTCACTTTCAGGGTGCTCTGGAAAAGTGGCATCTCAGCCCCTGAAGCCCTCTGTATCAATGCCAACTTTGCTAGGTGATCTTGTATCAAACATGGCTCAAGTAAAGGAAGGTGTGTTTGCGGTTCTCAACGCATGATCTGGAGCGTCGGGTCTGAGAGTGATTGCATCGTTGCACATGCAACCACCATGCTAAGCAAGAAACCAGTTTTGCCCCTGAAGGAAAAGCATGTCGTTGAGAAAAGCCTGCCGCAGTTCATCCAAAGGCCTCGCAGAGAATCTGGGCGGAGCAGGAGGGGCCAAAAGCTAGAAAAGGTTTCCTGTGGTTTCCTTTAATTCAGCTGCAGTTCGCAAAAGGAATTGGGCAAAAATTCTGCGGAAACCAAATTGCTTTCTTGAAGCGATACCCGCCCCTACACGCTATTCTGACATAGTTTCTGACATACCATCTGGAAATATTTATGACAGAAATAGTAATAATCGAAGGAAGTTTAGAAGTCAAACTTCCGACAATATGGACAGATGAAAAGCAGAGCAGGGAAGGGTCAGAGAGAAGAGAAAGATTAGAAGAGAGAAGAGTAGAAGAGAAAGAGTCAGAAG
>Ga0126342_10012853_pt1 | contig 14888 bp, 13 predicted proteins | sample Cyp1metagenome_FD_92528 | JGI IMG/M metagenome (GOLD analysis project Ga0126342, IMG submission 92528) | Coral microbial communities from Lord Howe Island, Old Settlement Bay, Australia - Cyphastrea 1 metagenome | ecosystem: Host-associated > Invertebrates > Cnidaria > Coral ...
ATTTTTGCCGCCTATACGGTGAACATTGAAATTTTGAGAGGTGTATCTTGGGAGGTTGGATGAGGATGGGTTTGCAAAATTGAGTCATTAGTCGTTTGTGGTGTATCTTGGGACGTTGGTACACGATGGGTTGGCCCACATGCGTGGTGTAACATGGCGAGCTGTTCCGGCAAAGTTCAAACCAGGGATGTGTGAGATGAAAATTTTCGGATCTGAAATTTGTAGTGTGTTCTTGGGATGTTGGTTCAGGATGGGTTGGCTCACATGTGTGGTGTAACATGGAGAGCTGCTCCGGCAAAGTTCAAAACAGATGTGTGAGATGAAAAATCATGCGGCCTGAGGTTTTGTGATGTATCTTTGGGAGGTAGGTTCAGGATGGGTTGGCACAAATGCGTGGTGTAACATGGAGAGCTGCAGGGATGTGCGAGATGAAAGTTTAAGGCCTAAGGATGCGAAATTTAGTGGTGGATCCTTTTGGTTCAGGATGGGTTGGCACAAATGCGTGGTGTACTATGGAGAGCGGTTACCTCAAAAAGTTGTTTTTCGATATGCCAACGTGGAAAACTTTGGCATTTGCTTTGCCAACAAGGCATTGGTACGATGTGGGGGCGGAAACTGGGTGGGATGAAAAGGATGTGGTTGACCGTTCTCTGGGGGAGTGCGCTGATTTTATAGTTTAATTTTTTTTTTTGAACACACGCTGAGCACTGCTGTTTTCATTTCTTGTGCCATTTGTATTTTTAATTTTCAACATACCCCAGAGACATTGAGTTTAATCTTTTGCACCTTGATTTTTCATTTTCAGACATAGGGGTGAAGTCGGCTTTTCATCGTTTCATTTTTTTTTCTCATACCTTCGCCCTCTAGGTTTTTAAACTAGGTGTTTGGGATGAAAACCTGGTGCCGGACCCTAAGTTGAACGCCCAACGGGGATATAGTACGATTAGTAGGTCAGTTACATTTGGTTGTTTATATCACCTCCAAATTGGAGGCGGTTTATTATTTTTTTGCTCGCATGATTTTATTTTCTAGTAGTCAAACCTGGCGGTGGAACATATGTGACCAAATAGGTTGTCATGAAAAACAATGTATAAAAAATATCGGAAGAGGGGGGTTCTCCATTGCCAAAGGTTTCATTCATTGCCAGAGGGTAATGAAGTTACAACCAGAAATTGTTTCACGATATTGTTAAAGTTTGGCATCTTGAAATTTTGCAACTAGATAGTCTAGTAATCTAGTAATCTGAGACTAATTAGCCAGGATCTTTCAAAGGTGTGTGAGGGCAAGGGTTGATTGAACAAAAATTTGGAAGGCATGAAACACTATCCAAAAATGGTCGGTTTATGGGTGCACTATCTTTTCATGGGTCGAACGTGAACAAAGTCCACAGATTTATGGCAATCACCAACATGGTTTACGCCGTACACGCACCTTCCGCAAATCTTGAACCTGCTGGGGAAAATTGTTCATTCCCATCCATTTAACATTTGTTTGAATCTTTCATCCAGTTACATCAGCTTTGTTCTGCAAGTTGCCTTATTTAAACTCTGGAGTTCCCCAACCCCAATTGTTTTTGATAACTGTAGTAGCCTCTCCAAAAAAAATGATGGACAAAAAGACCGTGTTAAAGAACATGTGTTATCACTACAACTTAAAGCAACATAGGTTTGGATCGTACCAAATTCCACTTTTTTTGGAGGACCGGGGTTGCCATAGATCTTTACGGGCCTCCATGCCTCCATCAGGCCATCCAAAAGGCAATCCAGCGCGGGGATTTGGAGCGTGTGCTCTTCATCGACGACGGCGAACTCCCAGAAAACTTTGACTCGGCTCAACAGTGGCCGGAGTGCGCCAAGATGATCAATGACATTCGCAACTGGGGATAAAATGGGCACATTGGTATCTATCTCTCTCTGTCTCTCTCTCTCCCTCTCTATATATAAAATATACATATGTATGTATGTGATGTATAACGTATAGAACTGCCATGTAGTATGCGTATTGTATTTTTGTATATTATATAACATTGGTATATCAATGATATTGTATATCAAATTAGCATACCGTTAGAGTCAATGGGTACAGATACTCAACACACAGAACATTTCAAGGTGAATCACCACCAAAATAGTGAACAGGAGAGATAGACGAACTACTCAACGAAAAACTGAACCACGAACCACAAACGCGATCTAAAGTGCGACAGCGTTTTGATGCCCCGCTGGTATGAATGTGGTATGTTGATATATTTTGCTGATTGGGGTTGGCAGCTCGACCGTAAATCACGGGGGAGATCATATCACAGGTTTATATCTCGCTAACGTCTGGTGAGTTGATCCATTAGTTGATCCATGACGATTGGGTTCAGGTGACCAGTCCAACTGTGGCGCCTTGGCGGCAAACGAAACTGGGGACCCATGGAACTGGAACTGGATGATCCAACCCTTGAAACGACGTGAAATGACTGTAGTTTCATATGCTTTCCATATATATTTTTTTTAAATACCAACGGTTTGAACATGGGCCCAGTTAAGATGGCACACCAAAATTAAACAAAAAACACTTTGGGGCAAGAAATGGGTCCAAGTTCTTGGAGATGTCTTATAGCATGGTGGATGAATGAATAGAGCAATGACTGAAATCACCAATGGTAATTGTTACTTGGGGGTCCCACTACCGTTAAAGCAAAGGATCTGCCTGGAGCTGGATAAAGAACAAGAAATTGCTTCATCGACCATTGCAACGGATGGATGTTCGTTTTATCCCAATGGTTTGATGTTCCCATCCCCACTTCTGCTTTCAAAACGATGGACAAAAGGTCGATTTGGCGGCACAAAACACATCCCAAGGAACCTTCCTGCTGGTATCTTCCATGTTTTGCCATTGTCAATTGATGTATCACCATTTTTTGTTATTTGCTAAGTTTCCTAGGTTGAAAAAGTCGATCCCCCTTTTTGTCGGCAGAAAATAGACAGGTTTGTTCGAAAATTTTGAAAAACCCCCTGCATGATACTTTCAAAGGGAAAATGATGAGTAACCAATGGATTTAGAGAGGTACCCTATATATATATGTATATATATATAATATAAATAAATAGACACCTCCTCCAAGCAATTTCAACAACTCTGAGGTTGCTGCTGGGCCTTCGCAGGTGCCGAAGCAGCCTCGGATCGCATGTGCATCGCCACCAAGGGAAAGACCATGGTGCCCATCTCGGCTCAGGATGCGACCTGGTCGGATGTTCATCATTTGATGGCAGTTTTTGTGGTTCTTGGCTATTTTGATCTTCTTAAAATCATTTGATGGTTATTTTAGTCGGGTAGAACTTGCTTTTTGTTTTTGTCAGAAATTTCATGGGAATGTTGATGTGGAAAACACATAAACTGTCATTGAGACATGGGATGGAAGGTCCTAAACTGGAGGGGATCTTCCACTGGGAGGCCCAGCTTTGGCCCAGCTTTGGAGTTTATCTCATCTCTCCATGGAGATGCACAACCAAGGTGTGCTTCAACTCCAACCCGGATGGCTGTGATGGCGGCATGATCGACACCCCCTGGAGCTACATCAAGTCCACGGGTGCGGTCAGTGGTGGCCAATACCAGGGCACTGGACCCTTCGGCAAGGGCCTCTGCAGCGATTTTTCATTGCCTCACTGCCATCACCATGGGCCCCAGGGCAAAGATCCTTACCCCGCAGAGGGCAAGCCGGGATGCCCCTCAGAGTCGTCCCCAGCTGGGCCCACCAAGTGTGATTCCACGGCCAAGGCGCCACATGATGACTTTAAAAAGGACAAGTACAGCTACAACGGCAAGACCCAGACCGCATCTGGAGAGAAGGCCATTCAGCAGATGATCATGGCAGGTGGGCCAGTGGTATCCCCCCCTCTTCCCTAGACAAATCAGCTCCTCATCTATATCCATCAGTCCCACCTCTTGGCCATCTTTGTACCGTCAGGCGGCCCAGTGGAAACTGCCTTCACGGTCTACTCGGACTTTGAGCTGTACACCCACGGCATTTACAAGCACGTCTCTGGGTCAGCCGCTGGTGGGCATGCCGTGCGCATGGTTGGTTGGGGTGTGGAGAATGGCGTGAAGTACTGGAAGATTGCGAACTCTTGGAACCCGCAACTGGGTTTGGAATGGGAAGTGGCCTGGAATGAGTAGTCGTGCGGAACCGATTTATCAAAAGCATCCTTCTTTGAGATGGTGCGTATGCCCTTTGACATCTTTGGTCAGGCATTTCGATCTATTTCAGGGGAGCTGAAATGTTGGACAAGTTGAACATTAGTCACTGAACATATCCCACCATCCAAGACTGACGATAAATAGTCTGCAAAATCATCTTACTTCAAAACCCATCCATACCATAGTTTCCGAACTCACCTAAAAAAAGGGCCATCTTGACCACCCAGGTACTGGGGCGAGAAGGGTTTCTTCCGCATCATCCGCGGCACCAACGAGGGTGGCATCGAGGATCAGGTGGTTGGCTCCTCTCCCAGCGCCACCTGGACCCATGGTGGACAGGGCGAGGCTCAGATCGTGGTCTGAGATGGTGATGTTGTGAACCCATGAAAATCTGGAGCCCATCGACCCAGCTATAAAAAACCATGGGGAAGTTGTTCTACCGAAAAGAGGAACTGGTTTTGAGAGATTTTGAGTTGGGTTCACTGCAATCCTAGAGGAACTGGTGGTGATTGGCCATTTACAGCTTCCAACTTGACATTTGTGAGCTTTTATGCTTCACAAAACTCCGTCTGACGCACTGATCAGATGACAAGAAAAGGGTGACTGATCAGATGATGGCTCTGGGCATTGAGGCGTTGTGTGTCAAGAAATCAGCGATCCAACAATCTACAGAGGATTCCCTGCAAGAATAGATTAGACAGGCAATGTTATGATGGATTTGTCTCTCCGCCTTGAAATTCAATCCGAAATCCTGCAGTTGTTCGGTGGGTGCAGCCGTTTAGACTCTGGAAGACAATAGCTTCAATTGCAGACGCTTCTCCACTCAAGGCTTAGTCACCCCAGCATTGATAGTTGACAAATCAACTCCAAGATGACCAAAAAGCAACATGCAACACCCAAAGAAAGGATTTGGAAGATTTTTTCCGCCTACCAAATCTGCCAATATCTGCATTTGGGCGGGTTCCATTTTTTTTTGGGGCAAATCTTCCAATCCAAACCAGCCAGTCCAGCTCAACCACAGCAGCTCGCAGAGCTCGACCAATGCCATGGCACCGCGCGTGTCCCGAAGGGTTGGAGATCCGGCCCTGCGACGCGGCGAAGGGCAATGGGCTCTTCACCACAAGGGCTTTGGAGGAGGACTTGGCAAGAGCAATTTTTGGACAGGGTGAATTGAACAATCAGAAATGGGCATATTACACACACACATATATATATATATATATATATCATATGTATATATATATATATATATGTGTATAATTAAAGGATATCTTGGGGAAGCTTAGACTTTAGAATTTGGTAGGTGAGTAGCCTTTAAAAGGAACGAGGTCATGTAGGTTCCGGGTTCATGCAGACGTTTGGATGTTGCTCGCTTCAGATGTTCAATCTTCAGATTGCAAGGCAAGGGTCGCATGATTCGTTGTTCTGGTGATGTCACACAAGCTACCCAACCAGCCCCCGGTTCCTGTAGATATTTTTGTTGAACCCCCATGGTGTGACCGTCTCCTAATTTTAATGGAACCTCCATTGTAGATGTGGCCTTAGCAATGCGTTTTACCAGGGCCAACAGCTTTTCGAAGAAGATCCCGTCTGCGGCATGGCTCTGCTGATGTTTGACCAGACCAATGTGACATGCCATTGCCAGCACTGCATGAAGTACGTCGAAGGAGGCACTGGTGGTTGGGCCCTTGCCGCTACACAGAGGCCCTTTGTAATCCTTTGTATGCACGTCAATTAGGGAGATTCCGACCAATTAAGTTGAAAATTGAAACGGGACTTGTCCCTGTGGTGAGCAACTAAAGAGATGGAGAGCAGGGAAGAATCTTTGCTTTGAGAGGAGAGAAACGTGGGCAAGACAATACTAATACTATCTGATAGTCAAACGTGGCATGGAACATCTCTAAAAATGGAGATTTTAGTGGGAAAATCAGCTATAAATGGAGGTCTTAATGGGAACATCATCTAAACATGGCGGTTTCAATGGGAAAATCATGTAAAAATAGGTAAGTCACATTTGTTCTCTCCATTGTTCTTTCTCTCCTTTCGGCTGCAGGCGAAGCATCGCTGGTGCTTTGTGCCTTGGGGTGCGGAGCTTGGTACTGTTCGGAGGCTCGACCTTAGCTGACCCCCTTATGTGTGCGCATGGAAACACCCAAGAAACACCCAACAAGATACAAGAGTCAAAACCCACGAAAGTAGTGGCAAATCACTTAGTACCTATCTTTCTGCGAGGTACTATATACCTACAGTAGCGAGGCGAACTTTTTGCCTTCCACAATGAGATTGGTCCAAGACAGGTTGCAAGACTTGGTAGGACACTTGAGCCAGTGAGTTTGCATGTTTTGGTTCATAGGGTGATAGCAATACACCCTATTAAATGTAAGATTCTCAACTTGGGGGCCATATCCATCAATCATTGCAGGGTGGTTATATAGTTTCCCAATTTTTTCCGCTGGCCCCAGCGATTCCCCGTTTAGGTGTTGCAGGGGGAGGGGCTCCAAATAGCTTTGCACCCGGGGAGGCGTGCAGGGAGGACGCCTTCGTAGCACATCATTCTGTGCTGTGTTCCTCCTCGAACCCCCGCTGGGCCGACTACGAGCAACAGGCGTAAGGATGCCTAGCCCCAACGCAGCATCAACCAAATAGAGACCAAGTTGAGGCAAGAATGCGGAGCGGTTTTCATATTTTTCTGATTAAAAAAAACCAAACAAGCCGATACAGCTCGAGCGTCCAGCTGAGGCGCGAATGTTGCAATGAGTACTACGTCCTGGCCGCCAGGGCGCTGGCTACCTTAACCTCGGAGTTTTCCGTTGAGCAAGATCTCTGGTACCTTGGGTGGGTGGGTTGAAGGGTCGCAGTTGGGTGTTGCAAATGGGGGGTACGGGGCAACACTGGGTACCCCCTAGAAATCCCTAGAAGCTTGGAAAATGTGGTAAACTCAATGCCACAAACAATCCGCCAAAACCCATCTATAAACCATCCCCAAATGATAGTTTTTTTAGTCTAGGTTTCCCACATTAGTGTGTGTATATTTTGGTTCAAAAAATATTGGGTGTTAGAAATGGGTCTGGGTCAAAATGGGCTACTTTTGGACCAAATCAGATGCGGTGTGGATCTCGATTTTTTACGCCCCACACTGCAGGGACCAAAGTCCTTGGTCCGGCTACGCCTCGCCCTGCTGGTGGGAGACCATGAAGAGACCCATCTACGAGGTCACTTTGGGCTTCGGGAAGGTGTTGTTTCGGTAGGGTACCACGAAAAGATTAACATATTCAGTTCATAGGTGCAGTACGACAAGTGGGACATGGGCTGGTATGCCATTGGAATTTGTGATGGGTGTGCTGATACCGTTGAGATGCTTGACTTCAATCTGCCTATGGAAAAGCATGCAGGTGCTGGCTGCTCCAAGGCTTCTGCAATCCACAAAAGTTGCAGGAAAAAATGCACAGTTAAGCCCTTTCACTTAATATCAAGATACCACTACAAGGTGGTGCCCCCCAGTTATAAGTTGGTTTATAATCCCATTAACTATAGATATATGATATATATCTACCATAACTCCTAGTTATTAGAGTTATAAACCAACTTAGCTATCTTGCGGGCACCACGTTGTAATACCAGCCAGAAACGTTAGTTTGGTGCTGGATCTATTCATCCTGGGTGGCCAGGAGTCCGACTCCGACACTTCGGGTCCAGCCTTTGACTCAGAGGATGAGGTGCGGCAGTGCAGGTGTCCCCCATTAACATCTAGTATACCCTCTGGTTATGACTAACATAGCCATGGAAAATCACCATTTTTTATAGGTAAACCATCTGTAAATGGACCATCTATACCATGGCTATGTTAAATAACCAGAGGGTATATATATATATATATAGATGATAGAAGATGTCTAGCATAATGTGGAAACCCTCTGCCACAAACCTACCATTTGAGGATGGTTGGAATCCCACCCATCTTTTGATGGCATTGGGTTTACCACATCAGATCCTAGTGAACCTAGGCACAAGCAAACTTAGCTAGCTATGAGGCCGCCACTTTACGGAGCTGTCTCAACATTGGGGTGCCCAACCATGGATGATGTTTCCTGACCAAAACAAGACATGATCACTGAGAACCATGGATCAAGTTCCGAAATTGTCATCCCGAAATTTTTTTCCATGGCTCCTGCGTCAAGAGGAAACCACTGGCACCGGGATCCGCTGGGATCGAGCTCAGGAGTCCTTGGATCGTTTCTTCCAATCCACGGTGCGCAGCCAAACCTCCGAGATGGGCGACGTGTTGCTGTCGGTCTTGGAGGGAAAGACCTGCATCCTGGCGGAAAACGAAAGGTGGACATTGGTATCTCTCCTTCTTTGACCCGCACTTGATTCAGAAACGTACACGTACAAATAAATAAATAAATAAATGCATAAATAAATAAATGCATAAATGTATATACATAAAAAATCGTATATATATATATATATGTATATTATATATATATATATATATGTATGTATGTATATAAACATGTACAAACAAAAATAACACACACACACACACACAAAACTCCGTTTTTCAGTGAGGTGCCCTCGCAGAGGCGTTGTTGCGCTCGGGTCCCGAAGCCCTGGGGCGGCTGATGGGTTTACTGCGGGTGAACGCCATGGCACTGCACGCCCAGGTGGAAATCGAAATGTGGAAATGTGGTGGAAACAATGGGAAATGACCAGGTCAAAATAGGTCAAAATGAGGAGGTTCATGGGATTTGGGAGAGATATTGAGATATTGGTTTCCGAAGTTCTTTTTCGTGTTGTTGTTTCCTTTTTCATGGGATTTCACCAGCTATCGTGTTTTTGTTGATGTCTGTTTTCTGTTTGGGGTGTGCTCTCGATGGTGACGGCGCCCATCATGAAGCTTGAGTGATTTTGTGTGGAAACAATGGAACATCATTTGCAAATGGTGGAATATTTATGTGGTCTTTTTTACTATAGGTAATGTCAACGCAGGATAAGCAAGACCCGTTTGACTAATTATGGGGTTCCCGCCAAACAGAGCTCATTTGCTACTTAAATGCGACCCCGCAATGAAGCAGCCTGGGGGGGTTCTTACTCTGGGGGCGACATTATAAATTACGAGTGTCATGGTGCGACGGTGAGACTGTTGAACCTTGTTTGCAACTCGATGTCCTTGGGGGACTCATGAAATTTCCAGGTGGCCAGCGGAGATGGAGATGCTGAAGATGTAGCCAAAGGCATGGCAATATACAGTGCCCCTCAGTCGCAAGAGGTTGTGGGGGAACTGCTCTTTCTGGTCGCCGTGTGAGGTTTGCCCAGGTTTGCCTATGTCTCCATCCCATTTGTTGATGTAGATCAATCATTTTTGCTGACCCAAACCCAACCGCCCGGCCGCTTCTGTTTGACCAGGTCACTTCCGCCATGAACCACGACCCTGCAGCCAACTGTCCCTTAGCTCAGCATCCAACACCTCAAGCTTGTAGTAGGACCTAGGAGCTCCATGGAAGTCGAAGAAGCCAAGCGCATCACGCCAAGGTGTTGTGAGTAAACTGACAATTTTTGGATGACCACTCTGGAGGTCAAACACAAGGTCCCATCTTGGACATGTTGCTGAATCGGACATTTATGGTCATTCTGTTCTGTATCTAGAATCTATATCCAATGGAGATTTGGAGTTGACAAGTTGGCCCTGAGGCTTTGTTTCCAGCGACCCGGCCTATCCGCAGCGGTGTTTGGTGCGAACCCTCCGGCCGATTGAGCCCGAGGAGGAGCTTCTTGGCCCTTCAGATGGGGCGAAGATGGGCCGAAGATTCGTCCATTTTGGACAGGGGTTGGTAAATGTCCCTTTTTGGGGATTTTGAACATCACCTTCAAATATCTGTTGGACATTATATCCCCAATACTTGGGTGATATTCAATTGGGACATTTACCAACCCTTGCTGGACCTTGGAAACGGTTCAACCCCCTCTGCGGGTCGGCTTCCCAGGCTATGCATTGATTACCTGCAGGGATCGCCCTATAGCATGGAGCAGAGGAACCAGGTGCTGCTGCAGCAGTATGGCATCGTGGCTTGAAGCGGATTCAGCCTACTTGGTGAGGAACTGGTGAGTTGGAGTCATTAGGAGATATGACTCAGACCCAGTTGTTCTTGGGATCATCCAAATTAGGGGCCTTATCATCAAGGGTTATAAACAAGGGTTATATCATATGTATATTTATCATTTTACTTTTTTCTTGTTTTAGCATTTTTAGCACGTTACAACAACAGACGCCAAGTGGGCTGATTCTCCAAGTAGCATCAGTCGATTTTGAGGCAGCACGAAGACCCAATCATCAAAAAGTGATGGGAAAAAGGGATGGGCAGAAAGGAAGCTCACCGCCGGCGAGTGGCTGTCCGAGGTTCGCATGAAAGTGACATTTGCACATGATGCTGGGGGAACCAACTGTTTCTTTTGGCGGTGAATTTTGAAACGAAACCACCACACACCTTCCCAATGTTGGGGTACCCAATCTTGACCCATGCTCAAAAATGACACGCTTCGTTCCTTCGGTTGGACTCCACCTGAGTGAAACAAACAGGCGACGCCTCAAAGGGGAACGATCATCTCCAGCCAGCAGACCCAAGCATGGTCTCAATGATCTTAATGGACCGCAGCTTTGAGATCAAAATTCATGGGCATCAGGTGCCATCTCAGGCTTTTTGAATCTTTTTGGGTGCAGGATTTGAGTTCTGCCTCGCATGGTACCAAAGGCACAGGTCGCAGAAGTTGTAAAGATGGGAAACAAGCAATCAAGTTCGCATGGTGAGAAGTAGCTCCCCCGATTTCCACTTTGCCCCCCACATTTGCATTTTCCCTTGATATCAACATGCGCTTTTTGGGCGATGAAGGGTGGGGGCCTCAGACACCCACAAGCATCCAGAGATTCAGTGGGCCGTTTCAAGCCCCTGCAGGGCCACTGCGACCGAAATGTCGTGCGGCGTCCTGGGGGTGGTGACTGTCTGAAGGGAGTCCTAGTTGGGATGTTGAGAATCTGTGCTATGGCGAATCTGTTGAATTTTAATGTGGCAAACCCAATTCCATGAACCGACCCACATAGCCAGGCACCACAAGCATCATCACCTTTCTAGCTTTGGCCACTTGTAGTTGGCTGATGCTATGCACTGATAGCCCAATCTATGCCGCTGGAGTTATGCCAAGGTTGGGCTACAGCGTCGCTACACCCAGATAGTTGGTCAACTGCATTTGGACAGCGACAACGGCCTCATGACCAGTGGCTAACTACCTGTCCTTCCCTTGCCCAAGCCTCTGCCTCTTGGGTGCCATCCCCATTTGTTGTGGATATGGTTGTGGCCCATTCACCCTTTTTCAGTCAATGGATTGATATTCGAGAACATGTGCAGGAAACCATGGCAATTGCCCCCAATCTTTATTTTGGTGTCCGGTTAATTCTCCCTTGATTCAGTTCTTGGTAAACCTCAGTGTTGGTGGCAACCTCCGAGGTTTTTATGGACCTCACATTTTTTGCTCATCCATCTTTTTTTTTTCTCCTCTCTCTCTCTATGCATGATATTATGCCTGATTCATTTGTTCACACAAATCCATCCTTTTTATATTTTTTTATAGATCTCATGTTTTCCCTTCATTATTTCCATATTTTCCCGCTTTGCAGCGCTTGGCTTCCGACCCCCCGCCTCAGGTCGCAGGCGGCTCCTTTCGACTGAGTTTTTCGAAGGAACCAGCACCGGAACTAGGCGAGGATTTTTCCACTCCTCGACTCGGTCATGGTGAACAGCAACGTGGTAAATCTAGAAACACGCCAACGGTATAAACGGCTTTTCAAAACTCTATGCACATGTACCGCAAAAGCTGTGTTGGCTTGGTGACATTGGAGAGGCCAGTTATGGGGTATGGGGAGTTCACCATCACCCGGCTGACTGGATATTTCGGTGCTGGTGAAATAGGCTGACTAGCCATGTAGGTTGATCCCTGAAAAGTGGTCAGCCTTCGTTTTCCTGAAGATGGTAGATGGTCAAACATGAAAGGCACCCAAAAGCTGGAGAAAACGGGTGGTTTGCTTAGTGGTAAAGCATCCGACTCTTTTGACAGCCAATTCGGCCCAGAGCCGTATTGGAATATCATCCAGATGATTCCCTACATGTGGATAGCAAATTTACTCATGACCTGATTTCCATGTGGATTCAATGGCAACCACAACCCGCTGGCAGGTCAAAGGGCCGAGCTTCCCCCACAGGTGCGGATTCAAATGGGTTCCACGAATCATGGTAGACCCAATGATAAAGCCAGGGTGATGGAGGAGGAACAAAGGACCAAGTTAGCTCTGGACTCTCAGGACTCTTCAAGGTTTTTTGTGCCCCACCCCCCACCCCCATCCCCATCCCGCGCCTCAAAACATGCCCCTTGGCGCAGGAGACCGCGGCACCTGGACGCGCTTATGACGTCATCATTTTTGGGGCCACTGGCTTCACAGGAGGGGCGAGTCTGGGAGGGGGTACACGGTGAGGCTCAGATTTTTTGGGGCAAAAGCTCTTTGCTGACATGTGGATGAAAGTTGAGGAAAGAACACTGTAAATACTCAGTCTTTTCCACCATTTTGAGCTGCAAAATCACTCCCCCATGAGAACCCGTTCTGTTTTTTTTTTTGAATTGTAGTGGGTTGAAGATCTCCTCAGCACAGGACGCCTCATGGTGGAGCACTTGGATGCCTTGATCGCCTCCAAACAGGCGCAGGTGCAATGGGGGCCAGGTGGCCTGAAAGGGGGGGACGTATGGGGGCATAGATAGGATAGATAGGATAGATATGGATAGATAATGATAGATAATAGATATGGATAGATATGGATAGATATGGATAGATATGGATAGATATGGATAGATATGGATAGATAGTTAAGTTGGCCTGGGATCCGGCCATTTTTATTTGACATGTCTGCTTCCACTCCAAAGTACTTGGAAGACATCACACTTTTGATTGGGTCATAGTTCTCAAGGAAGTTCCTGGCATTTCGTCTGGAGGTCCACACCTGGGCTTTGGTGGGACGAAATCGACAGAGGCATGGGTCCCATATGGGTCCCGGGGGTCTTGGAGGTGGGGAAGAACAAAATATTGTGGCAGACCCAATGTCATACACCAACCCCAAGGACTTGCCATAACTGGGTGGGATTGAACCAGCCCCAAATGGGAGTCGTTTATCTGGCATTGGGCTTAGCATACGCACGATGCTGCTGACAAAAGCAGTGCTTCACAGCAGTGACCACGTGCTTCTCCGTGGGACAATATGACTGCAAAAGAGGATAGAAAAATGCGTAACCGAAACAAACCGAAACATGGATTTTATGTTTCCTCCTAGAGTTAAGGTGAACTGATGATTTTCCACTGCCGGGCTTTTCCATTGTTTAAGTCCAAATCATAGAAATTGGATTTTGAAAACATTGGAAATGGGATGAAACCGGTACCAGCACCTACTTGTACCCCTCCAGGTATCAATGGTAGACGACCTGATAATTGCCACCCAACTCTCCAGGTTGGAGGCTGTAGCTGCGCAATGTCGCGCAGCACCGGCCATTCTGCTCGCAGAGGGAGATCTCGAGAAGGTCCTGCTCACCATGGTTGGATTATGTAACTTCTAGCATGTTCTTTCAGGAAAAGGAGCGGTAAACTTTACTTCTAACCATCCAAAGCTTGTGCTTTGGAAGATGAAGATTGAGGAGAGAGTTGGATGATGCGTTGCAGCCATGTTTTTGGGGCCCGCTAGCTCCGTTACTGCCGATTCCAGGTGACCCAACAGGCCACTGTTGTCATCTCAGCTGCAGGAGAGGCTGACTTGGTGGGCAGCTGGGGGTTGGACATCTTTGGTCGCTTGTAGGTTTTTCAATCAAACATGCACTGGGAATTACACATATGATCAAATATGGCAATGAGAATGATCAAATATGATCAAATATGATCAAACATGATCAAATATCAGTAGTACCGCACAAGGCGGTGGCGGAAGTTTCAAAAATAGGAAACCTATAGGAGAAGTTGGTTGTTGTGAATCAAGGACGGCAGCGCGAAGCCGCTGATGGACCGAAAGGTGGTTGAGGTCTCCTCCTTTTCTCTCTCTTTCTCTGACTATCTACCTACCTATCTATCTATCTTCTATGTATCTATATATCTATCTATCGATCTATCTCTCTCTCTCTCTCTCTCTTCCATCTAATTACCTATCTATCTATCTATCTATCTGTCTGTCTGTCTATCTATCTATCTCTCTCTCTCTCATCTGTCTATCTGTCTAGCTGTCTATCTATCTATCTATCTATCTATCTTGCTATCTGGCTATCTATCTATCTATCTGTCTATCTGTCTACCTGTCTATCTGTGGTGCAGTGTCATTCAGTGTAATGTAGTGTAGTGTAGTGTAATTTAGTGTAGTGGAGTGGAGTGGAGTGTAGTTGTGTAGTCGTAGTTGTAGTTGTAATGTAGTGGAGTGTAGTGTAATGGAGTGAAGTGTAGTGGAAGGTAGCGTCGTGTAGTGTAATGTAGTGTAGTGTAGTGGAGTGCAGTGTAGTGTAATGTCGTGTAGTGTAGTGTAATTTAGTTTAGTGGAGTGTAGTGGAGTGTAGTGGAGTGTAGTTGTGTAGTTGTAGTTATATTTGTAGTTGTAGTGTAGTGTAGTGGAGTGTGGTGTAATGTAGTGAAG